>Ga0302325_10007477_pt1 | contig 24229 bp, 16 predicted proteins | sample Palsa_T0_2_FD_201948 | JGI IMG/M metagenome (GOLD analysis project Ga0302325, IMG submission 201948) | Peat permafrost microbial communities from Stordalen Mire near Abisko, Sweden - Palsa_T0_2 | ecosystem: Environmental > Terrestrial > Soil > Palsa > Peat permafrost | place: Sweden: Abisko... | reverse complement strand
GCCGTCCGCAGTGCAGGAGCGGATGGCAGTGTCGAAGGCCAAGGCGCTCATCACCGCCGACGGCGCGCGGCGCCGGGGCAAGACCGCGCCGGTCAAGCAGGCCGTCGACGAGGCGATCGCTGACCTGGACACGCTGCAGACGGTGGTCGTGGTCCGGTCCACGGGTGCGCCGTGCGAGATGCAGGACGGCCGGGACCACTGGTACCACGAGCTGCTCGCCGACGCTGAGCCGGAATGCCCGGCCGAGCCGATGGAGGCCGAGCATCCGCTGTTCCTGCTGTACTCGTCCGGTTCCACGGCCAAGCCGAAGGGCATCGTGCACACCACTGGCGGCTACCTCACTGGGGTGACGACCACCGCCGCGATGGTCTTCGACCTCGACACCGAACGGGACGTGTTCTGGTGCACGGCCGACGTCGGCTGGATCACCGGGCACTCCTACATCGTGTACGGCCCGATGGCGAATGGCGTCACGTCGGTGATGTACGAGGGAGCGCCGGACTACCCGGATAAGGACGCCTGGTGGCAAGTGGTCGAGAAGTACCGGGTCTCGATCTTCTACACCGCTCCCACGGCCATCCGCGCCTGCATGAAATGGGGGGAGCAGTATCCCGGCCGACACGACCTGTCCTCGCTCCGGCTGCTCGGGACCGTCGGCGAGCCCATCAACCCGAAGGCGTGGGTGTGGTACTACGCGGTCATCGGCGGCGAGCGATGCCCGGTGGTCGACACCTGGTGGCAGACCGAAACGGGTGCGATCATGATCTCGCCGCTGCCCGGCATCACGCCGATGAAGGCGGGCTCGGCGACCCGGCCGCTGCCCGGGGTATCGGCCAGCCTGCTCGACGAAAACGGCAACGAAGTCCGGGAGGGCGCCGGCCTGCTGGTCCTCACCCAGCCTTGGCCGAGCATGCTACGTACCCTGTACGACGACCCGGACCGCTACGTAGAGACCTACTTCTCCCGGTTCGGCCCGCGGACCTACTTCGTCGGGGACGGCGCTCGCCGGGACGAGGACGGCTACTTCTGGATCACCGGCCGGATTGACGACGTCATCAACGTGTCCGGCCACCGGCTGTCCACCGCGGAGATCGAGTCGGCACTGGTCGCCCACACGGCGGTGGCGGAGGCCGCGGTCGTCGCGGTGAACGACGACATGACCGGCCAGTCCGTGGTGGCGTACGTGACGGTCGTCGGCGAGCTCGAGCCCGGCCCGGACCTGGTCGAAGAACTGCGCGAGCACGTAAGCGCGCGGATCGGCAAGTTCGCCCGGCCGCAGCGGGTGATCTGGTCCGCCGACCTGCCCAAGACGCGGTCCGGGAAGATCATGCGCCGGCTGCTGCGTGATATCGCCGACGGTCGCGAGCTCGGCGACGTCACCACGCTCGGCGACCCTTCGGTCGTGGAGGCCCTCCAGAAAGCGGCGGCAGAAGGCGGAAGCGAGCGATGACACCGGAAGAGCGGTAGGTCGCCTGATCCGGCGACACCATGATCGTGGCCAGTTTCGGGCGCTCTTTGCCCAAATCTGGCCACGATCATGAACCGTGCGCTTTGAGCCAGGCTGCGGCTCTTGTGGGCGATGCTCGAGTGAGCCAGGCGTCCTGGATTACTTCGGTCAACTCCGGCAGGGTGAGCTCGCCGATCCGGCTGCCCCGCACCAGTACCGACGGGTGGCCATCAAAGTGCGGGGTGGTGAAAAACGGAGACGTCTGGTCTTGAACCAACGCTTGCTTGTCAGCCTCCGACGGCACCCAGAACACGATCACATCCGGGTAGCGCTCGCCCGTGCCGGGGTCGGTGGCGTCCGGACGAGGGTTCCGGAAGAAGACGAAGGATTTGCTCCCGACCTGGTAGACCGGATTGCCATGCGGTCCGTACTCGACCGTGACATGAGGCATGCGCATGGCCAGTTCGTGTACGTCCTCGATCCGCGCACGGCGCGATCTACCCGCCATGGCAGTAGCGTAGCCCGACGGCCTCGAGCTGACGCACCGTGCGCCGGAGGTGTCAGACTGCTGAGGTGGACCACTTTGCCGGCCGGGCGAGCGATATCTGCGCCAACCACCTGGAGCGCTCGTCATGACCATCTCTCACGTCGTCCTCGGTACCGGACCGGTCGGCCGAGCGGTGGTCGGAGCCCTGAACGCCCGGGGTATCGAGACCGCGGTCGTGTCCCGTTCCGGCACGGCCGTGGCAGGAGCGATCGCCCGCCGCGCCGACCTGGCCGACCCGGCCCAGGCTTCGGCCGCGGTGGCGGGCGCGAGGGTGATTTTCCAGTGCGCCTCGCCTGCCTACCACCGCTGGCCCGAGCAGTTCCCGCTCCTGCAGGCCAGGGCCGTCGATGCGGCCGTGACGGCCGGGGCGCTGCTGGTCGTGGCGGAGAATCTCTACGGCTATGGGGCCGCCGCCGGGCCCCTCACCCCAGACTTGCCGCTGCTGGCCACCACCCGCAAGGGCGCGGTCCGGGCCCAGATGTGGCGCGACCTGCAGGACGCCCATCAGGCCGGCCGACTGCGGGTCGTGGCCGGCCGGGCCTCCGACTTCTTCGGGCCTGAGGTCGGAGCCGGCTCCGTGGTCGGCGACCGGTTCTTCAGGGCTCTGATCAAGGGCAAGCCAGCCGCGGTCACCGGTAATCCCGACCGGCTGCACACCTACACCTACGTCGTCGATTTCGGCGAGGCCCTGGTCCGCCTGTCCGAGGCTCCCGAGACCTGGGGCCAGGCGTGGCACGTGCCGAGCGCCGCTGCCGTCTCTACCCGGGCCTTCGCACGGCAAGCCGCCGCTAGCACCAGCACCAGCGCCCGGCTGCGTCGGCTGACGGGCTGGCAGTTGCGCCTAGCGGGCATGTTCGTGCCAGCCGCAGGCGAGATGATCGAGATGCGCTACGAATTCGAGCAGGACTGGGTGGTCGACCACTCGGCGTACGCCGCGGTCCTGGGCGACCATGCCACGCCCCTGGACACATCACTGGTCGCTACCGTCACCTCCTACCAGGCCCGCGAGGCCAGCGGCGGCAGACGGCAGGGCGACGACGCCGCCCGGGTGCCGCGCCGCGACAGCGGACCGGCATGACATCCGCTGGTGCCACCCTTGACTGTCGCGTGCATCCCGGCCGAGGTCACTTCGATGTGATCGCAGCCGCGAACGGGTGCAGCAGGGTGTCCGCTCGCTGGTCAGGCACAGGCCGAGGCTAACGCAGCGGGGGCTTTGGTGCCGCGGCCCTGGAAGAGCACGGCGGTGGACCAGGTACGGACCATCGTGACGGCCGGGGTGTCCCGGCGCAGCAGCCAGCGCAGCACCGACCACAGCGAGGGGCGCAGCCCGGTCAGCTGGAGCCGGACCCCGTGGCGGGCGCACTCGGCGACCAGGACCTTCCGGTCGACGAACAGCGCCGGATCGTGCAGGCCCGGGGGCGCGGCGCCGGGAATCCGTTCGGCCACGGTGATGACCAGCAGCCGGGCCAGGAAGGTGGCGGCCAGGGTGTCGACGACCAGGACTCCCCCCGGGCGCAGCACCCGGCACGCTTCGGCCACCGCGGCGCGCAGGTCGGTGACGTGCTCGAGGATCTCGCCGGCGCAGACGACATCCGCGCAGGCATCGGCCAGCGGCAGGGCGGTGACGTCACCCTGGACGGCGGCCTCGCCGTGCCCGGCCGCCTGCACCAGGGCGGATCTGGTCAGGTCCACGCCGACCAGCCGGTAGCCGAGCCCGGCGACATGCGGCGCGAGCAGACCCGCCCCGCAGCCCATGTCCACCAGCACGGCTCCGGGCCGGGTGGCCGGCGGGACCAGCGCCGCGCGGGCCCGGGCCAGCCAGTGCAACATGGCGAACGTCCCGCGCGGATCCCACCACTGACCGGCTAGGTCGTCGTACTGGGCGGGGTCGTTCCTGGCTCGCGATGGTACTGGCGTCATCCCCTGATCCTGGCATCGCGTAGGTTGGCGCCATGGGCGGGGACAGGCAGATCGAGGTGGCCGGCGTCCGGCGCACCGGTCCGGCCCTCGCGTTGCTTCGTGCTTCGCACCCGGAGCCGACGGTTATGGTCACCGCCCTGGCCGTGGCGCTCGCCGTGAGCACCGGGCGCCCCGCGCCCGGCGTGCTGGCCGTGGCCGCCGCGGTGCTGGCCGGGCAGCTCTCCGTCGGCTGGCACAATGACTGGCTGGACGCCGGCCGCGATGCGGCCTCCGGCCGGGCGGACAAGCCCGTCGCGGCCGGGGACGTCTCCCGGCGCACCGTCGCCCGATGCGCGCTGGCGGCCCTGACCGCCGCCGTGCCGCTGTCGTTCGCGTCCGGGTGGCGGGCGGGTCTGGTGCACCTGACGGCGGTGGTCCTGGCCTGGGCCTACAACGCGCGGCTGAAAGCGACCGTCGTGTCTTTCGTCCCGTACGCGGTGGCGTTCCCGCTGCTGGTCGCCTTCGTGACGCTGGGCGGTCCGGCGGCCTCGTGGCCGCCCTGGTGGGCGCTGGCCGCGGCGGCCCTGCTCGGCTGCAGCGCGCACCTGGTCAACGTGGTCCCTGATCTGGCCGACGACCTGGCCACGGGCGTGCGGGGCCTGCCGCACATGCTCGGCCGGTCCCGCAGCGTGGCGGCCACGGTGGTCCTGCTGCTGGCCGCCACCGTGATCGAGTCCTTCGGTCCCGGTCGTCCCGGCTGGGGAGCGGCGGCGGCGATGATCGGCGTGGCCGCGGTCATCACGGCGGGGATCTTCCTGGCCCGGCGGCCCGGATCGCGCTGGCTGTTCCGCGCCGTCCTGCTGGCCGCGGCCATCGACGTCGCCGAGCTCGTCGCGCGCGGCAGCCGCCTGTGACGACCACTGCCCCGCCAGCGGCGGCGGACGTGGCCGTCATCGGCGCCGGCCCGGTCGGCCTGCTGATGGCACTCCTGCTCGGCCGCCAGGGCTGGCAGGTCGAGGTGCTTGAGCGGCAGGCCACGGCGTACGGGCGGCCCCGGGCCGTCCACCTCGACCACGAGGCCGCCCGCATTCTGCAGGACGCTGGCATCATGGACGATCTGGCGCTGCAGACCGAGGTCATGGACAGCTACCTGTGGCGCAATGCCGCCGGGACCGCGCTGCTGTGGCTGGACGGTGCCCCAGAGGTCCCGACGGTGTCCGGATGGCCCGCGTCGAACATGTTCCACCAGCCTGACCTGGAGCGGCTACTGGCCGAGGCGGTCAGCAGGCAGCCAGGCGTACGGGTCAGGACGGGCCATGACGTCCGGGAGGTGGTGGCCGGCCCAGTGGGTGACCGAGTGCGCGGCACGGCGGCGGGCGAGAGCGTCAGCGTGCAGGCTGATGGTCCCGGCGGCGCGCGCGCTCAGGTCCGCGCGCGCTGGGTCATCGGCTGTGACGGCGCCGACAGCCGCATCAGGCAGCTGGCGAGCCTGGATGTCACCGACCATCACTACCAGGCCGAGTGGCTGATCGTCGACGTCCGCCCGGCCGAGCCGGTCCGCTGGTCGCCGCTGAACCTCCAGGTCTGCGACCCGGCCCGGCCGACTACCGCGGTATCCGGGGGGCCGGGGCGGCGCCGGTTCGAGTTCATGCGCCTGCCGGGCGACCCCCAGGACGGCTTCGACTTGCCGTCGACGGCCTGGCGGCTGCTCGAGCCCTGGGGCCTGACCCCGGCCAACGCCGTCCTGGAGCGGCACGCGCTGTACACCTTCGGCGCCCGCCTGGTCGACCAATGGCGCCGCGGGCGGCTGCTGGTGGCGGGCGACGCCGCCCACCAGATGCCGCCGTTCGCCGGCCAGGGGCTGTGCTCGGGCCTGCGGGACGCGGCCAACCTGGCCTGGAAGCTCGACCTCGTGCTGGCCGGCCGCGCCCCCGACACCCTGCTGGACAGCTACGGCACCGAGCGATGGGACCAGGTCCGTGCCGCGATCGACTTCTCCGTCGAGCTAGGGAAGATCATCTGCGTGCTCGACCCGGCCGCGGCCGCGGCCAGGGACCGGGATTTCGCGCCGATCGCCGAGGCGGGCCCCATGCCGCTTCCGGACCCGGCACCCCCCGGGCCCGGCGTCTGGCTTCCCGGTGACCCACACGCCGGGAAGGTGGCCCTGCAGGCGCTGGTGGGCCGCGACGGATCGCCGCATGAGGTCCGCCTCGACGACGCCACGGGCGGCGGCTGGGTCCTGCTCGGTCATGGGGCGGATGGGACTAATGGGACGGATAGGGCAGATGGGTGGAATGGGGGGGATAGGTCGGGTCCGGCCGATGAGCTGCCCGCCGGGCTGGCGCGCTGGTGGGCCTCGCTGGGGGGCCGCTGCTTCCAGCTGGCTGCGGGCGGAGCGTTGCAGGACAGCACGGGGGCTTACGGCCGGTGGTTCGGCACGCTGGAGCGGGACACGGTCCTGATCCGCCCCGATTCCTACCTGTTCGGTACGGCGGCCGGCCCCGGCGCGGCCGCGGGGCTGGTCGACGCGCTGCGCTCGGCGCTGGAAGGAGAAGCGATTGCTGCGATCGGGCGAGGGTAGCGAGATGATCGAGAAGAGGGACATGTGGTGAGCATCCTGGGTCCGGTGGGTGGTTCTTTCCCGGTGATAACCGGAGCGGCGAACGCGTACCCGCCGTCGCGCAGCCAGGAACAGCTGTGGGACGGCTTCTTCGCGCGGCACTACCAGCAGGACCGCTGGGCCCGGCGGGTGTTCATGTCAGCGGGGATCCGCCACCGGCACAGTGCGGTTGATCCTCTCCAGGAGGACGTGTCCTCCTGGACGACCGGACGGCGGATGGCGCGTTACGTGGACGAAGCCGTCCCGCTCGCGGCGGACGCCGTGACCAGGGCGCTGGCCGCGGCGGACCTGAGCCCAAGCGAGGTCGGGCTGCTGGCCGTGGTGTCCTGCACCGGCTACGCCACGCCCGGCGTCGATCACCAGCTGGCGGCCAAGCTTGGCTTCCCGGCGTCGCTGCAGCGGCTGTTCATCGGGCATATGGGCTGCTACGGGGCCGTGCCTGGGCTTGGCGCCGTCGCCGACTACGTGACGGCCCGCGGCCGGCCGGCCGTGCTGGCGTGCGTAGAACTGTCCAGCCTGCACCTGCAGCCGCCAACCACCGACCTGGAACAGGTCGTGGCGCATGCCCTGTTCAGCGACGCGGCCGCCGCCGTGGTACTGGAGCCCGCGGCGGGGAGCCGGGACAATCCGGGGGGTCTTGGAGGTCTTGGGGGCGGTCGAGCGGAAGGTCCGGCTGTGATCGACATCGCCGCGCACACTGTCGCGGACGCCGCTTCGCTGATGACCTGGTCCATCACCGACACCGGATTCCGGATGACCCTGGACCGGCAGGTCCCCGATGTCCTGGCCAGGCACGTCGGTCCGGCCATCGACGATCTGCTGGCCCGCAACGCCCTGCGGCGCGGCGACGTGCAGGCGTGGGCCGTCCATCCCGGCGGCCCCCGCATCCTGGACGTGGTCGCCGACCGGCTGGGCCTGGCCGAGGGCGACCTGGACGCGTCTCGCCGGGTCCTGGCCGAGCACGGCAACTGCTCGTCGGCCACCTTGCTGCTGGTACTTGAGGAACTCCGCGGCCGGGCGCTGCCGCCCGGCGCGCCGGTGGTCGCGATGGCCTTCGGGCCGGGCCTGACCCTGTATGCCTGCCTGCTGCGCTGGGCGTAAGCCGGCGGCCCGGCGCGCCGCCTGTCAGATGGGGACGCGCCGGGCCGGGCATGGGCGGGAGGGCGCTAGCTGCCGACCGTGTACTCGTACGGGATGGCGGCGAGCTCATCGCCGCTCAGCTGGTCGTACGGCGCGACTCCGCTGGCGTAGTCGTCGACGTACAGGTCACCGGAGACGACCGAGCCGGACGCGGCGGACGGCGTGATGGTGACGTTGATGGTGACCGTCTGACCCGGGTTGACGGTGACCGGCGAGAACGATGCCGACGGGTTGGTGGCCAGCAGCCACAGGTCGCCCGGCGCGGAGGTTACCGCGGGGTCGAACGCCTTGGTCTGCGCGGTCATCGAGATGGTGGCCGTGCCCGCTGGTGCCATCGCCGAGTACGGCCCGCACTCGCTTGGCCCGGCGTCCCACAGCCCGGCGGTTACGGTCCCGCCGGAGGGGCTGTAGGAGGCCGATTCTGCCGTCGAGCACAACGGACCTGGCCCGCTGCTCGCGCTGGTTATATCCGGATCCCCGCTGAACGGGCTGAAGTCGAACATGCCCGGCAGGCTCGAGGTCTGGGTCACCGAGAGACTCGACGTCTGCGTCGGCACGAACCAGGTCGGGAAGGCACCCGTCATCGGCAGCGACACGGTGCCCGAACTGCCATCGGTCGCGGGCAGCGTGATCGATTGCGTGCTGCCGAGCCTGGGGTCGATGAAGAAGCCCTCAGGCGCGGCACCGTTGTTCGTGATCGAGACGGGCACCGTGATCGGCGTGCCGGCCGCCAGGGTCGTGCTGGCGCTGTCCGGCAGCCCGGCCGCGCTGACCGCGACGGGGTTGAACGCGATGTTCCCGGTGTAGGGATCGGACAGCTCGTTGCCCTCCACCGGCTCGGCGAAGTCGACGATCAGCGTCCAGGTGCCGGAAACAGGGTTAAGGGTGAAGGCAGTCGCGGAGAGCCCGCCGGTGCCGTTCAGGCTGTTCTGGCCGTAACCGAGGGTATCGCCGTCCGGGCTGATCAGGTACTCGGCCACCGGGTCGTTCGCGTCGTTGGCGAGCGTCACGTTGGCGGTGATGTCCTTCACGCCGGAGCCGACGTTGAATTCGTAGTACTGTTGCTGTCCCTGCGCGGGCGGGCGGCCGTTGCCGCCGGTCAGCACCCCGCTGAACGTGCCGCCATCGGCCACGTCCACCAGGGCGCGCATCGTCACCGGGACCGAGGTGGTCTCGCCGCTGCTCGAACTGACGACAATCGACCCGGCCTCCTCGCCCGGCGTAGCCGGGGCAGTCGCGCTGACCCTGACGGTCCGGCTCTGGCCCGGCCCGAGCACGAGCAGGGAGGGTGAGACCGAACCGAACGAGTCGAACTGCTCGGTGGCCACCTTCCATGGAACGGTCCCGTTCGTCCCGCCGTCGGCGGCCGTGTCACCGAAGATGACACCGGTCCAGCTGCCAGGGGTCGGGTACCGCACGTCCACGCTGCCGTAGTTCCCCGGTCCCTGCGGCAGCGAATGCGCGGCGAGCCGGCCGAGCGGATCGACGAGGATCAGCCGGACCCGGGAGTTCAGCCCGGTCTCGCACGCCTCCTGGAGGCAGTAGGTCGGGTTGCCTGGCCAGGCGATCGAGGCCACGAGCCGGTCCTGCCCCGGTGCGACGCTGAAGTGGAAGACGCCGTAATTGTTGGCGAGCCCCTGATAGTTCGCGAACTGCGGGCTGGTGGAGTCGTTCAGCGTGACGCTGCCCGTCTGCGCGTTGTGGTCCGGGCCGAAGCCGCGGCCGGTCAGCCGCACGAGCTGGGTGCTCGCGCCGGTGTTGGTGAGGGTCTCGGGGAAGCTCTGCGTGCTGCCCGGGTTGCCGGCACCGTTCAGCTGGTTGCCGGACAGCAGCAGGGTGTCGCCGACCGCTCGCGGCGAGCCGTCGCTGGTGTGGATGGACTCGGCCAGCTCCACGGCCTTGTAGCTGTTCAGCAGGCCAGAGCCCTGCTCGGTGGCGGGAGTGCCCAGATCGGTGGCGGTGCTGGTCAGGATCTGCTTGACCAGCGCCGGGGTCGGATGGGCGCCACCGTGGGTCTTGGCGTACGCCTGGATGATCAGCGCCGCCGCACCCGCGACGAACGGGGAGGCCTCGCTGGTGCCGCCGCTCTCCTCGATGTCGGAGGGCTGGCCCGTGAAGTTGGTGCACTCGGTGTACAGCGTCGCGTCCGCATCGCATGAGGCGAAGCTAATGTCACCCGGCGCGACCAGGTCGATGGTGCCGCCGGTCTCGTCGGTGCCGCTTGAGCTCAGCGAGCTGATGTTGTCACTGAGCCAGCCGGTCGTGGCGAAGTAGCGCGCGGCGGCGTAGTTGGTCTGGGCGTAGGCCTGGAACTGCGTCGAGGCGCCGACCGAGATGACGTCCGGGTCGGTCGCCGGCGAGCCGATGGTGTTGGCCGCGCCCGAGTCACCGGTCGAGGAGACGACGGTGACCCCCGCGGCGACGGCCGCGTCGTCGAACTGCTTCAGCACGTCCAGCGCGGTGATGTCGGGGAAGGCGTTTTCCCCGAACGACTCGTTGAGCACGTTCACGTGGTCCGTCTCGACCGCGTAGTTGATGGCCTGGAGGAAGTTGGATTCGGTCGTATCCAGCAGGTCATTGTCGTCCTCGCTGTACACGTCCAACCCAACCAGGCTGGCGCCGGGGGCCACGCCCTCGATCCGGATATTGCAGGCCGACGGATCAGCCTGCGCGGAGAAGCCGTTCACGTTGTAGACGTGCAGGCCCTGGCCGGCGATCTGGTTGGCGTCGAGGAACGCCTCGCCGCCGCCGGTCGGCGCGCCCGGGCCGGTGCCGGTGAAGTCCTGGTAGTCTCCGCCGGTGGCCGGGTCGAAGACCGAGGTGCCGTCCGGCCGGATGAAGTTCACGTTGTTCGGGTCGAGGCCGTCCGCGATCCAGGCCACCTTCACGCCGGCCCCGGTGATGCCGAGTGAGCGCGCGGTCCGGGCCAGGGGGTCTTGCGACGCGGTGTTCGTCAGCGAGAGCCCCTCGGGGGCGAGCTGGGCCTGGCCGTTCGGGCCGCAGGCCCCCGGGATGTTGTGCAGCGCAAGCGACGTGGCCTTATCCGCCTTGGGCTTCCCGGTCGTGGCCGCGGGCGCGGCCGCCTCGTCCTGACCGCCCTGGATGGTCACGTCGGGGATGACCTCGGCGACAGAGGAATTCGCGCTCAGCCGGTCCTCCTCGCCCGCGGAGACCGTCGCTGCGAGCGCGTTCACTAGCGAATAGGCCTTGACATGGGTGGCATGAACCGCGGTGAGCTCGCTCATCAGCGGCGCCTGGGCGGAGGCGATCGCGGCGGCCCGGGTGCTTGCCGCCTGGCTGCCCACCGGCGCCTGGTCCGGCTGGTTCTTCAGGACCACGATCACCTGCTGGTTCACGTTCTGCGATAGCTGGGCGGCCAGCGCCGGCGTCATCGGCCCCGGCAACGCGCTGACGCCGGCCGGCGCGGCGCTGGCCGCGACGGACTGACCGGCTATCAGGGCTGTTACCCCGGCTACCGCCGTGATCAAGGACAGTGTTCTGGCGCGCCTGCCGGGCGCGCTACCGGACCTGAAGCTGTGCATGACTCGCCTCACCACAAATGCGCGGCCGCGTGCGACCACGTGCCTGATGGAAGTCCTCGCGCACCGGTAATCGCCGATCGGGCGCCAGGGCTAATGACTTAAATCCGCGGCACACGCTAGCAGGGGCGGCCAGAAACCAAATGCGGAAATGCATAACACCGCGATAACGAAACAGGCCTATTTGTATTAATTGCGTGGCCCTATCCGGCATTAATCAATAACTATCAGGCAATTCGCGCAGCGTACCTGAGCGCGGTTTCAGGTGCCGGCGAGCCAGACGAAACTCCACGGCGGCAGCTCGATCCGCCCGGCGCTGATCGCGAGCTTGCCCGTGGTGGAGTGCACGTGCGTGGGCTCGCGCAGGCCCGCCCGAGCGATGATCCCGGCGTCGGGCGTCTGGGGAAGGTCGCTGAAGTTGGTGAGCGCCAGGAACGGGGTGCTGCGCGGGTGAACTCGCCGGTAGGCCAGTACGCTGCCGCATTCCGTCGGCAGGATCTCGGTGCTGCCGCCCGCGCGCAGGGCGAGCAGCGAGCGCCGCGCGTCGGACAGGCCGCGGATCGCGGCGAACACCCGGCCTTCCAGCGAGCCCGGATCGTGCCGCCTGGCGGCCACGGCCCAGTCCATCTGCGGCCGGTGCATCCACCGGTTGTCGTGCTCGTGCGCCTGGTCCCGTGCCCACCTTGTGTCGTTGCGGACGGCCAGCTCGTCACCCATGTAGATCAGCGGGATGCCGCCGAAGGAAAAGGCGACGGCATACATCGACTCGAGCCGGCTGATGGCCGCCGTGAGCGCGGCGGGATCCCCGGCTTCGAGCGCGGCTTCGACGCCGCACAGCGACGCGGCACTGCCGGAAATACGGGCGTCACCGGTCGCCGGGTTGTCCTGGAATCGCGCGCCCCGGGCGAATGAGCCGGGAAAGGCACCGGAATAGAAATCGGACAAAAAACGCCGGTGGGAAAAGCCGTCGAGGCCCACGGCGGCGGCATCGGCATCGGATACCGCCCAGCCGATGTCGTCGTGGCAGCGGACGTAGGTGACCCATGAGGTGGAGGAGGGCGCGGGCTGGCGGTGCGACAGTGCGCGCTCGGCCAGCCGGACATCCCGGGTGGCCAGGCTCGACCAGAGCATCACCATGAGCTGGTTGTCGTACGCCAGGTCGCATTCCGGGCGGAACTGGTCGTGACGGCCGAGGTACTGCACAAGCATCTCCGGGCTGACGATCGCCTCCGCCTTCAGGACCAGGCCAGGGGCGGCGAGCCTGGTCAGCGCCCGGAACGCCTGAACGAGCAGGTGAGCCTCGGGCTGGTTCTGCCCGTCAGTGCCCATCCGCTTCCACAAAAACGGCGCCGCGTCCAGCCTCAGGACGTCAATGCCCCGGTTGGCCAGCGCGAACATGGTGCCGAGCATGGCCCGGAACACCGCCGGGTTGGCGTAGTTCAGATCCCACTGGTACTCGTGGAAGCTCGTCCACACCCAGCCCAGATCCGGTACCTCGGTGAAGCTGCCCGGCGCCAGGGCGGGAAACACCTCCGGCAGCGTGCGCTCATAGGCGTCGGGCTCGGTCCGGTCCGGATACACCAGGTACATCTCGCGGTAGCCGGGCTCGCCGGCCAGCGCCTGGCGGGCCCACTGGTGTTCTCGCGCCGTGTGGTTGAGCACCAGGTCGACGCACAGGACCATGCCGCGCTCGTGCAGGTCCGCGGCGAGCGCCTGCAGGTCAGCCATCGTGCCGACGCGCGGATCCACCGTGTCGTAGTCCGCCACGGCATAGCCGCCGTCGTTCTCCCCCGGGCGCGGCCGGAGCAGCGGCATCAGGTGCAGGTAGGTGACGCCGAGCTCCGCCAGGTAATCAAGATGCTGCCTGACCCCCGGCAGCGAGCCGGCGAACCGGTCGGCGTAGCAGACGTAGCCGATCATGCGGGACCGCTGGAACCAGGCCGGATCGATCTCACGGCGGCGATCCAGACGCCGCAGCGGCGCGGGGCGGTCGGCCGCCGCCCGCAGCGCGTCAAGCACCAGGTCGGTGGCGAACGCGCCGACATCGGTGACGTCGCCGTACACCTGGCCGAGCGGGCCCAGGATGTCGAAGGACAGCTGCTCGAGCCGCCCGCCGAACGCGTCAGCCTCCTCCAGAGGAAGCCGCGACCTCGCCTCACGCTCGACCTCGGGACCCAGCTCGGGCAACGAACAACTCCTTACCGGGACAAAGGGCCTTTTGCCCGGGACTCTACCGGGAACCCTTGCCGGGGATTTTGCCGGCCATCATCCGGCGCAGCCGCAGGATCTCGGTGTCCCGCGCGTCGAGCACCGGCTCGATGACGTTCATGGCGGCATGGACGGCGGCCTCGAGATCGCCGGCGATGCCATAACGCAGGAAACTGCGGCCCAGCGCTCGCCTCAGCCGCTCGGCCGTGACGGTCAGCAAATCCGCGGCGTCTTTATGCGGCCCGGAATTCCCGGTCACGCCGTCGCGGTCAGCGCTCGCGCGCCGGGGTGGCCGGGTCCGGGCGGCCGGGCGGACCCGCCGCCCGGCCGCCGGGGTGACGTCAGGCTCAGTGCCGCCAGGCACAGCGAACAGCGGGGTCATTACCCCCGGCTGCGGCCGGGCCTTGGCGGTGGCCGATTTTCCTGCGGTCGGCTCAGGGAGCATTGGCGTGACCTTCCTGTCCCAGGATTGTCTTCACAGCGCTAATGCTCCCCCTTTGCCGCCTTCATACCGCAGATGTCCAGGTCACACGGCGTGTCATGAATACCTCACGAGACGAATTCACGCCGTCATATAAGCCCGCGAGGAAGAGCCTCGCGCCGTTCGGAAAGGTCCCAGCACTCTCCTTTCTCCGGGCCTATATACATCCTTTCCCTTAGCCGATATACATTCTTTCTACTGGCCTATATACCCTCGCTGCGTTGTATCGTCGATTGGCCGGCGACTGAATGCCGCTCAGTGGTATCGGCGTCAGCATCAGCGTCGGCGCGGCGCGGCGCGGGAATCCGGGTAATGGCCTGTCGTACCCGGGTCAGCAGGTCCGCTTCTGTGAAGGGCTTGGCCAAGATGTCAAAGGACGCGGCGCCAACGCCGTGGGAGTCCAGGATCGGCTGGGCGTACCCGGACATGAAAAGGGCCGGGACGTCCGGGCGGATCGCGCCGATCCGGGCGGCGACCTCGTTGCCGAGCATCTCGGGCATGACCACGTCGGTGAGCAGGAGAGTGATCGGCTGAGCCATATCGCTGGCCCGCCGCACCGCCTCGGCGCCGTTGCCGACCGCGCAGACCTGGTAGCCGTTGCGCGTCAGGATGCGGGTGGTCAGCTGGCGCAGGCTTTCCTCGTCCTCGACGACCAGGATCGTCTCGCCGTGACCGCGTTGATCGTCGATAGTGCCTGGGGGGGCCAGGTACGGTGCGGCGTCTTCGTCGGTCGCCGGCAGCAGCACGGTGATCGTGGTGCCCAGGCCCACCTCGGAGTAGATCTCGATGTTGCCGGCGGCCTGGGTCACGACGCCGTAGACGGTCGCCAGCCCGAGCCCGGTGCCGTGGCCCTTCGGCTTGGTCGAGAAGAACGGCTCGAAGACCCGCGCCACGGTGGCCCGGTCCATGCCGGTCCCGGTGTCAGAGACCCGGAGCCGGGCGTACCGCCCGAGCTTGAGGTCGGGCCGGCCGGTCGCGTAGGCGGCGTCGACCTCGGTATTGCCGGTGTCGATGCTCAGGCGGCCGCCGCCGGGCATCGCGTCACGCGCGTTCACCGCCAGGTTCACCAGGACCTGCTCCAGCTGGCCCCGGTCGGCCTTGACCCGCCACAGGGCGGGTTCCGCGGCGATGACCAGGTCAATGTGTTCACCCAGGGTCCGGCGCAGCAGCTGCCCGGCCTCCTTGACCGCCTCGTTGAGGTCGAGGACTTCGGGCCGGATCACATCCTCGCGGGCAAAGGTCAGGAGCTGGCGGGTCAGCCGGCTCGCCTGCTGGGCGGCCACCCGGACCTGCTCGATGTCCTCGAGCACCGGCTCGAGCCTGGGGTCCGCCGGCGCGAGGGCCTCGACCTGCTCGGCGGTGAAGTCGGCGTAACCCTGGATGACGTTGAGCAGGTTGTTGAAGTCGTGCGCGACCCCGCCGACGAGCTGCCCGAGGCTCTCCAGCCGCTGAGACTGCTGTACCCGCCGCGCGATCCGCTCCTGCTCGGCGATGACCCGCAGGCGTTCCCGCTCAGCCTCCAGGGCGACCCGCTCAGTGACGTCGCGGATCGCGGCTGCGACCAGCATCCCGCTGTCCGTCGGCAGGCCGCTCAGGGTGATCTCGGCCGGGAACCTGCGGCCATCCTGGCGCAGCCCGGACAGCTTGAACTCGATGACGCCCGGCTGGGCCTGCGGGTCGGCGAAGTAGCCCGAGCGCGCGGCGGCCAGGGCGGCCCGCGCCTTCTCAGGCACCAGCATCCCCACCGGGCGCCCGATCAGGTCGCCCGCCGCATACCCGAACGTCTGCTCGGCTTGGGTGTTCGCCATCGTGACCAGCCCATCAGGCGCCACGGCGATCATCGCGTCCGGGGCCACCTCGAAGAGGCGCCGGAAACGCTGCTCCGCTTCGCGCCGCTCGGTGAGGGCCGTCACGAGCCGACTGCGCATCAGCTCCATGCCGCGGCCCAGGTCGGCGAGCTCGGATGGACCTGTCACCGGAATACGGGTGTCATAGTCCCCGGCGGCGACGGCGGCCGCGGCCCTGCGCAGCGCCCGCAACGGCCTGAGCAAGCCGAACCAGACCGCGATGACCCGGTCGGCGGCGATGGCCGCGAGCAGGAAACATACCACGATGAGCGCGGCTAGGAGCGTGTGCTGTCCACGGCCGAGCTTGTTGGCGACCACCTGCTGCGCGGCGGTGATCTGAGCCTGCAGGGCCGCACCCGCCGAACGAACGGCTAGCACGTACGGCCGGGTCTGCGCAACATCCGCCTGCAGAGCCTGCGCGGCGGCGAAATTGCCCTGGCCTGTGGCCGCCAGCTGAGGGGCGGCCACACTGGCCACCCAGGCCTGCTCGGCCGCGGCGGTCGCGTTGAGCTGCTTCGTAATCTGCCCATAGCCGGGTGTCAGCCGCTTGATCTGATCCTGCATACTCCGGAGCTGGGTGGTTTCGTCGTGGAACTGCGCCAGCGTGCCTGAGTGCCCGCCGGTAACGTAGTCACGGACCCACGTCTGCTGCGTCTGGCAGAGGTTAAGCAGATCGATCGCGGCGTCGGCCGCGGGCACTAGCCGCTGCGACAGCTCGCGACCATCGGCCCGGGTACCGGCCGCCGTGACCAGCGCGCCGGCCAGCGCGGCCGTGGCCAGCAGCACGGCGACCGCGGAGCCGGTGGCCACCCGCAGCCGGATACTGGTTCTCATGCGAAGTACAGCGTGCGCAAGACGAGCACGATGGCCAGGATCGCGAGGATCACAAGAGCCTTGATGAACAGCCCCTTTTCGTAACGAACCGCGTCGTTGATCTCCCGCCGGAAGACCACCCGGGGCCCCGCTCCGACCGCTTCGATCGTCACGTCGGGACCACCATCTTCCCCGTCTTCTCGGTCTTGTCCCACTTCATTTCCGCTCCCCTCAGCTCCTTGACGTAGGAGGCGAACGTGCAGGCGCATAGCAGCGATCCATATCCCACGACGTAGACGACAAGCGGGCTGAGGAACCAGCCGAATCGGCGCGGCTCGGCCACCTTGGCCAGGCAAGCCACGGGCATCGACACGGCGGGCCAGGCGTAGATGAACAGGAGGCCCCCGGTCAGCAAGGCGTGGTCGGGAGAAAAATGACTCGCGGCAAAGGCGTCGTGGGCCAGGTCACGAAACAGCGGCGGGACGCAGGTGTAGAGGACGATGCCCAGGTTCACCACGCCGGGGAACATCATGCCCTGGCGCCAGGTGTGGCGGGCGATCGGCGGGTCGATCAGCAGCGAGAAGGCGGTGATGAAGAAATAGGTGACGGCGTTGGTGATCCATAGGACGTGAAAGGTGTGCCACGCGCCGGCGTAACTGGCGAAGTACAAGGTGACCAGCGAGAACGACGAAAGGATCATGAAGATCGGCTGGAGGAAGAGGCAGAACCAGAAGACTCCGAAGGTGACGCTGCCGAGGCGGTGCCCCCGGTGCGGCCGGAACCACAGTTTGCGGTACCGCTTGGTGACCTGAACATTGCCGCGGGCCCAGCGGAGCCGCTGTTTCCACAGGCCGATGATGGAGCCGGGTTCCTCGGCCCAGACGATGGCGTGCGGCTCGAACACCACCCGGCGGCCGTTCAGCTGGGTCTGGAACGTGGTGAAGGTGTCCTCGGCCAGGGAGCTGGTGTCGATCCGGCCGCCGAGGGCGAGCAGGTTCTCCCGCGTGTGCAGCTGGGCGCCGCCGGCCAGGCAGGCGGTCGCGCCGAGTACGTTCTGGCCGCGCCGGGAGGCGGCCTGGGCCGTGATGTACTCATAGCCGATGAAGCGGGTCATGTAGTTGCCCGGGCGGCTGCCCTCCTTGATGTACGCGGTGACGGCGCCCACGTGCGGGTCGGCCAGGTGGCGGGTCATCTTGCGCAGCGAGTCGGCCTGGAAGATGACGTCCGCGTCGGTAATCAGGAGCGCCTCCATCCATTCGTCGTCGAGGATGACGGCCAGGCCGTGATTGAGCGTGTGCGCCTTGCCCTGGCCGCCCTTCTCCCGGCGCAGGTGGATCACGCTGCCCGGATACTGGGCTTCCTTGGCCTTCGCTACCTGCGGGGTCTCGTCCGTGCTGGCGTCGTCGACCAGGTAGACGCGCAGGGCTTCCCGCGGGTACTCAAGCGACATGAGCCGGTCGATCGAGGCTGCGATGACCGCCGCTTCGTTCCAGGCCGGGATCAGCACCGCGGTCCGCGGGAAGACCGGCGCGCAGACGTCGTAGTCGTTGCGCCAGAAATGACCGGCGACCAGCAGGAACTGCCAGCTCGCGGCCACCTCAGGGACGGCGCCGAGCATGACCAGGACGATGAGGATCCAGTCGCCGCCTAGGAGGAAGTCGTGGCCCACGGTGGTCAGACCCCGGCGGCACTCACGGTTTGCCGGACCGAGTCGTAAATACCGATGTTCCGGCAATGATGGCTGTCACTGCCGGCTACCAGCGACACGCCCGCGGCCGCCATGGCCGCGACGGTGCGGTCCGACGGGCATGACCACTTTTCGTTGACCTCCATCATCGTGCCCGCGTGGGCCACCCGCTTGGCCAGGTGCGTCAGGAGCAGATCCGGAACCATGGCCTCGTTCAGTCCGATCTTGGGCAGGACGCTGAACAGGTGCGCCAGCAGCGACCGGAAACCGGTACGCAGCGAGTTCGCCGTCGCCTCGCACAGCCGCTCGATCGCCTCGGCCGAGGTCATGCCTCCGGACTCGATCGCCGCTCGTACCTCGGCCGGATGCACGGGGCCGTTTTCGGAGGGGAACTGGTGGTCGGCGATCAGCACTAGGTCGATACCACTCAGGTCTGGTGGGGTGTCGATCTGGCCGGAGGTGTCGAGGATCTTGGCCTCCACGCCCGCCAGGACCCGCAGCCCCGGCTGGTGGCGGTACGCCTCGACGGCGGCGACGAAGTCAGGCACCCAGGCCGTGTCCCGCCGCACGTGATCGACGAGGCACAGCGTGCGGAGCCCGCGGTCCCGGGCCGCCCCGACGTTCTCCGCCAGGGTGCTGGCCCCGTCGGAGAAGGTCGAGTGAACGTGGAAGTCCTCATCTAGGGCGACGCTGTGTTTATTGACGACGCGGTGGTTATCGACGGAGTTCATGCCGGGCTCGTCTCCAGGTTCTCCGGGGTCTTTGGGGCTTTTGGGTTCAGCCCGACGCTGGAGATGTCGGCGGGATCGAGGAAGAGCTCGTCGAGGAAGCGGACCACGGCCCGCTCGCGGAACCCGATCGACGCCGGAAGCGGCCGCCCGAGCAGGGCGGCGAGCGCGAGCCTGGGCATGTCGACACCGCTGGCGATGGTGAGCCCGAGCGTGCCCGGCATCCTCGGGTTCACCTCGAGCAGCGCGGGTGAGCCGTGATGGTCACGTTTGCACTGCACGTTAGCGACGAAGGTAATGCCGGTCGCCTGGGCGACGGCCCGCCCGAACTGCTCGATCTCGGGGTCGTGAACCGTCAGGCCACCCACTGACACACCTGAATCGACCCGGGCCCGAAGGCGCGGGACGGACGCGATCACACGTCCGGCCGCGTCGGCCAGCACGTCGACGGAGTATTCCTCGCCGGGCAGGAACTCCTGGACGATCAGGCTCGGTGAGCGATCGAGCCCGGCCAGTTCCGCGGCGGAGGCCACCGTGATGATGCCGCGCGATCCGCTGCCCTGCCGCGGCTTGACGATGAGGGGATAGGTCCAGGTGGCCGGATCGACAGAAGGCCCGAAAAGCTCGGTGCGAGGGACCTGAACGATCCCGGCGCAGTGCTCGGCCAGCGCGAGCTTGTCGAGGATAACGTCCAGCGCGGCGGCGGGCGCCAGCAGCAGGCCGATGCCGGCGGCCGTGAACGCCTCCCGCGCCCGGGCCAGCGGTTGCAGCTCGGTGTCGACGGTCGGCAGGACCACGTCCACGCCCAGCGCGAGGCACCGGGTCAGCAGGGCATCGGCGAAGCCAGGAGCCGCGCCCGCCGGGATGAGGGTCCGCGCCCGGGCCGGAACCAGGTACAGCCCGGCCGCCCAGGAATCCATGTCCGCGGCGAGGAGCTGCACCGATTCATCGGCGCGCAGCGATTTCATCGCGGCGATCGCGGCGGGACCGCCCGCGCCCGTGACCAGGACACGCAGTACACGTCCCGGACGGCCGGACCCCAGCTGGTCAATCCCCAGCTGGTCAGGCCCCAGCTGGTCAGGCCCCAGCTGGTCAGGCCCCAGCTGGTCAGGCCCCAGCTGGTCAGGCCCCAGCTGGTTAGGCCCCAGCTGGTTAGGCGCCGTCATGGCGTCACGAGCTCATTGCTGCCGGCGGCGCGGGCCGGGAGGGCGGCCGCGCGGTCGCGGATGACCTCGAACGGCTCCGCGTAACTGCCTCCGCAATACCGGGACCAGTAGCGGGCCGTGGAGGTGATCAGCGCGGGTTCGAGGTAATCACGCACGTCGACCTGGGAACCGAACGTGTCGATGGCCTTCAGCTTGCCGTCGATGTGATCATCGATGGTCATGAAGTGGGTCGGCCGGTAGTCGACGGTGGCCGACGGGGACTGGAAGCAGTAGACACGGCCCACCCGCCGGGCGGCGACCATGGCCGCACGGTGGGTGTTGCGATGGTCTTGGTGGACGTCGTGAATGGAGTGCGTGTAGACGATCGTCGGCTGGACTTCCGCGATGACCCGGTCGATGACGCCGATGGTCGGGTTACCCTCCGCAATGAGGGTGTCCTGCAGGTCATCCAGGAACAGCCGGGCACCGATGACCGCGGCGGCCTCCTGCGACTCACGGGCCCGCTGGGCCTGGTCTCCGCCGTGTGCGCCGCGGGAAAGGGTCAAGATCGCCACCGTGTGGCCGGCCGCCTTGTGAGCCAGCAGCGTGCCAGCCGCGCCGATTTCGACGTCATCGGGGTGGGCCCCGATGGCCAGTACCGTCTCCCGGCCCGCGGCCCGCAGGGCCCGGCCGGCCGCGATGAGCTCGGTCGCCTTGTCGACCAGCTCCTGCGCACCGATGGGCTTCTGCAGGAATTCGGCGGCCGCGCTACGCAGCGCCGAGATCGCGTAACTCACCGTCGGGTTCCCGGTGAGCACGGCGACCGGTAGGTCGGGTTCCAGCTTGCGGACCCGCTCCAGGAGTTCGAGCCCCGTCATGCCCGGCATCTCGATATCGGTGATGAGCAGATCCCACTGCTCGGTCTCGATGCATCGCAGCGCGGCGGTCGCCTCGAGCTGGTGAGTGACGTCGAAACCGCCGCGCTTCCGCAGCACCCGCGTCAGGTACCCGCCGAGGGCGGGATCGTCGTCGATCAGCAGTATGCGTCCAGCCTGCTGGTCAGGCACGCTAGCTTCCATGAGGCCCCGTTCACCGCCCTGGACCCTCGCTGACCGTTCCCCTTTATTTGATCAACAATGAGTAGTACGGTGATTCCTATCTGTTACTACCAAGATAGCAGCCTTGCTGGAGGTTAGCCTGCGGCCCGGCGCCAGACGAGTGACTCCCAGGGCCGCAGCTCCAGGTCGGGCAGCGGGCGGAGCGGGGCGCCGGGGAGGTTGGCCAGCACGACCGGGGCGGCGGCCCACCCGCCGTCCAGCGGCAGCGGCGCCTTGACCGCGGCCGAGGAGAAGTTCGCGGCGACCAGCAGTTCGGCCTCGGCCCCGCGGCGGACGAAAGCCCAGATCGCCGGGTGATCGGGAAGCAGGAGTTCGAAGTCGCCGTCGGTGATCACGGAATCGGCGTGGCGCAAGGCGATGAGCTGCCGGTAGTGCTCGAACACCGAGGCGGGGTCGCCGACCTCGGCGGCCGCGTTCACCTTGGTGTAGTCCGGGTTGATGGCGATCCAGGGGGTGCCGGCGGTGAAGCCGGCGCCGGGCGAGGCGTCCCACTGCACCGGGGTACGGCCCTGGTCACGGCTCATCCGGGCCATCGCAAGCAGGAGAGCGGGCAGTTTGGCACCGGCGCGCGCGGCCGCTTCGGCATAGAAGTTGAGTGCCTGGATATCCCGGTAGTCGGCGATGGCGGCGAACGGCGCGTTGGCCATTCCCAGCTCGTCGCCCTGGTATACGTACGGCGTGCCCTGGTGCATGTGCAGGACGGTGGCCAGGGTCTTGGCCGAGGCCACCCGGTGCTCGCCGTCGTCGCCGAACCGCGACAGCGAGCGCGGCTGGTCGTGGTTGCCGAAGTACAGCGAGTTCCAGCCGCGCCCGGCCAGGCCCGCCTGCCAGGCGGCCATCGACGCCTTCAGGTCAGGCAGGTGCAGCGGGCGCAGGTCATACTTGTTCGCGCCGATGTCCAGCTGAACGTGCTCGAACTGGAACACCATGTCGAGCTCGTGTCGTTCGGGGGCGGTGAACAGGACCGCCTGGGGGATGGTGACCCCGGGCATCTCGCCGACGGTGAGCACGTGGGCGTCCCGGCCGGCGAAGACCTCGCGGTACATCTGGAGCAGGAACTCGTGGTTGCGCGGACCGCAGGCGAAGTACTGATCGCCCGGCCCGTACAGCGAGCCGGGCCGGGGCGTGGTGTCTGGCAGGGACGTGTCCTTGCTGATCATGTTGATCACGTCCATCCGGAAGCCGTCCACGCCGCGGTCCAGCCACCACCGCATCATCGCGTAGACGGCCTGGCGGACCTCGGGGTTCTCCCAGTTCAGGTCGGGTTGCTTACGCGAGAAGATATGCAGGTAGTACTGGCCGGTCGCCTCGTGGAAGGTCCAGGTCGGGCCGGAGAAGTGCGACTCCCAGTTGGTCGGCTCCGCGCCGGGCGTGCCGGGCGTCGAACCCGGGCGGGGATCACGCCACCAGTACCAGTCCCGTTTGGGATTGTCCCGGCTGGAGCGAGACTCGATGAACCACGGGTGTTCGTCTGAGGTGTGGTTCACTACCAGGTCCATGACCAGCCGCATGCCGCGGGCGTGCAGGTCGGCGACGAGCTCGTCCAGGTCGGCCAGCGTCCCGAACAGCGGGTCGATGTCGGTGTAATCGCTGATGTCATAGCCGTTGTCGTCCATCGGCGACCGGTAGACAGGGCTCATCCAGATGACGTCGACACCCAGGCGCTGGAGGTAATCCAGGCGGGCCAGCACACCCCGCAGGTCGCCGACGCCGTCCCCGTCGGAGTCCGCGAAGCTTCTCGGATACACCTGGTAGACGACCCATCGCCGCCATCTGCTGTCGCGCTTGATGGTCATGCGTGCCAGTATGACGGCATGGTAGATCCCCGTGCGGGACAGCCCGCTGCCGCTGAAGACCTGGTCGACGTCGCGAAGCTAGTGACCGCCTACTACACCGTGCATCCCGACCCTGGTGATAGCGCGCAGCGGGTGTCGTTCGGCACGTCCGGCCATCGCGGATCGGCCTTCACCGCGACGTTCAACGAGGATCACATCCTGGCCACCACGCAGGCCATCTGCGAGTACCGGGCCAGCCAGGGCATCGACGGACCGCTGTACCTGGGCGCGGACACGCACGCGCTGTCCGAGCCAGCCCGCCTCAGCGCGCTCGAGGTGCTCGCCGCCAACGGGGTGTGGGTCAGCCTCGACGCCCGCGGCGGGTACACGCCGACGCCGGCGGTGTCCCGCGCGATCCTGGCGCACAACGCGTCAGGCCCGGGATCCCGCGCCGACGGGATCGTGGTCACCCCGTCGCACAACCCCCCGCCGGACGGCGGTTTCAAGTACAACCCGCCCGACGGCGGCCCGGCCGGCACCGACATCACCACGCAGATTCAGGACCGGGCGAACGAGCTGCTGGCCGACGGGCTGAAAGGGGTCCGGCGGATACCGTACGCACGGGCGGCCGCGGCGGATACCACCGGCACGTTCGACTTCCTCGGCAGCTACGTGTCGGCGCTGGGACAGGTGGTGGACCTGGCCGTGATCAAGGAGGCCGGGGTGCGCATCGGCGCGGACCCGCTCGGCGGGGCCAGCGTGGCCTACTGGGGCGAGATCGGCGAGCGTTACGGCCTGGACCTGACCGTGGTCAACCCGGACGTGGACGCCACGTTCCGGTTCATGACGCTGGACTGGGACGGCAAGATCCGGATGGACTGCTCGTCGCCGTTCGCCATGGCCAGCCTGATCGCCCGCCAGCACGAGTTCGCGATCGCCACCGGGAACGACACTGACGCCGACCGGCACGGCATCGTCACCCCCGACGGAGGGCTGATGAACCCCAATCACTACCTCGCGGTCGCCATCGACTACCTCTACCGGCACCGGGACGGCTGGCCGGGCGGCGCGGCGGTGGGCAAGACGCTGGTCAGCTCCTCGATGATCGACCGGGTGACCGAGGGCCTGGACCGGGCCCTGCTCGAGGTCCCGGTCGGCTTCAAGTGGTTCGTGCCGGGGCTGCTTGACGGTTCGGTGGCCTTCGGCGGTGAGGAAAGCGCCGGGGCGTCGTTCCT
>Ga0302325_10007476_pt1 | contig 24230 bp, 17 predicted proteins | sample Palsa_T0_2_FD_201948 | JGI IMG/M metagenome (GOLD analysis project Ga0302325, IMG submission 201948) | Peat permafrost microbial communities from Stordalen Mire near Abisko, Sweden - Palsa_T0_2 | ecosystem: Environmental > Terrestrial > Soil > Palsa > Peat permafrost | place: Sweden: Abisko... | reverse complement strand
ATCCCAATTCCGTATACGGTTTGGTCGTATTGAAAAATTTAGACTGGTCGACGGTGAAGGCATACACGTCATAGGAATGGAAACCCGGATCAAAACCCGATTGCATCCGCGGAGAAAAAGCCAGATCACGGGCCGCCGTTCCCAGGTTACCCAGGTTGATCCAGTTATCCGGTCGCGGTATCTTCGTCCCAAAGTCCAGCACACCCGAGTCCAGATTGTTAAACCGGCTTGAATCCAGATAGCGATAGTGAATAGTAATGGTATCGGTCTTCCGGTGGGCCAGCGTATCCGCCCCCTTTGCACCCCCCGCCCCGCCCCCGCCAAAGCGTTGCAATGGGTTCTGCGCCAGCAGATCTCTCCCCGAAAGGAGCAGGATCATCAATACCCCGGCTGTTATGATTCGGCGTCCCTTCACTGCTGAGAAAATTCCGGACAAGTTACTCATTAAGTGGCCATCGGTGGTTATAAGAAACGTTAATGTTACCCAAGCTCCCCTATCAGCGCCTTGAAAATCGCCGCCAGCTTTGGCTCTGCCGCCGACGCCGCCTGCAACACATCTTCATGCGTGATCAGGTTGTCATCCTCCCGGATACCCAGGTCCGTGATCACGCTCATCGCAAATACAGCCATCCCGAGATGCCGCGCAGCAATAACTTCCTGTACCGTACTCATACCAACCGCATCCCCGCCCACAATATGAAGCAATTTATATTCGGCACGCGTCTCAAAGCTGGGCCCGGTGACACCCGCATAAACACCCTCATGTACCGGGATGCTCAGCCGCGCGGCAACGCCCTTTGCCTTTCCGATCAGCTCCTTATTGTAGGGCTCGCTCATATCCGGAAACCGCGTTCCCAGCCCGGGCTCATTTTTGCCCAGCAAAGGGTTAACGGTAAAAAGACTGATATGATCGCGGATGATCATCAGATCGCCCACCCGGAACGACGCATTCATCCCACCCGCCGCATTCGATAATAACAGGGTTTCCACGCCCAGGAATTTCAACACCCGGATCGGGTATACCACCTGCTGCGGCGTATATCCTTCGTAAAAATGAAAACGTCCGGACAACACTACCACCACCTGCCCACCCAAGGTTCCAAAGATCAGCTTGCCCCGATGCCCCTCCACCGTTGAAACCGGAAAATGAGGGATCGACTCATAAGCAATTTCCTGCTCTACCATAATGTCCCGGGAAAGATTGCCAAGGCCGCTGCCCAGCACGATGCCGACCCGGGGCTTCAAAGCGCAGCTGGACCGGATGGCGCGAACGGTTTCTTCAATCTGTTGTAAGATGGTCACATCCATATCAGGATACGGCTTTATTGACAAGGGCCGCCGCTTCGCTCAGCAGGATAGCAGACTGCACCTTGAGACCGCTTTGTTTGATCAGCTGCCCGGCCTCCTCGGCATTCGTACCCTGCAACCGCACAATGATAGGAACTTTTATATCGCCAATAGATTTATACGCATCGATAACCCCCTGCGCCACCCGGTCGCAACGAACGATACCACCAAAGATATTGATCAGGATCGCCTTTACCTTCGGGTCTTTTAAAATGATGCGGAACCCCGCCTCCACCGTCTGCGCATTCGCCGTGCCACCCACATCCAGGAAATTGGCAGGCTCGCCGCCGCTCAGCTTGATCATATCCATCGAAGCCATGGCCAGGCCGGCGCCATTGACCATACACCCGACATTGCCGTCCAGTTTGACAAAATTCAGATTGTACCTGCCGGCTTCCACTTCCGTAGGATCTTCCTCACTGATATCCCGCATCGCTTCCAGATCGGGATGACGCATCAGGGAATTGTCATCCAGGTTCATCTTACAGTCCACGGCAATGATCTTGTCATCGCTGGTTTTGAACAGCGGATTGATCTCCAGCATGGAACAATCCAGCCCCAGGTAAGCATTGTAGATATTCGTGACAAAACGGACACAATTTTTAAAGGCTTCCCCGCTCAACCCCAGGTTAAAGGCAATCTTCCTTGCCTGGAAAGGCTGCAACGCCCCACCCGGATACACCCACTCCTTAAAGATCTTTTCCGGCGTATGATGAGCCACTTCTTCGATATCCATGCCCCCTTCCGTACTATACATGATGACATTCTGCCCCCTGGCCCTGTCCAGCAGCACAGAAAGATAAAACTCCTTGACCGGGTTGGCGCCGGGATAATAGACATCCTGCGCCACCAATACCTTATTGACCTTCTTCCCCGCCGGCCCCGTCTGGATCGTCACCAGGGTCCCCCCAAGAATATTGCTCGCAATCTGCTTGATCTCCTCCGCGCTCTTTCCAACCGCTACACCCCGCTGCTCCGTCCCCACAATATTCCCTTTACCACGACCACCCGCATGTATCTGGGCCTTCACTACCGCAAATTTGTTCCCGTACTGGACCCTCAGATTCTTATACGCCTCTTCCGCGGCTCCCGCATTGTCCACCGGGATGCCTTCCTGTACGGGTACCTGATACTTCTTTAGTAGTTCTTTCGCCTGGTATTCATGCAAATTCATGGATCAAAAATTTAGGTGTAAAAATAAGGCAGAATGCGGGAACAGAAAAAGAATAAAAAACCGCCCGCCGGCGGATCAACCCATCAGCAGAATCAAATCGATTCTCGCACGATCAGGTCCGGGATAAGCTTCATCGGCTCCGTTACAGGGAATCCTTCAGCACCCGTATATTTCAATCTTTCAATCAGCGCGAACATCGCCTGCTGACCGATGGATTCGATCGGCTGACGCACAACCGAGATGGTCGGTGTATATAGCCGGAAGATATCGTTATCGTCAAAACAAAGCACCGCCAGCTCTTCGGGTATCCTGATCTTTAGTTTCTTGATCACCTCTATTCCCAATACACCGAGATAATTGGTCAGAAAGAACACGGCGTCTGCAGAGGAGTGCGGCCCTTTCAGAAAGTCCTCGATCTGCTCCAGGGATTTTTCATGGCCGGCGCCATAAGGCACGATCCGCACCCACTGCTCATCGACCGGGATGTCATGACGGCGCAATACATCGTAATAGGCGGTAAGCCGGTCATTCATATGCGCCATCTCCGTCTCGATCGTAACCAATCCTATTTTGTGATACCCCTTACTGATCAGATACTCCGTTCCCTTTGTAACGCCTTCATAATTATCCACCAGTACGGCAGGTATTTCCTGGTGCTCGCGGAAATAACGGTCGATCAACACCACCGGCTTGCTCTCGCCCTGCAATTTCCGGATCTCATCCGCCAACTGCGGCGTAGGAACAATGATATATCCATCCACTTGTCGCTGCGATAACATATTGATAAGGTCGCGGGCCTTTACTTCGTCATTATCCGTACTGCAGTACACTACCTTATAATCGTATTTTTTTGCTTCATCCTCGATCGTCTTTGCCAGTGTCGCAAAAAAAGCATTCGAGATGTTCTCCACGATCAACCCGATCGTCTTCGTCTTGCCCGTCCGCAACCCCCGCGCCAGCTGATTTGGCCGATAACCCATTTCCCTGGCCACATTCTCCACTTTCTCTATAACTTCGCGGCTGATCCTCATCTTGACCGCCTTATCGTTCATCACAAACGAAACCGTCGAGACAGAGACTCCGGCTTTACGGGCGATATCACTGATAGACACTTTCTTCATTTAAGAGGTATTGGAAACTAAAGATAAGAACTAAATCGTTTTAGCGCATAATTCTTTTTTTCTTTTTGTATTATTAGATACCAAACAATCGCCGATGAGAAAGCTGCTGCTGATCGCGTTGCTCCTGCCCTGCGCAGGTCCAACCGGCCTGGCCCGCCAGGCTTCGGCCCGGCAAGCTTTCCTCCTTACCGCACAAGCCCCGGCCACCCCCGCGCTTCTCCGCATCCTCCAAAACCCGGCCCTCTACGATACCACCCCCGCTCTTCTCACCACCCTCGTCCCCCCGCCCAAAACAGCTGAACTTCGGCCGGGCGTCGTTCCTCGCCCGTCCTCTTTCGGAACCTTCGCTCCGCTCGGTTCCCCCGGCCTCACCCACCCGATCCCTGCCAGCCCTGTCCCCCCACTGCCCAAACCGATCACACTCCGCGTCTTCAATCCCTCCGATACGGCACAGCTTAATAATATCATCCTGGAATGGGCACTACAAATAAATGGCGCCATCGTCCAGCAAGGGAAAACCGGCAAGCTCCGGATCGGCCCAAAACAATCAATCCCCGTTCACCTTTCCCTGCGACTCCCGGACGACAACAACGCCGAAACCTTTTTACAGCTTTTGTACCGATTACAACCCGCATCCCCCATCCTCGCCAAACAACAACTACTGCTCCAACCGGCAATCGGTCACCTCCACGTAGACCCCGCCGGCGAACTAACCCTGTCCGATATCAACGACACCTTCAGCATCCGCTCACCCGATATTCATCTCGCCTTTCACAAACAAAAAGGCTGGCTCATCCACTACGAAGTAAAAGGCGCTATCCTGCTTGACGATTCGCTCGGACTAAAATCCAACTTCTGGTGGCCCGGCTATAACGATTCAGCAAACTCATCTCCCGATTCCGGCTGGCTCGCCGCCACCCGCGATCCCCACCTTCAACTTTTTGCCACGACCATCAGCGCCGGTCTTATCATCATCCGAACCGAATACACCCTGCCCGCCACTTCCTGCAAATTGCATATCAGCTATACCATCAATGCCACTGGAGAAATGCTGGTTGAACAACAGGTGGAACCAGATACAATGCAATCGAATGCAACGGAATGGCCGCTGCCTTGCTTTGGGATGCAATGGATTCTTCCCGCCGGCTATGACTCGATTACTTATTATGGACCAGGCGAACCGGCAGCACCGCGCGAACAGGCCGTACCGAGCGAACAGACCATACCCGGCAAACTCGGCGCCCCCAGCAAACCCGGCATACCCGGCAAACCCGGCGAACCCGGCAGCCCCGGCAAACCCGGCATCCCCGGCTGGATTGGCCTCTATCACGAGCAGGCCTCATCCCCCGCTACGGGTATCCATTTACGCGACGCGGCAACCAGGACCGGCATCCGTTGGTGGAAGATCACCGGCCGGGACGGCAGCGGGTTGCTGATCACCGCAGACAGCTCCTTGCTGGACTTCAGCGCCCTCCACGCTTTCGATAGCGATGCCACGACAACCACAATCCCACAACCGGTCCGCCCACAAACACAGCTCAGCATCGATTGTAACAACCCCCGGCCCATCGTCATGCCCTATCGCAGCTATCAATACATATACAAAGTGACACCCACTCCACCAACTCATTCCATCATTACGCTATCGTATCATTAAGATTCTTTGCGTTTGCGTAAGTAATACGCAGTCGTATACCTGAAATTTATTTTTTTCTCGCAAAAAAAAATCGTTTTGTTACGGCACTAATTCTTTTTTTAGTATCTTTACTAAACGGCAGATTGCATCTTACCTAATCTGTTTTCCCTACCGAAGATTGCTTGCATAAGAGAAGTGTTATCGAACGCAATTCATCATTTTTTTAACACCTCAGTAGATGAAGCCCAGTATCGTCCCAGCTAAAAAAACCACAAGCGCCTCTTCGACGCTGACAGTTTTGCCGACTGCCAAAATAGTCAGGCATCCCCAGTCAAGAATGCAGGAAGAAGATCCCACAGTAGACCCACCGGATGAAGAAACGTTAAAACGGCTCAATGCAATGGCTAAACAACACCCATTCTGCATTTTGCATCGGGGCAATCATCACAATCGGTTATTGTAGATCCACCCTCCCTAAAAGTTCTACCCACCGCTTCGGCGGACCCTGTCTCACCCAATCCTACCCACCCCAAACCCTCTGCTCCGCCGGATCAGCTTTTTATCCGCCGGACCGGTCAACCACCCCCCGCCACAAAGTCACCCTTCGCTTACCTTCGAATTCAAAATAACCACCAGCTGACAACCCTTCCCCGGAGCCGACTCGATCTCCACCTTCCCATTGTACAGCTCCGCACGGCTGATAATATTGGAAATGCCAACCCCCTTCCGCCGGATACGGGGATCGAAACCCTTCCCATCGTCGATCAGCCGAAGCCGTATCTGCTCATTCACCTTATTCAATTCGATCAGGACAGTGCCCGCCTGCGCATGCTTTAGTATATTGTTAAGCTGTTCCTGGATGATCCGGTAAATATTGATCTTCTGCTCCGGCTGGAGCGCTTCCTCATCCAAACCGGATGTATTCAGCCTGATCTTCATCTTCCCCACCGACTGAATACCCCGGATCAATTCCTTGATCGACTGGGTCAGACCCAGATCATTCAGACTCGGCGTGATCAGCTCCTTTGACAATTTGCGGATCTCCTCGATCGCCACCGAGATGTTTTTCCGGCTCTTGGCCAGGAGCTCGATCCGAGGCTCCTTCTCCTCGATGGCCACATCCAGGTACAATTTTGAGGTTGCCAGGATCTGGTTGATATTGTCGTGCAGCTCCTGTCCCAACTCAAACCGCTCCCTTTCCTGCGCCCCCAGCACTACCTCCGTGATCTGCTGCTGCTTTAGCTTCTGCTGCAAAGCCAGCTCCTTTTCAAGCCGGATCCGCTCGGTCACGTCATTGATGATCACCTGTATGCAGGGCTTGCCAAAATAGTCCATTGGATGGGACGTGATCTCCACCATCATAATCCCGCCCTGCTTATTGGAATGATGCCACAGCTTTGGCGTAGCCGGAGATGGAACACCCGCTTCCCGCTTCAGGCTCTCCATAAATTGCTCCGCCTCCCCCGGCGAATGAAGATCCCGCATCGTCAGCCGGTTGAATTCCTCCCGGCTAAACCCATATTTTTCCTGCGCCGCATCATTCACCTCCACCATCTGAAGACTCTCCGGATCGAAGATCCAGGTGGGAAAAGGATTCTTATAAAAGATCTGCCGGTACCGCTCCTCCGAAGCCAGAATGATCTCTTCCGAACGCTTCCGAACCGTAATATCCTGAATGGCCCCGATCATCCGGACCGGCCGCTGCTCGGCGGAATGGATGATATACCCCCTGTCATGCACAAAAGCATATTCCCCACAAGGCTTCCGGAGCCGGTATTCATCCTCCCATTTATTACTCATCCCCTCCCTGATCACCCGGTATAGCTTGAACAACACCCGCTCCTTATCCTCCGGATGTATCACCCGCTCCCATACTTCCTGCGGCGAACCCACGCCCGCCATATCATAACCATACAACTGCTGATAGGTCTCTCCTACCATAAACATCTTACCCTCTATAATATCCCAATCCCAGATCGCATCGTTTGTTGCCTTGACGACCGTATTGAACCGCTCATTGCTCTCCCGGAGATACTCCAGGTTGCGTTTCCGTTCCAGACTGTACTGTATCGTTTTAGCAAGAAGACCTTCCGTCAGCTCATTCTTGACCATATAGTCCTGCGCCCCTTCCTTGATCGCCTCCAGCGCAACATTCGTATCCGACAAACCCGTCAGAATGATCACCGGGATCTTCTGAACGACAGCCTTCAGCCGGAGAAAAGACTGTATGCCCCAGCTATCCGGTAGGTTCAGATCCAGCAATACCAGGTGGATCTCCTTTTCCCGAAGAAAGGTATAAGCTTCGCTGATCAGATCAGTGGAGTGCAATTGTCGAATTTCCAGACCGGATGACCGCAGCATATGCTCTAAAAGAAACAGATCACTGGGGTTATCTTCGACAGTCAGAATGACAAGGCCGCTATTCATTTTTTGCATCAGGCTCACGTTTGGGGAATCCAAATTGTTTGTACTAATCAGTCAGCCTGTAACCAGCGATAAATTGCGCAAGAATGCTGTAAAATAGAAAAAAACACCCAAACCAACGACCCTTGCTAAAATAAAAAATCCCCGCCCCGCGGGCCGGAGGCGCGCAAAAAAACTCCGCCTCGCGGACCGAAGGTCCACAAAAAATCCCCGCTTAAGGCGGGGACGCACTAATCAAATACCATAACCATTAAACCTTATCCTATTAGGATATGAATGTAATTCATTTTCCGTTCATACGCAAAAATCTTCTGCGGTCATTTTTAAAGAAATAGCAGGAAGTTTAAGTACTAACACTTATCAATCATGTAGTTGGAATTCTCTCTATTTTGTAGATTTTTTATTAGTCACCTATCGTCCCCTTTCCTGCCAATATGGGAAATACAGGCCCCGCGGCGCCAAAACGGTCCAACCAGGCCACATACCTTTCCTGTCTTCCCGGGGCTAAGCCGCGGTCAGCCTGAACCCAAACCGGCTGCCTTCGCCCACCTGGCTGCTGACCCAGATATGCCCGCCCTGCGCCTCGATAAACTCCTTTGAAATAGACAACCCCAGCCCCGTCCCATTGCGGTCATGCGTACCCGGAACTTTAAAATAACGCTCGAAGATCCGCGGTAAATATTTTTCATCGATACCCTTCCCATGATCGGTGACCAGGAACTCCACCTTGTCCTCACTGCGATAAACCGCTACCTCGACACCCGACTGATCCGGCGAATACTTGATGGCATTGGTCAGGAAATTGATCAGCACCCAGGACGTTTTCTCCACATCCGCCTGGATCAGCGGAAGATCGTCCGCCACCGCCGCATGGATCCGGATCCCCTTTTGCTGCGCCTGGAACAGCACCGCCTGCACCGCCTGGTCAACAATCGTCGCCGGATCGGCCGGCTGCAGCTTTAGCTGGATATTCCCCGTCTCCACCTGCGACATATTCAACAGCTCCCCCGTGATCTTCAGCAGCCGGTCCGCATCATCGGTGATACTCCGGATCAACTCCTGCTGCTCGCCATTCAGCTGCCCTACCCGCAGATCCGTCAGAAGGCGAGCGCTCATTTTGATCGAAGAGATCGGCGTCTTAAGCTCGTGGGACACCGTAGCGATAAAGTTTGTCTTGGCTTCATTCAGCTCGTGGAAAGGCGTGATATTCCGCAGCACGATCACCTGCCCGATGATCTCGGTATTGTTCGTCACCTCGAGCACATCCTTGCTGAAGTAGCTCTCCTTATTATCGGCATAGATCTTCAGATCTTTTTTTTCAGGGTCGTCCCGCAACAAAGTCCGCATCAGGTCATTCTTCAGCGCAATATCCGGCGCATACTGCCCGCTGATCTCCGTCTCCTTCAGCCCCAGCAGCTTCTCCGACACCGCATTCAGAAAAAGAATGTTCCGCTTCTCATCCAGCCCGATGATCCCATCCCGCATCTGGTTGATGATCGTCTCGATCCGGCTCTTCTCGAATTTGATCTTCGCCAGGTTACTGCTCTCGTACTCATCCAGCTTCCCGGCCATGATATTAAAGGCATTCGCCAGATCTCCGAACTCATCCCCCTGCCGCAGATAGATCCTTTTCTTGTAGTTCTTGCCCGCAATAGCCAGGATGCCTTCCGACAAACTGCTGATCGGCCCCGAAATAATACCCGGCAGATTAAAAATAAAAGTAAAGGAGACCAGGGTAAGTATGGTGAACACGATCGTCAGCACATTCGTCGCACTCTCCGCCGTCCGCTGCGCGATCGCATTCTTCCGCAGGATCGCCAGCTCATTCAGATCCTGGATCTTATAGATGGACCGGCGGATATCGATATAATTGCTCGAGTCCGTCGGATCGATCAGCATCTCGTTGAAATTCTTCGCCAGCTCGTCGGTCGCCTCTCTTTCCCCGATTTCCGTGATATTCCCCTGCTGCTTCTTCAGGTTGTCCTGAAAAACATCCAGGGCATTCTTTTCCGTCCGCAGCTCCTCCAGCGACTGCAACATACGGTTGCAATACAACAGCGACTCCTGGTTGTTCTTCAGCACCTGCCGCCCCTCTTCGCTGAGCCGGTTGATATAAAACAACCCCGATACGCCAAACAACACGATCACGATAAACAAAAAGATCAGCCCCAAAGACAATTTGGTTTTTAGTCGCATGCTCATGTCAGGATAATATTACTACGTCGATATCCGATGCCGCCAGCTTCGTCAGCAGCTGATTGAATACCGCCGTGCTCATGATCACGTTATACAGGTTAAGATGCGGCTTCCCGATACAGATCGTCGTGATCTGGTGACGCGCCGCTACCTCCATAATACCCTTGGCAATATTACTTTGTTTTTCCCGGATCACTTCCGCCCCCAGTTCCGTTGCCAGCTTAAAGTTATTGATTAAATGCCGTTGCGCCGCCAGACCGATCTTATCGCCATCCTCCTTTGGCGTCTGCACATACAGCAGCACCCACCGGGAATGATAATAGCTGGCCAGCCTTGCCGTCTTCCGGATCACCTTTTTAGCCACCTCGTGATTGCTGCTGATACAGGCCAGGAAGCGTTCCGCAGGCAAATGCGTCCCCCGCGGCAGCTCCGTCTCGATCTTTCTTTCCACCTGGCTGGCCACCTCCTTCAACGCCAGTTCCCGCAACTGCAGTATCTTTTCCGGCTGGAAAAAATTTTGCAACGCGATCCCTATCTTGTCAGCCGCGTAGATCTTTCCCTCCTTTAGCCGCGCCACCAACTCGTCGGCCGTCAGGTCGATATTCACCACCTCATCCGCCTCCTTGAGCACGCTATCCGGCACCCGCTCCGCCACTTCGATCCCCGTAATATTCCGGATCTCCTCATAAAGGCTCTCGATATGCTGAATATTGACCGCACTAATGACATTGATCCCCGCACCCAGGATATCCATGACGTCCTGCCAGCGCTTGTCATTCTTGCTGCCCTCGATATTCGTGTGCGCCAGCTCGTCGATGATTACCACCTCCGGATGAAGATTGATCACTGCCTGCACATCCAGCTCATCCAGCTCCTTGCCTTTATAAAACAGCTTCCGCCGCGGCAGCACCGGCAACCCCTGCAATTGCGCTTCCGTCTCCTTCCGGCCATGCGTCTCTATATAGCCGATCTTTACATCCACCCCGTTCCGCAACAGCGTCTGCGCCTCCTGCAGCATCCGGTAGGTCTTCCCGACCCCGGCGCTCATCCCGATATACACCTTGAACTTGCCCCGTCTCGACTGACGGATCAACTCCAGAAAATGCTGTACATTTTGATCCTTTTCAGGCATAATATTATCACCGTTTTCAATTCGCACCCCCATTTTCCAGCGCGATATTCAGTTTCAGCACGTTCACCTTCGCCGGCCCAAAGATACCCAATAAAGGCCGCTGCGTATATCGATCCACCAGCACATTGAGCTTGTCTTCTGACAAATGACGCACCGCCGCCACCCTTTTCACCTGTATCTTCGCCCCCGCCGGAGACAGATCGGGGTCCAGGCCGCTGCCCGAATAAGTGACCAGCTCCGCCGGGATCTCCTCTTTCTTAACCCCCGGATTGTGCACGAGGAAGCTATCGATATGCGCCTCTACATCCTTCAGATAATCCGGATTACCCGGCCCTTTATTGCTGCCGGTACTTCCCGCCGCATTGTATCCCGCCGCCGAAGGCCGGCTCCAAAAATACTTGTCGTCGGAAAAACGCTGCCCGATATTCGCATAACCCACTACTTTCCCGTTAAACACCAGCACCTCGCCACCGCCCCTGCCTGGCGTCAGCCAGCCAACCGCCGCAATCAGCAACGGATACAAAATGCTGCACAATACGATAAGAACCGCTGTCAGCTTTAGAGAAGGTAAGATATATTTACGCATAACAATTGATTTTATTTCATGAACAAAGCCAGTACCAGGTCGATCGCCTTGATACCGATAAAAGGAACGATGATGCCGCCAATCCCATAGATCAGCAAGTTGCGTCTCAAGAGTGCGCTGGCGCCAATCGGTTTATACGCCACTCCCCGAAGCGCCAGCGGAATCAGGATCGGAATAATCAGCGCATTGAAGATCACCGCCGACAAAATAGCGCTCTCCGGGCTCTTCAGGTGCATCACATTCAACGCCTGCAAGGCCGGGATGGAGGTAATAAACAGCGCCGGTACGATCGCAAAATATTTCGCCACATCATTGGCAATCGAAAAAGTGGTCAGCGTACCCCGGGTCATCAGCAATTGCTTGCCGATCTCCACGATCTCGATCAGCTTGGTCGGATCATTATCCAGGTCCACCATATTACCGGCTTCCTTTGCCGCCTGTGTCCCGCTGTTCATCGCCACGCCCACATCAGCCTGTGCCAGGGCCGGCGCATCATTGGTGCCGTCGCCCATCATCGCCACCAGCTTGCCGCTCTGCTGCTCCTTTTTGATATAATTCATTTTGTCTTCCGGCTTGGCCTCCGCAATAAAGTCGTCTACCCCCGCCTTCTCCGCAATATATTTTGCCGTCAGCGGGTTGTCGCCCGTGACCATCACCGTCTTGACCCCCATTTTGCGAAGCCGCTCAAACCGTTCCTGTATCCCCGGCTTGATGATATCCTGCAGCTCGATCACCCCAAGCGCAACCCCATTCTGGCTCACCGCCAGCGGAGTGCCGCCATTGGAGGCGATCTCTTTGATCTTCGTCTCCGTCGCCATGGGAAAGCTGTTGCCGGCCCGGATCACCAGCGTACGAATGGCGTCGAAAGCCCCTTTACGGATCTTGAGCCCTTCCGTCACCAATGGTAAATCCCCTTTGCTGTTATTCTTTCCCGGGAGATCGATCCCGCTGCAGCGGGTCTCCGCCGTAAACTTGACGAATTTAGCTCCGCTGGTCTGAAAGCCAGACGGGCTCGCACCCGCCAGCTCAACGATCGATTTACCTTCCGGCGTCTCATCGGCCAGGGATGCCAGCACACAGGCATCCATAAAGACCTTCTCCTCTATACCCGGCGCCGGCCAGAAATGAGTCGCCTTGCGGTTGCCAATCGTAATCGTCCCCGTCTTATCCAGCAACAGCGTGTCCAGGTCCCCCGCCGTCTCCACCGCTTTCCCGCTCTTGGTGATGACATTGGCCTGCAGGGCCCTGTCCATCCCTGCAATGCCAATCGCGCTCAGCAGCCCACCGATCGTCGTCGGTATCAGGCAGACAAACAGCGAAACAAAGGCCGCCACCGTGATCGGGGTATTGGCATAGTCGGCGAAAGGTTTCAGCGTAACGCACACGATGAGAAAAATGAGGGTAAAGCCTGCCAGCAGGATCGTCAACGCGATCTCGTTCGGCGTCTTCTGGCGGGAAGCGCCTTCCACCAGCGCGATCATCTTGTCCAGGAAGCTCTCCCCCGGCTCCGTCGTCACCCGCACCTTGATCTTATCGCTCAACACTTTTGTTCCGCCCGTGACGCTGGATTTGTCGCCGCCGGCTTCCCGGATGACCGGGGCGCTTTCCCCGGTGATAGCACTTTCGTCGATCGTGGCCAGCCCTTCAATGATCTCTCCGTCCATGGGAATGGTATCCCCCGTCTCGCACAGGAATACATCGCCTTTCCGCAATTGAGAAGAAGGAACGATCTTGACCTCGCCGACAAAGATCTCTCCTACAGCAAACACCTTTTTTGCCGGCGTATCCTCCCGCGTCTTGCGAAGACTGTTTGCCTGCGCTTTGCCCCGCGCCTCCGCGATGGCTTCCGCAAAATTGGCGAACAATACGGTAATGAAGAGGACGAAAAAGATAACGATATTATAGGCCAGACCACCCTGGGAATGTTCGCCGCCCATAATCCATAAGCAAACAAAGAACATGACGATCGTCACGATATAGACCGTGAACATCACGGGGTTGCGGAACATAGCCGAAGGCTGCAATTTAACAAAGGACTGCTTCAGCGCTTCCGCAACGATCTCTCTTGGAAATAAAGAATTATTTTGCTTCATAAAAAACTATTCTTTTTTGGCCCGCCCGGGGCGGCCCCAATTATCTCATACTAAAATATTCTGCGATCGGACCCAGCGCCAGCGGCGGGAAATAAGACAGCGCCGTAATGATGATGATTACGACAAAGGTCATTATCCCGAACGTCATGGAATCCACTTTCAGTGTTCCGGCCGACTCCGGGATATATTTTTTATTGGCCAGCAAGCCGGCAATCGCAATAGGGCCGATAATTGGCAGGAACCTGCCAAGGGCCATCCAAAGACCCGTCATGACATTCCAGAAGATATTATTCCCGTTCAGACCCGACATGGCGCTGCCATTATTGGCGTTGGCGGAAGTCGTCTGGTAGAGCATTTCCGAGAACCCATGATAGCTGGGATTACTCAGCCAGCCAGTCGGCTTAAAGGCCCAGTCTACATTGGGATGATGCACCAGGATATAGGCGGCAAGGGCCGTACCCCCCTTGATGAGAAAGGCGGAAAGCAACGTCACCAGGGCAGCGATCTTTACTTCACGCGCCTCCACTTTATGCCCCATGAATTCAGGCGTTCGCCCCACCATCAGCCCGGAAATGAATACGGCAATGATGATATAAATAAAATAGTTTAGGATACCTACCCCGCATCCCCCGTAAAAAGCATTCACCATCATACCCAGCAATTGCATGAGATTCGAAAGGGGCATCGAACTGTCGTGCACAGAATTCACCGAGCCGGTGGATATAACGGTAGTCAATATGCTCCAGTAACCGGAACTCGCCGGCCCAAACCGCACCTCCTTGCCTTCCATGGCCCCGGTAGGCTGGGCAACGCCCAGTTTCGCGATGGCCGGACTACCGTTGACCTCCGACACGATGGTCGGCACCAGCAGGCATAGCATGCCCAGCGTCATGACAGCAAAGGTCACCAGGGCAAATTTCCTGCGGTTGATATAGAAGCCCAGGGCGAAGATCATCGCCATCGGGATGAGTACCTGCACGACCAGTTCCAGCATATTGGTGAAATAATCAGGGTTTTCCAGCGGGTGGGCAGAATTGGCGCCAAACCAGCCGCCTCCGTTGGTGCCCAGGTGCTTAATCGCGATCATCGCAGCGGCCGGGCCCCTGGACACCTGCACCGTATCACCCTGCATCGTAATGACCGTGTCCTTGCCGTCAAAACTGGTAGGCGAGCCGTGAAAGGCCAGCAGGATCGCGATGATAATGCAGATTGGCAAAAATATCCGGGTGACCGCCTTGGTAAAGATCAGCCAGAAATTGCCCAGGTTATTGGTGGTCTTCTCTTTCAGCGCATTGAAAAGGGCCACCAGGCAGGCGATGCCTGTCGCCGCGCTGACAAATTGCAGGAAAGTGATCACGAAGACCTGGGTCAGATAGGTAACGCCCGTCTCGCCCGAATAGTCCTGGAGATTCGTATTGGTAATGAAACTGATCGCGCTGTTGAACCCCAGGTCAGGCGTCATACTGGGATTGCCGTCCGGGTTCAGCGGCAGCCTGCCTTGGAAAATGAACATAAAAAAGGCATACACAAACCACAATGAATTGATAGTCAGCATGGCCTTCAAAAACTCCTTCCAGTTCATTTTTTTTGTCGGGTCGATCCCGCAAATGCGGAATATCCACTTCTCGACGGGATTCATAAAGTCCATGATGGTTCTTTCCCCTTTAAATACTTTGGCGATATACCTTCCCAACGGGAAAGCCAGCACAACGGTCACCAGAAAAGTGATCACTACTCCGATTAATTCCGTATTCATGGTTGAATGGGTTTTGAATTAAAATTTCTCCGGTTTCAGCAATACGTATAGGAGGTACACGAACACTCCGATCGATAAGATAAACAGTGCTGTCATCATAGCTTTTAGCATTAGATTTTTTCAAAAAAGTCGATGGATTTGAAGAAAAGGCCAAAACAGACAAGTCCGGCCAGTAAAAGGATCACTGTCAGCATAACTATAGTTTCCCATCCACCGCCAAAAGGGATGCCTATCCTCCCGGTACACGGCAGATACAGGACAGGCCAGCCTTTCGGGATTTTTACCCCCGTCATAACCTACCCGGCGCCATGCCAAAATGAAAAGAAGACACGCCGAAATGGAAAGTGCTGCCAAGCCCCCGGCCCCATCAGGCCTCGTAGCTCAGCTTATATTCTTCGATTTTGCGGTAAAGCGTCGTCAGCCCGATATTCAGCAAGCGCGCCGCTTCCGTCTTATTGCCGCGGGTATGATTCAGCACCCGCTGGATGTGGAGTTTTTCAACGCTGGCCAGATCGAACGCCGACAACGGCCCTACCACATGGAGTCCCGTCCCCTGCAATTCGGAGGGCAGGTTATCGACCGTCAGCTGCGGCCCATCCGAGAGGATAACGGCCCGTTCAATGATATTCTTGAGCTCCCGGATATTCCCCTTCCATTCGTGCTGCTGCAGATGATCCAGGAAGTCCTTACTCATGCCATCGATACGCTTATTGCTTTTACGGTTAAAAAACCGGAGATAATATTCCGCGATCGCCGGGATATCTTTTTTCCGGTCGCGAAGCGATGGAAGCGAGATCGTAAAAACATTCAAGCGGTAAAACAAATCTTCCCTGAATCCCCCTTCCAGGACTTCCTGTTGCAGGTCACGATTCGTCGCCGCGATGATGCGGACATCTACCCGGCTGGATTTTGTATCGCCTACTTTGATAAATTCGCTGGTTTCCAGCACACGCAGCAGCTTCGCCTGCAGGTCGATATGCATCTCGCCGATCTCGTCGAGGAACAGCGTGCCCTGGTTGGCCTCTTCGATCAGCCCACGCTTGTCTTTCGAAGCGCCGGTAAAGGCCCCTGCCTTGTGACCAAACAGCTCGCTCTCCAGCAACTCCTTGCCAAAAGCGCTGCAATTGAGCGCCATAAACGGCTTATTCGCCCTTTTGCTCCCGTGGTGGATCGCCTGCGCGAAGACTTCCTTGCCCGTCCCCGTCTCGCCCAGCAGCAGCACCGTCGCATCCGTAGGCGCCACCTTGCGCGCCATCGCCACCGCCGCAGCCGTCAACGGGGAATTTCCCAGGATGGCGTCAAAGGTATAACGCTTACCCACCTGCTTTTCCAACTGTGCTACCCGTTTTTGCAGTTGCACTTTTTCCATCGCCCGGGCCAGCAAGGGAATGATTTTATCGTTATCATCTCCCTTGGTAATGTAGTCGAAAGCCCCGTTCTTCATGGCCGCCACCCCATCCGCAATATTCCCATAGGCCGTCAGCAGGATCGTTTCCACCGCCGGGTATTTGACTTTGACGTCTTTTACAAATCCGACCCCGTTGCCATCCGGCAGCTTCACGTCGCACAGCACCACGTCGATATCTTCCTTCTCCAGCTGCCGGCTCCCCGCCTTCAGCGTCTCCGCTTCCAGCACCGTCAATCCTTCCAGCCGGATAATCCTCGCCAGCAGCGCCCTCAGCTTCTCCTCGTCGTCAATGATCAAAACAATACCTGTAGACATTCCAAACCCGATTAGGGGCCAAAACTATCTTTTTTCCGCCAATCCGGCACATTTACCCCCTCCACTCCGCCAATTCTCTCCCCTGCCCGGCCTTTCTCACCCCGGATAACCTTACTTACCAATAATTCACCCACCCGCCCCCGGAAATTCCCCCAAAATCTTTACTTTTGCTCCCCCGCGGCCCCATCCGCGGCAACCGTTCCGGAGAGGTGGCAGAGCGGTCGATTGTGGCGGTCTCGAAAACCGTTGTGCGGGAAACCGCACCGAGGGTTCGAATCCCTCCCTCTCCGCTGAAAATTTGGATCGATTTGAACTCATTTGGGCTCGAAAGAATACAATCATTCGGCCCATTCGAATTTTATGAGCCATCCGCAACCAAAAACGTCCAAATCATTCCGCTTTGCGGGCCCTATCACCGGCCACTTCCAATTTCCAACTAATTATTTTATCTTTGCGTAAATGATTTCCAATGAAGTCAGAGAGCAACTTCAACATATCGTTCGAGGAGCTGGCCTCCAGAGGTCAACAGATCGTTGCTCAACGATCAGAAGTCTCCTTGTCGGAAGCTTTGGAGCAGATCCAACTGTTAAAGGCCAATTCGAAAGTCGAGCAATCGTCAAAGAAAGGCAGAACGAGTTCCTGAAGTCTTACGCTGTGCAGTCCGAAATATGGCTTGCTTCGCTGCCGTCCGACAGCCAGTATTTGACCAGAGGGGGAGAATCAAAGGTTTTCATGGATTTAGACAACCGTAATGTCATCAAGGTCAATGACGGCGTCTATTATGCGACCTGGACGGAATATCTCACCAGTCTCGTACTTCATAATCTGTTTTTCCCTAACACGGCATATTCGCTGGTAGGGTTTGTCGAGGATGGGGGAAATTTAAATGCAGTCCTTAGACAGCCCTTCATCAAAGGCCAACAAGCGAAAATGGAAGATATAAGAGCAATCTTAACCTTCAATGGATTTGCAAATACAAAGCGCCAGGACTATTTCAATAAGGAGTTTGGTCTCGTACTGGAAGATATGCACGATGAAAATGTCATTTCTCGGCAAGGCGTGCTGTTTTTTATTGATACCGTATTTTATGTGATCTAAATTCAATACCTTATTATCATGTCTACCCACAATGACAAAACCCTCCAATCTGCTTTGGAAAAAAAGGCGTTGATAAGAACCAACTTTGAATATTTGGTAAGCTTGTACGGCTTTGACGAAGATATAAATGTTACTTCAGACCCCATTTACTCCGAAGTTCGATACACCAAAACTGGTTGGACCATTTCAATTTTGACAATTGCACATGGGACGAAAATCTCATTGCGCTTGGAGTCTCCGCAAGGCACACCTGGATTCCTAAGCCACCTCTTCCAAATTTTCGACAACCACTATGCCAAAAGCTCCGAAAATACTAATGACTTACTTGCCAGTATTTGCCTCGAATCAGCCTGCTTATCCCAATTCGGCAAGCCAATCCTTGAAGGAAATCCGATAGAAATGAAAAAAATACATGACACATTAATCGATGAGCAAAAAAAATGGCTAAAAAAAGCTGGGATTCTGTAAGAACATTAGCAATTCAAAATCCGGCAGCCATAACTAGGAAATAATTTTCAATTTTCGTCAAGATATTTCGTTCCAGGCTAAATGAATTTCACTACATTTGACACCAATCGTCACCAAATCATGCGGTGGAAAATTTGGTGCACCGACCCCGTCTCCCGAGTCCAACTAATTGAAAATAAACGCGGAAAGCTACCAGGTTCCTTCCCCTCCCTCTCCGCATCTTGTTTATCAAATTTTGCTTAAAGCCTGTTACACTTAGTGTTGACGGGCTTTTTGCTTTTTGGGGTTTATCGCGTTTAAGGTCATTTTACCTCATTTTGCGCCTTTTGCCAGTGAGCAATTCGTACCTATCCTCCCGAATCCAAAAAACGCTCACTGGACGCACGCAACCAAAAGCCGAAAAGCCCGATCAGGGTTGACTTACGCAGAATTAGCCTAAGTCAAGAACGTATGCAATTGCTAATTTACTCACAGTCAAAAAGCATTTGTGTATGATCCCGAAGAGTTTTGGTTTGCTTTTTTACCTCAAAAAGCAGCACGGTGACAAGAAAGTCAACCGTCCAATTTACCTCCGCATAACTGTGGACGGAGTATTGAAAGAAATGTCGATCAAGCGAAGTTGGGACCCAGCCCGGTGGAATTCCAAGATCGGCAGAGCCATTGTTTCTAAGCTCACAGCTGGTCTTCTATCAGCATCCAAACAAAAGCAACCGCCGACTCCGGATGATGAAGCACAGGCCTTGAATGCCTACCTCGACACTTTGCAGGCCAAGGTCCATGAGGCTCGTCATCAGTTGCTCATGGGCGGCAAATCGATCACTGCCGAAGCCGTGGGCAAAATCGTTCAGGGCAAGGAATCCAACGGTGGACCCCCGCATTTGCTGCTGGAAATCTTCCAATACCATAACGATCAGGTGAAGACCCTTATTGGAAAAGAGTACTCCAAAGGCACCTTGACCAAGTTCAATACCGTGTTAAAACACACCCGGTCTTTCCTGCAATGGAAGTATAAATTGGACGATATCGATATCCAAAAACTGGATTACGAATTCGCTGCCGAGCTGGAATTCTGGTACAAAAGCGTGCAGCATTGCGACCATAATACGACCATGAAATACATCGCCTGCGTGAAGAAAATGGCAATCCGGGCACTACGAAACGGGTGGTTGCAGCGCGATCCGTTCATAGGATTCAACCTGGCCCTCCGGGAGATCGAGCGGGAGGCGCTTTCTTCGGAGGAATTGGAAACAATGACCGGTAAGAACTTTGCAACGGACAGGCTCGCCCAGGTCCGCGATATCTTTCTTTTCAGCTGCTTTACAGGGCTTGCCTACGCTGACCTGCAAAAACTGAAGCGGTCAGAAATAAGTACCGGCATCGACGGCGGGAAATGGATATTTACCCGGCGGCAGAAAACTGATACGGCCTCCCGGATACCGATTTTGCCAATGGCAGAAGAGATTCTACGGAGGTATGCCGACCATCCTCAATGCAAAGCAAAGGATAACGTCCTGCCCATCCTCAGCAACCAAAAAATGAATGCCTACCTGAAGGAAATTGCCGATTGCTGCGGGATCACCAAGCGGTTAACTTTCCATATCGCCCGGCATACGTTCGCTACGACGATCACCCTGAGCAACGGCGTTCCCATCGAAACGGTTTCCAAGATGCTCGGGCATCGGAATCTAAAGACAACCCAGCACTATGCCAAGATCCTCGACAAAAAGGTTAGCCAGGACATGCAGGCGCTTAAGGAGAAGCTGCTTGCAAAGCCAATTGCCCCTTTAAAAGAAGGTCGTCGCCAACCTGGATAGTGCAACCATTTCTTAGCCCTCCTGCCCAGATGTACAAACGTGGCACGCCCCGTTTGATCTGGCATTTGCCAGCCTCCAGTGTCGGCTGCGGATAACAGCCATCTTATCTAATTAAAAAGAAATAAAACACGCGCAATGAGCCAAGGAAAGAAGATCCGCAACAAGTGGTTGACTATCCGGATGACCGACGCGGAATACGAAGAAGTGAGACGCCTTTGTAAGAAGACAACCTGCCGCCAGTTAAGTCAATATGGCCGCAGTGTCCTCCTTAATAAACCCGTTTATGTCAAGTATCGAAGTGAATCCCTGGATGCATTTTTGAATGTGATAGTAGACCTCCAAAGGGAGTTCAAAGCGGTCGGATTCAACTTCAACCAGGTAGTTCACAAGCTGCATACCCTGCAGGAAATCCCGGAATTCAAGCTCTGGATACTCGTCAATGAGAAACACAAAGAACTGCTGTTTTCAAAAATTAAAGCCATTCAGGACCGGATGAATGAAGCCTATGACTTATGGCAAGAAGGTCAACGGACGGGAGAACCGGAGGCCGGAAAGTAGGCTTGAGTTGATTGGGGAATCTTGGGCATGAAAGGGCGGCTTAATATTGGGAAATTCATAGATTAATTTTTTGTCCCTGTTGACGCAGGGCAATAAACGCTTGTTAATTGCTTGAGAGGAAAAAACCACCTTTGCCAGCAATCCAGTTCCATAGTTTGCGGCACCGACCACACTCCCATGTAGTTTAAGCTTAGCCATTATTTAACCGACCATAGAGTGTCCGAAACTGAACACTTGTAGTAAGCAAAAAAAGATAGATTATTGATTATCAGATCGTAAGTAAACCGGTATATTTCTGGATACAATTCAGCTGAATGCCAAAAAAAACCATATGTTCCAAAACTACTTCAAGATCGCCATTCGCAAGATGCGCAATAACAAGGCGCATTCCTTCATAAATATTGCGGGTTTGTCAGTAGGGATGGCCGTTGCCATCCTTATAGGGTTATGGGTTGGGGATGAGTTGTCATTCAACACGTATCACAGGAACTATTCTTCCGTGGCCCAGGTGTACAGGAAAGAGCTCTCTAATGGCGAAGCGTATATCGCTGACGATAATAACTCTTTCCCGATCCCCTTGGCGGGAGCGCTCAGGGGGAGTTACAGTCGGTATTTTAAGCAGGTCGCACTGGCCTCTTTCAGTGATGAACACCTGTTGTCGTACGCAAGCCGTCCATTGCCCAGCCAGGGAATTTATGTAGAGCCAGGGTTCACCGATATATTCACGTTGAAGATGATCACAGGCACAAAGAGCCTGCAGGAGCCACATTCCATTTTGTTGGCGCAGTCGCTGGCCCGTTCGCTTTTTGGTCATGACGATGCGACGGGAAAGGTGTTGACATTGGACAGCAAGCAAAAAGTCACTGTGGCTGGGGTGTTTGAGGATATGCCACGAAATGCGAAATTCTCAGATATTGGGTTTTTCTGCCCTTTCAGCCTGCTGGAGAGCAGCAATGACTATGTGAAAAGCATTGTCAATGATTGGGGGAATAGTTCTTTTCAGCTGTTTGTGCAAGCAGCCCCAGGCATTTCTATGGACCAGATTTCGGGCAGGATCAGCGACGTATATTGGGATAAAATCAAGGCTGGCCAACCTGCGGGCAGTCAATACAAGGCTACTATCTTTTTGCATCCGATGAAGAACTGGCATCTTCGATCCACCTGGAAGAATGGCGTACAGGCCGGAGGAAGGATACAGTTGGTAGAGCTATTCGGCACGATCGGCATGTTCGTCTTACTGCTGGCCTGCATCAATTTTATGAATCTGAGCACCGCGCGTGCCGAAAAAAGCGGGAAAGAAGTCGGGATACGTAAAGCCATGGGGTCCCTGCGCAGCCAGCTAGTCAAACAGTTTATGAGTGAATCGATGGCCATGGTGTGCGTAGCTTTTGTATTGAGTGCCGGACTGGTGGCGTTGAGTCTGAGCCGTTTTAATCAATTAGCCGATAAAGAGATTCGTTTTCCGGTCGCCAACCCGGTATTTTGGATCGCTACTGTTTTATTCATTTTGACGACCGCCATTCTTGCCGGCAGTTATCCGGCCTTTTATCTCTCTTCCTTTCAACCGGTCAAGGTATTGAAAGGCGTCTTTCGTGCAGGCCGCCTCGCGGCTGTCCCGCGGCGGGTGATGGTGGTGTTGCAATTTACAGTGTCTATTGCGCTGATTTCAGGCACAATGATCGTTTACCGGCAGGTACAATATGCACAAAATCGTCCCGCTGGCTATGACAAGAGCGGGCTGATATGCCTTAAGATGAATACACCCGATCTATATGGGAAATATGACGTTCTTAGGGACGACATATTAAAGTCGGGAGGTGCCGTTGGATTCGCCCAAAGTTCCAACACTACAACACACGTTAATAGTTTCGATGATCGCTTTGAATGGGCTGGAAAAGACCCATTAATGCCTAGGGAAGCATTCGCATTAATGGGGGTCACAACTGATTTCGGGAAAACGGTGGGCTGGCAATTCATCAGGGGCCGGGATTTTTCCACTGCTTTCGCTACGGATTCCGCCGCTATTATTTTAAATGAGACCGCCGCAAAGTATATGGGCCTGAAAAACCCTGTTGGTCAGATCGTGAAATGGAATGGGCGGCCTTTCAGGATAGATGGGGTGATCAAAGATATGATCACGGAAAGTCCTTATGAACCGGTGCAGAAAACAGTATTTATAATAGCTCCTGGCGTCGGGCCGTATATGATGGTGAAACTCAACCCGTCATTAAGCATCCGCGAGTCGCTGAGCCGGATCCAACCCGTCTTTAAAAAATATGACCCTTCCGGCCCCTTCGACTATCAATTCGTCGATGAGGATTATGGGCACAAATTCGCAGCCGAGCAGCGGGTCGGCGTGCTGACCACTTTCTTTTCCGGGCTGGCCATTTTTATATCGTGCCTGGGCATATTTGGACTGGCTTCATTCATCGCCGAGCAGCGGACTAAGGAGATCGGGGTAAGAAAGATATTAGGCGCTTCCGTTATGCAGTTGTGGGGCTTGTTGTCGCGGGAATTCGTGCTGCTGGTACTGCTGGCGTTCGTTATTGCCGTGCCTTTGGCCGTCTATTTTATGCAAGGCTGGTTGGCGCAATATAACTATCACGCTTCCATTACCTGGTGGATCTTTGCTGTGACAGGGACAGGCACCTTGTTGATCACCCTGTTGACCGTCAGCTATCAGAGTATAAAAGCAGCCTTGATGAACCCGGTGAAGAGTCTGCGATCAGAATGACAATTTAAAGGTTCCACGGATCAGAGATCCTTCTAGTTCATGTGGTACAGTCTGCGTAGCTAGGGCTCGCGTGAATCGGCCCTTTTACCTAAAATCTATAAAAAACCCTCCTTTCGCGGCGACGGTTTACTATATTTGTAAAGACAAATTGCACTGTTCTTTGGAAACCGCCTAATTCGTGGCGTAAGCACCGACAGGCCAACCAAATATTTGATAACCAACATATTGAGAGTTGAGTTCACTTCCCGCCCTCTCCGCAAGATCGAAACGATGTCCCCGCCAACGGCGGGGCATTTTGTTTGGAGCTGATGGGACGAGTTTACTCGGACCAGATGCGGAAAACAAAATGATAAGTGAGCGAAGCGAACGG
>Ga0302325_10007474_pt1 | contig 24231 bp, 24 predicted proteins | sample Palsa_T0_2_FD_201948 | JGI IMG/M metagenome (GOLD analysis project Ga0302325, IMG submission 201948) | Peat permafrost microbial communities from Stordalen Mire near Abisko, Sweden - Palsa_T0_2 | ecosystem: Environmental > Terrestrial > Soil > Palsa > Peat permafrost | place: Sweden: Abisko... | reverse complement strand
GCCTCGAGGTTCATCACGTGGCGAATCACGTTGAACTCGTCGGAGATGCCGTTGCCGCCGTGCATGTCGCGCGCCGCGCGCGCGATGTCGAGCGCCTTGCCGCACGAATTGCGCTTGAGCAGCGACACCATCTCGGGCGCTGCCCGGTGCTCGTCGAACAGCCGCCCGAGGCGTAGCACCGCGTGCAGGCCCAGCGTGATCTCGGTCTGCATGTCCGCGAGCTTTTTTTGAATGAGCTGGTTGGCCGCGAGCGGACGCCCGAACTGCGAACGCTCCAGCGTGTACGTGCGGGCAGCGTGCCAGCAGAATTCGGCTGCGCCGAGCGCACCCCAGGCGATGCCGTAGCGCGCCTTGTTCAGGCACCCGAACGGTCCGGCGAGGCCCTCGGCGTTCGGGAGCAGGTTTTCGCTTGGGACGAACACGTCGTCCATGCTGATCTCGCCCGTGCTCGACGCGCGCAGGCTGAATTTGCCCTGGATGGCGGGCGCGGTGAGGCCCTTCATGCCGCGCTCGAGGATGAAGCCCCGGATCGTGCCGGAGTCGTCCTTCGCCCACACGACGAACACGTCGGCGATCGGCGAGTTCGTGATCCACGTTTTCGCGCCGGTCAGGCGATAGCCGCCCGGCGCGCTGCGTGCCCGCGAGATCATGCTGCCGGGATCGGACCCGTGATTCGGCTCGGTGAGGCCGAAGCAGCCGACGATCTCACCGCGCGCGAGGCGCGGCAAGTACGCGCGCCGCTGCTCCTCGCTGCCGTACGCATGGATGGGGTGCATGACCAGGCTCGACTGCACGCTCATCGCGGAACGGTAGCCGCTGTCGACGCGCTCGATCTCGCGCGCGATCAGCCCGTACGAGACATGGTTCACGCCCGCACAGCCGTAGCCGTCGATCGTCGAGCCAAGGAATCCCATCGCACCCATTTCGTCGAGAATCTCGCGATGGAAGATCTCGTGCCGGTTCGCCTCGAGGACGCGCGGCATCAGCCGTTCCGCACAGTACACGCGGGCGGCATCCCGGACGGCGCGCTCGTCGTCCGTGAGCAGCGCGTCGAAGTCGAGCGGGTCGTCCCAGCGGAACGTGGTGGGTTGCTCAGTCGTCAGCATGGCCGGCTCCGTTCGGCGGAGGCGAAGGGTGCGGGACGACGGCAGTCGCCTCGATCTCGACGAGGGCCGCATCTTCGACGAGGGCAGCCACCTCGACGACCGACATCGCCGGATAATGGCGGCCGATCGTCTCGCGGTACGCCGCGCCGATTCCCCGTTGATTCGCGAGGTAGTCCGCTTTGTCCGTGACGTACCACGTGAGCCGCACGATCTGGTCGGGAGAGGTACCCGCCGCGCGCAGGACGGTCACGACGTTCTCGAGCGCGAGGCGCGTCTGCGCGACGAGCCCCTGCGCGAAACGGGCGCTCGCGTCCCAGCCGACCTGCCCGCTGACGAACACGAAGCCGTTCGCAACGAGGCCGCTGGCGAAGCCCTTCGGCCGTGACCAGCCCGCCGGCTGAACGACCGTCACGACGCCGCCGCCGTCTGCGCCCGGAGCTTGAAGCGCTGCAGCTTTCCCGTCTCGGTGCGCGGGAGAGTGTCGACGAAAACCACCCGGCGGGGATACTTATACGGTGCGATCTGGGCCTTCACGAAGTCCTGCAGCTCGCTCGCCAGGCGGTCGTCGCCTGTCACGCCGTCGCGCAGCAGCACGAACGCGCTGACGACCTGTCCGCGCTCTTCGTCCGGCAGCCCAACGACGGCACACTCGGCGACCGCGGGGTGCATCAGGAGCGCGCCCTCGATCTCGGGGCCTGCGATATTGTAGCCCGACGAGATGATCATGTCGTCCGTTCGCGCCTGGTACCAGAAGTAACCGTCCTCGTCCATCGAGTACGCGTCGCCGGTCAGGTTCCACCCGTCGCGCACGTACTGCGTTTGCCGCGGATCGTCCAGGTACCGGCAACCGGTCGGGCCCTGCACCGCGAGCCGCCCGACGGCCCCCACCGGCACGGGGTTCCCATCGTCGTCTTGGACGCGCGCGACGTACCCCGGAACGGGCTTGCCGGTCGCCCCCGGCCGGATGTCCGCACCAGACGCCGCGAGGAATATGTGCAGCATCTCGGTCGAGCCGATGCCGTCGATGATGTCGATGCCGGTCGCGTCGCGCCATAGGGTCCGAGTTGCGACGGGGAGCGTTTCCCCGGCGGACACGCACGCGCGGAGGCTGTGCAGGTCGTACTTCGCGGCGAGCGGGGCCATCGCGCGATATGCCGTCGGGGCCGCCGCGCAGATGGTGGCGCCGTACTCGGCGATCGCGGCCAGCAGGGCGTCGGGCGCGGGCGCCTCGACGAGCAACGTGGCCGCACCCGCGCGGAGCGGAAAGAGCAACAATTGCCCGAGACCGAACGTGAACGCGAGCGGCGGCGTGCCGCAGAACAGATCCTCGCGGTGCGCTCCGAACGACGATGGTGGGAACGTATCGCAAGCGGCCAGGATGTCGCGGTGGAAGTGCACGGTGCCCTTCGGCCTCCCGGTCGTCCCGGACGTGAATGCGATCATGCACGGATCGTCCGCGGCGCAGTCCGCCGCTTCGAAGGTCGTCGGCTGGCGTGCGGCGCGGACGTCGAGTCCCTCGGGCGCGTCGTCGTGCGAGTAGATGACGCGCGTGAGATAGCGGCAGCGCTCGGCCGCGCTCGCCAGATCGGCCGCGAGACGGCGATCGCAAACGACGGCGTCGACGCGAGCCAAGGTCGCGACGTCCGTGATCTCCTTCGCCCGCAGCATCGGCATCGTCGTCACGGCGACGTATCCGGCCTTGACGACCGCGAGCCACAGCGCGGCGGTCGTGGCGTTGTTGTACCCGCGGATCAGCACGCGATTCCCGGCGATGAGGCCGAGGTCGTCGCGAAGGACATGCGCGTAGCGATTCACCCGCTCGAGTAGCCCCGCATACGTCAGCGAGAGGGCGGGGGTTACGACGGCGCGCCGCGCTCCGAACCCCCCGGCGACGTGGCGGTCCAAGAGTTCGACCACGCAGTTCAAGCGCCTGGGGTACTGCAGCTCCGGAAGGTCGAAGCGGAGCTCCGGCCACTGGTCGGGCGGCGGGAGATGGTCGCGGACGAACGTGTCGACGAGCGTGGTCCCTGCCATGCGTTCTCCTCCTGCGACCGCGCGACCGTGGCCTGCGATCGTCTCTCGTGCGATGACCATCCGCTGCACCTCGCTCGCTCCTTCGTAGATGCGCAGGGCGCGGACCTCGCGGTACAGTCGCTCGGCGACGTTGCCGCGCGTCACGCCGAGCGCCCCGAAGAGCTGGACGGCACGGTCGATCGTCGCCTGCGCGCTTTCCGTGGCGACGAGCTTCGCCATCGCGGCCTCTCGGGTCGCCCGACCGCCCGCGACGTCGCGGGTCCACGCCGCGCGGTACGTGAGCAGTGCGCTGGTATCGACGGCGGTCGCCATATCGGCGAGGGCCGCGTGGGTGAGCTGGAAGTCGAGCAGCCGTTGCCCGAACATCCGCCGGGCGGATGCGTGGTCGACTGCCGCATCGAGCGCGCGCCGGGCGAATCCGAGCGCCGCTGCGGCGACGCTCGTACGGAAGACATCGAGCGTCCGCATCGCCAGGCGGAAGCCTTCTCCCGGCGTGCCGAGCAGGCAGTCCTGGCCGGCCCGCACGCCCTCGAAACGCAGTGACGCGAGCGGGTGCGGAGCGATCGTCTCGATGCGACCGGTGACGTGCAGACCCGGCGCGTCCGCGTCGATCACGAAGGCGCTGATGCCGCGGCTTCCCGGCGCTTCGCCCGTGCGGGCAAACACCACGTAGAAGTCGGCAACGCCGCCGTTCGATATCCACGTCTTCTCGCCGTGCAGCACGTAGCCCGACCCGTCGCGCGTCGCGGCGGCCTCGATGGCGGCGGCGTCCGACCCGGCGTTCGGCTCGGAGAGCGCGAAGGCTGCAAGCGCCGTACCGGCGACCACGCGTGGCAGGTATCGTTCGCGCTGCTCGGGTGATCCGGCGAGCGAGATCGGTCCGCTGCCGAGGCCCTGCATCGCGAACGCGAAGTCGGCCAGTGGTTCGTGGTAGGCGAGGATCTCGCGCGAGATGCACAGCGAGCGCGCATCGAGCGCCTCGCGCAGACCCCCGTCGCGAGCGGGCACGCAGGCCCGTAGCCAACCGGCGCGGCCCAGCGACGCGACGAGCGATCGGCACTCCGCGCCGACGTCGTCGTGCTCTGCCGCGCCGAGGTTGCGACGCGCCCACGCCTCGAGATCCGCCGCGAGCGTCCGGTGGCCGGCGTCGAAGAATGGCCACGCGAGGTGCTCGCGCAGCCCGCACGCGTGCTGCATTAATCCCCCTCGAAGACGGGCGAGCGCTTCGCGGCGAAGGCTTCGTAGGCACGCGCGAAATCCTTCGTCTGCATGCAGAGCGCTTGCGCCTGCGCCTCGGCCTCGATGGCGGCGTCGAGATCCATCGCCCACTCCTGGTGTAGCATGGTCTTCGTCATGGCGTGCGCGAACGTCGGCCCGTTCGCGATCGCCGTCGCGAGTGCCGTTGCCTCTGCGTGCAGCCGCTCGGGGTCGCAGAGCCGGTTGAAGAACCCCCATGCGAGGGCCTCGTCGCCCGGGAGCGTGCGCCCGGTGTAGAGCAACTCGGCGGCCCGGCCCTGGCCGACCGCGCGCGGGAGCAGGCTGCACGCTCCCATGTCGGCGCCGGCGAGCCCGATGCGCACGAACAGGAAGGCGACGCGCGCGCGCGCCGTGCCGAACCGAATATCGGAGGCGAGCGCGAGCATCGCTCCGGCACCCGCGCACACGCCGTCGATCGCCGCCACGATCGGCTGAGGACATGCGCGCATGGCCTTGACCAGATCGCCCGTCATGCGCGTGAACGCGAGCAGCTCCGGGGCGGCCATGCGCACGAGCGGGCCGATGATCTCGTGCACGTCGCCGCCGGAACAGAAATTGCCGCCGTCGCCGGCGAGCACGACGGCGTCGACGTCCCGCGCGGTACGCAGCTCGCCGAAGAGGTCGCGCAGCTCGGCATACGCCGCGAACGTGAGCGGATTCTTGCGCTCCGGGCGGCTGAGCATCACGGTGCCGACACCGCCGGCGACCGACCAACGGACGTGCTCGGTCACTCGGCCTTCGAGTGCGCCGTCGCGCGTCACGCCTGGGACTCCACGAGGTCCCCGACGTGGCCCTTGAGCTTGGCGAGCAATCCGTACAACTGCACCCGCTCCTTTCGTCCGAGCCCGGAGAACATCTCGACGATCCAGCGTTCGTGCATTTCTGCCATCGCGCCGAACGCGCGCCGTCCCGCCGGCGTCAGCCGCACGGTGAACGACCGGCGATCGCCGGCCGACGTACGGCGTTCGACCAGCCCCTCGGTAACGAGTTGGTCGACGATGCGCGTGACGTTTCCGCCCGTCACCATCAGGCGCCGGGACAGCTCGTTCATCCGGAGCCCGCGCGGACTGCGCTCCAGCTGCGCCAGCAGATCGAAGCGCGGCATCGTCGTCGCGTACTCTCTACGCAGGTTCGTACGGGCGCGGGCGGCGATCAGGTTCGTGCAGGCCAGCAGTCGCAGCCACAGGCGGAGCGACGCGTGGTCGTCGACCGTGGTCCGCGACTCGAGGTCGACGGGTTCGATCATGCCGGCCTCGGCTCGCCGCCGGCGACGACGATCGCCTGTCCGCTGACGGCGTCCGATCCCGGCAGGCACAGCCACGCGACCGCATTCGCGACCTCGTCGGCGGTGACGAAGCGCCTGCTCGCGCTCGTGGCGGCCAGCGTCGCGCGCGCCTGCTCCGGCGATCGTCCGGTCGTCGCGGCGATGTTCGCGACTGCGTCGTCGAGCATGTCCGTTTCCGTGAAGCCGGGGCAGACGGCATTGACGGTGACACCGGCGCGAGCGAACTCGGAGGCGAGCGAACGCGTCAGTCCGATCACGCCGTGCTTGGCGGCCGAGTATGCGCTGATGTAGGGGCCACCGACGAGACCGGCCGTGCTCGCCACGTTGACGATGCGGCCCCAGCGCGCCGCGCTCATCGCCGGAACGACCGCAAGGCAACAGAGAAACGTTCCGGTCAGGTTCGTGTCGAGCACGCGCGACCAGAGCGCACGATCCATCGCATGAAACGGACGGCTGCGTGCGATCCCGGCGTTGTTCACGAGGATGGCGATGTCGCCGAAGCGCGCGCGCGCCGCGGCAAACGCCACGCCGACGGATTCTTCGTCGCTCACGTCCGCGACGACCGCCTGGACGTCGGCATTCGCGCGCAACTCGGCGATCAGCTGGTCGAGCTTGGCCGCGTCGCGCCCGAGGATCGTCACGGCGGCGCCGTGACCGGCGAGCGTACGCGCGATCGACGCGCCGATGCCGCGTCCACCGCCCGTCACCAGCGCATGCTTGCCGGCGAGTGCACCGCTCACGACGCGCCCGCCGCGGCCGCGGCCTGCTCGACGGAACGTCGCAGGTTGCGCACGTATTGATCGCGGCCCGGAAGGTATTGCTTCGGCCACGGCGTCTCGTAGCCGAGGTGCGCCGCCGCGTGCAGCGTCCAGTACGGATCGGCGAGGTGTGGCCGCGCGAGCGCGCACAGGTCGGCGCGCCCAGCGGCGATGATGCCGTTGACGTGGTCGGGCTCGAAGATATTACCAACGGCCATGGTCGCGATGCCCACCTCGTTGCGGATGCGATCGGAAAACGGCGTCTGGAACATGCGCCCGTACACGGGCTGTGCCCTTCGCGACGTCTGGCCGGCGGAGACGTCGATGAGGTCGGCGCCGGCAGCCCGAAACGCCCGCGCGACCGCCACGGACTCTTCGCCGGTGATGCCGTCGTCGACCCAGTCCGTGGCGGAAATGCGAACGGACATCGGTTTCTGCTGCGGCCACACCGCGCGTACCGCGGCGAAGACTTCCAGGGGGAAGCGCAAGCGGTTCTCGAGCGAGCCGCCGTAGTCGTCGGTGCGCCGATTGGTCAGCGGCGTGATGAAGCTGGAGAGCAGGTAGCCGTGAGCGCAGTGCAGCTCGAGCCAGTCGAACCCGCTGGCGTCGCCCATCTCTGCCGAGCGTACGAACTGTTCCCGCACGTGGTCCATGTCGGCGCGCGTCATCGCGCGCGGCACGCCGTTGTTCGGGCCGTACGCGATCGCCGACGGTGCGATCAGCGGCCAGTTTCCGTCGTGCAGCGGCTCGTCCGGTTCCTCCCATCCGAGCTGCGTCGAACCCTTTGGCCCGGCATGACCCAGCTGCAGCGCGACCTTCGCGGCACTCGTCGTATGGATGAAGCGCACGATGCGCGCGTAGGCGGTCACGTGCTCGCCTTTGTACATCCCGGCGCATCCCGGCGAGATCCGCGCGTCGGGCGCCACACAGGTCATCTCGGTGAAGACGAGGCCCGCGCCGCCTTGCGCCCGCGCCCCCAGGTGCACGAGGTGGAAGTCGTCGGGCGTCCCGTCGGTCGCGCTGTACACTGCCATCGGCGACACGACGATGCGGTTCTGTAGCTCGACGTCGCGCAGGCGAAATGGCGTGAACATCGGCGGCGGGGCGCCGCGGGTGCCGGCCCGTCCGGCGATCCAGCCCTCGATGCGTTCGACGTAGTCGCGATCGCGCAGGCGCAGGTTCTCGTGCCCGATGCGCTGGCTACGCGTGAGCAAGCTGTAGGCGAACTGCTCCGGCTCGAGCGCCGTGTACCGGGCGACGCTCTCGAACCACTCCATGCTGTTGCGCGCCGCGTTTTGCAACCGCAGCACTTCGACGCGGCGCTCGCCCTCATAGGCGGCGAAGGCGGCGGCCACGTCGCGCTCGCGGTCGAGCGCCCGCGCGAGTGAGACGGCGTCCTCCATCGCGAGTTTCGTTCCGGAGCCGATCGAGAAGTGCGCCGTGTGCGCGGCATCTCCGAGCAGGACGCGGTTGCCGCTCGACCAGCGCGCGTTCGCGATGAACGGAAAGCGAATCCACGGGTTCGCCAGGTGCCTGGCATTGCTCATCAGCGCATCGCCGCCGAGGTAGCGCGCGAACAGGCCCTCGCAGAACGCGATCGACTCCTCGGACGACGCCGCGTCGAGCCCCGCCGATCTCCACGTCTCGTCGCTGCACTCGACGATCACCGTGCCGAGCCCAGCCTCGAACTGATAGGCGTGGATCCAAAACCACCCATGCGGCGTCTCTTCGAAGGCGAACGTGAACGCGTCGAAGCGGTGGTGCGTCCCGAGCCAGATGTAACGGTTGCGGCGCAGGTCGACGGTCGTGCCGAACGCCTCTCCATGCAGGCGCCGGATGGTGCTGTTCGCCCCATCGGCCACGACGACGGCGTCGGCGTCGCCGTACGGCGCATCGTCCGTCACGTCGGCCTGGAAACGAACGTCGACGCAGAGCTCCTCGGCTCGGCCCTGGAGGATCGCGAGGAGGCGCCGACGCGAGAGCCCCGCAAAGCCCTGGCCTCCCGTGCGCAGCATGGCGCCGCGATAGTGGATGTCGATATCGTCCCAATGGACGAAGCTGCGCTCGATCCGCTCGTACGTCGTCGCGTCCGCCGCCGCGATGTTGCCGAGCGTCTGGTCCGAGAACACGACGCCCCAACCAAACGTATCGGCGGCGCGGTTGCGCTCGAGCACGAGAACGTCGCTGCTCGGGTCGGCGAGCTTCATGGTGATGGCGAAGAAGAGGCCGGCGGGCCCCCCACCGATACAGACGACGCGCATGGACCGCCCCGCACGAGATGCTTGCTACATCAAATAGTTATACCTCAAGCAATTGGCTTCCCGCCCGCCCGGATCAGCGCGCGGGGACGGAGCCATCCCCGGCGAGCGCGCCTGCTGGGGCCGGCAACTTTCGGTCCACGCCCAGGTCGGCGAGCGCGAGGCGCGCGGCCGAACGAAAGCGGCGGACGTCGCCGTACGTCCGTGCGACGAGCATGGCGCCCTCCAGCGCGCCGAGCATCGTTCGTGCGCGCTCCCGCGCCGTCTCACGAAACGTGAGCCGGCCGGCTCGCCGTCCCGATTCGAGGACGCTCGTCAGCCAGACTTCGTTTCCGTCGAAGAAGCGGCGGAGCTCGCGCTGCATCGGCTCCGGAAGGGTCGCATACTCGGCCGCGAGCATTCCGCACAAGCACATCCGCTCGCTCGACATCACGGCGTCGTAGAGGCGAACGTAGCGCCTCAACCGTTCTCCGGCGTCGCTCGTGCGGCGGTCGATCGCCTCGAGCTCCGCAGCGAACATGACGCGATAGCGTTCGATCAACGCCCGGCCGAGCTCGGCCTTCGAGGGGAAATGATAGTGGAGGCTGGCCTTCGTGACCGAGAGCTGCGCGGCCACGTCGGCGTAGCTGAAGCCGTTGAATCCGCGCGTTTGAGCGAGCCGCTCGGCGGCGTCGAGAACGTTTTGCGCCGCCGGCGTTCTCTGCTTGGCGGGCGGCTCCGAGGACTGGACCGCTAGAGTTTTCAGTTGACTTTTACCTACTGGCAGGTTATAAAATGACTTACCTGCAGGTAAGACGAATCCTGCAGACCGCCGTTTTACGAGCAAGGGGCTTGAAATGCACGACCGTCAGAAAACCGAACACAAGACGTTCAGCCGGCCCGATGAGGTTCGTACCTTCCCGCACGGGAAGGCGGAGATCCTGGGCGTGGGCGGAGCCGAGGTGGGGCGTCTCGTGTTCGAACCCGGTTGGCGCTGGTCGACCGACGTCAAACCGCTAGCGGGAACCTCGAGCTGTGAAGCGCCGCACTTTCAGTACCACGTGGCGGGCAAGCTGGCAATCCGGATGGATGACGGCACCGAGATCGTCGCCGGTCCGGGGGACGTCACGTCGCTGCCGAGCGGTCACGACGCCTGGGTCGTCGGTGACGAGCCGGTGGTCGTCGTCGACTGGTTTGGAGCGACCGACTACGCCAGGCACGCAGGCTAGCAAGGAACGGCTGCTTTCGCCGCGGCTTCGTCCGGCGTTTCGCCACGAACCCACGCGAGGGCGCGCATCAATACCGGGCACACGCACACACAGCACGGGCACCTTTGGAGGAGCGCACATGGAGACGGCCACGCGTAAGTATATCGACTGTCGCGAATTTCCGAGCGAGAGCAACTGCTCGCTGACGATTGCGGGTACCGAAGCCGAGGTCCTCAAGGCGGCCGCGGAACATGCGGTCTCGAGTCACGGGCACGCCGCAGGCCCCGAACTCGTCGGAGCACTACGCGGCTCACTGCGCGACGAGAAGTAGGCTCGACGACTGCGCCTCGGTAGCGATGCACGAACGCGCGCACAGTTCGTGCATCGCCTACTCGACGACGGCGATGCCGTTGCCGCTCTCGACGGCGCCGATCTCCGCCGCCAACGCTCCGTTCTCGAGGAGCGCTTCGCGAAGGGCATCCGCGCGTTCGGGCGGCACCGCGATCAGGAGGCCGCCTGACGTCTGGGCGTCCGAGAGGACCATGCGCACCGCTTCCGGTACGCCGTCCGCGAACTCCGCGAACGCCGCATGCTCCCGTGCGTTGTTCTTCGTTCCGCCCGGCATGACGCCGACCGCGATGAGGTCGAGGACGCGCGGGAAGATCGGCACGTGGGACGCGACGATGCGCACGCGCACGCGCGACGCGCGCGCCAGCTCGCCGCCGTGCCCCAGGAGGCCGAAGCCGGTCACGTCCGTCGCGGCGTGAACGCCCGCGGCGATCATGGCCCTCGCCGCACCTGCGTTCAGCGCCGTCATCGACGCGATCGCGGCCGCCATACCATGGACGTCGATCGCGTCTTTCTTGAGGGCCGACGAGAGGACGCCCGTTCCGAGCGCCTTCGTCAGGAACAGCACGTCGCCCGGCTGCGCGCCGGCGTTGCGAACGATACGATCGGGATGAACGACGCCCGTCACCGCCATGCCGTACTTCGGCTCATCGTCCTCCACGGTGTGCCCGCCGAGGATCGCGACTCCAGCCTCCCGTGCCGTCGCCGCCCCGCCGGCCAGTATCCGTGCGAGCACCTCGGTGCCGAGGGCCTCGACCGGGAACGCCGCGATGTTGAGCGCGCTGAGCGGCGTCGCTCCCATCGCGTAGACGTCGGACAAGGCGTTGGCGGCGGCGATGCGCCCAAAGTCGAACGGATCGTCGACGACCGGCGTGAAGAAGTCGACCGTCTGGACGAGCGCAACGTCGTCGCGCAGACGGTACACGCCGGCGTCGTCACTCGTCGCGATGCCGACCAGCACGTTCGGGTCGTCGGAGAGGGGCAAGTGGCGCAGGACCTGCGCCAGGTCGGCAGCGCCGACTTTACTCGCTCAACCGCCGCCGGACGTGAGGGCCGTCAGACGGACGGGTCGGTGGGACTGCATGACCGACCCATACAACATTGCAGGGACATTTACCGCGCGGAGCACGCATGAAGAGTCTCTTGTTCATTCCGGGTCCGGTCGCCGTTGCCGAGCCCGTCCTCGCAGCCATGGCCCGCCCGATGATCAATCATCGCGGGCCGCAGTTCGCCGCGCTCCTCGGGCGCACGGAGGAGCGGCTGCGTCGCATTTTCGGCACGACCTCCGACGTGCTGCTCCTCGGCGGTTCCGGAACCAGTGGCCTCGAGGCCGCCGTCGCGTGCTCGTTCTCGCCCGGCGACCGAGTCCTCGCGTGTCCCATCGGAGTCTTCGGTCGTCGTTTCGTGAACCTCGCGAAGACGTACGGCCTGGAGGTCGACGTGCTCGATACGCCGCTTGGCGCTGCGCTCGACCCATCTGCTCTTGCGGAGCGCCTACGCAGTGAGCGCGGCCGCTCGTACGCCGGGCTGCTGCTCACGCAAAACGAGACGTCGACCGGTGCGCAAAATGACATGGCCGCTCTGGCGCGCGGGATCGGGGGGCATCCCGCGACGGTGCTCGTCGACGCGGTGAGCGGGCTCGCGGCCTCCGAATTCCGCATGGACGAATGGGGATTCGACATCGTCGCCGCGGCGTCGCAGAAGGCCCTGGCCGCGCCCCCAGGCCTCGCGATGGTCGCCGTGAGCGCCCGCGCGTGGGAGCGAATGGCGCGCGCGACGGCTCCGCGCTTTTATCTCGACCTTGCGAAGGCGCGCGAGTTCAAGAACAGCGGCGAGACGCCGTGGACGCCGCCGATCTCCGTCTGCTTCGCACTCGACGTGGCTCTCGACGCGTACGAGGCAGCGGGTCAGGCGAACGTCTGGCTCCGCCACGCGCGCTACGCGCGGGCGATCCGCGCTGCGGCAGGGGCCCTGGGCCTCGATGTCCTCTCACAGGACGGCGCGCATTCCGTAACGGTCGTCGCGATCCGCGTTCCCGGCGGCATCGATGGCGCTGCCATCTCGAAAGCGCTGCGCGAGCACCATGGCGTCGTGCTCGGCGGCGGACAGGCCGAACTGAAAGGAAAGATTTGGCGCATCGGCACGATGGGCGACATCTCCGAAGTCGACCTCGTCGGCGCACTCAGCGCGTTCGAGCGAGTGCTGCGCGAGCACGGTCATGCGGCCGAGCGCGGCGCTGCCGCGCGCGCGGCGCTCGAGGTGTTCGAGGGCGCTCGCGCCGAGCGTCGGCCCGTCGGCGTCTAGGACGATGAACGCGCGCGGAGTGCGATTCACGCGGCGCCCTGCGAGTACCCGGCGCACCGTCAACGCTGCCCCACGCAACGGACAGTTTTCGTCCGGCGGCGAAAGCAGGTCGGGCAATATGGAACGCGTGGAGCACCCGCACGGGGTACGAGAAGTCTCCGTTCGAAAGGTAACTAGAGGTGAAGCCGACCAGCTCGATCGCGACGAGTGGCGCGCGCTCTCGTCGCCCGAGAAGCTGTCGATGTTGTGGGAGCTAGCACTGGTTTGGATGGATGCGCGTGGAGTCCCTGAGGAGCAGCGGCGACTTCAAAGAACTGTTGTCGCTCTTCAACGAAGAAGAGGTTAGATACCTCATCGTTGGCGGCTTTGCGCTAGCTCACTATGGCCGCCCTCGATACACGAAGGACCTGGACCTGTGGGTAGACGGTCAAGGGGAGAACCCTGCACGCGTCTTCCGAGCGCTTGCGCGGTTCGGTGCGCCGCTCGATAACGTTGCCGTCGAGGACTTCGCGAACCCGGAAACGATCTTTCAAGTCGGGGTGGAACCGCTACGCGTCGACATCCTTGCAGGCGCGTCGGGAGTCGAGTTTGCCGATGCTTGGAACCGGCGCGAGCAGTCTGCCTACGGGGATGTACCGGTCTGCGTTATCGGCCGCGACGACTACGTCGCAAACAAACGTGCTAGCGGCAGACCGCACGATTTACGCGACATCGAGGCTCTCCGCGAGGACGAAGGCGGAACGACGCTCGCCTAACGGCGCGCGGGGCGACGCCTGGGCCGTGCGCCTTCTTAACTCACCGTGACCTTCACGGCGACGCTGTTCCCGGCGCCATCGGATATCGTGATCTTACAACTCCCGGCGCCGACCGAGCGCACCGTGAACGTTGCGTTCGAACCACCTGCGCCGACCGTCGCCACCCCCGTATCGCTCGATCGCGCAGTCCAGCTGCTCGTTCCTTGCTCGGTCACCATCAGGTTCTGCATCTGACCCGTTGCGCCGAACGCGAGCTTGTTCGGTTTGACCTTCAGTGGGTTCGGAATCAGGACGTCGATGTCGCCCGGTGCGCCCGCCGTGTCGAGCCAGACGTTGCCGTCGGGCCCAGCCGCGACCGCGTCCGGACGCGATTCGGAGCCGAGCGGAGGTGTGTACGTCGTGACGGTGTGCGCAGTCGTGTCGATGCGAAAGACCGTGTTGTCGTTGGCGCTCGCGCACCACGGCTCGCCGTCGGGACCGCGCTCGCAGAACTGCTCGGTCTCGTTGAAGTTGAAGGAGCCTCCGATCGGGTAGTTCGCGAAGCCCCCGCTGGGCGTGACGCTCCCGATCGACGGCTCGTTTGCGAGGCACGCGAACCACACGTTGCCGTCGTTGCCGAGCACGAGTGGCGCCGGCTCGCATTCGACTGGGTCGGTGAACATCGTGATCGCGCCCGTGGAGGGCACGATGCGACCGATCGCGTTGTTCGACGACTCGGCGAGCCAGACGTTCCCGTCGGACCCGGTCGTGACTCCGCCGTACTGGTTCGTCGAGTATCCGGACGGATACGGGAATTCGGTGATCTTGCCGGACGGCGTGATCTTCGCGTAGTGATTGAACTCGGCGAACCATACGTTCCCGTCGGGGCCCGGGGCCAGTCCGTCGATGGACGTGTTGTCGCCGCTCGGAATCGGAATCGAAACTGCCGTTCCCGCCTTGGTGACGACGACGACGTTCGACGACTCATCGAGGATATAGAACTTGCCGTCGGCGCCGACCGCAAGCGACACGGCGTTGCCCTGGAGGACGCTCGACAACCGGAACTCCTTCGTGGCGCCGCTCAACGACATGCGTACGAGGCCCCCGCCGGTTTCGTCGATGAACCACATGTTGCCGTCGGGCCCCGGGACGATGGCGCTATAGGATGCCCCGAGCGTCTTGGGAAGGAACTGAACCCACTGCGCGCCCTTCCCTTTTTGCGAGACCTCCGGTAGCGTGACGGTCTGACCCGGAAGGGACAGCACTCCGGGAACTCCCGAACCTCCCGAGTTCGAGCAGCCCGCGAACGCGATGGCGACGGCGGCGATGAGGAGGGCCCGTTGAGCGATCATGGCGTCGACCTCCGAGCGGCGTGCGCGCGATGTGCTTCGCGAGTTGGCGTTCGTGCGCACTGTGCTTCGCGAGTGGGCGTTCGCCCGCCTCGTCCTTTCAGACGCGGTGGCGAGCGAAGAGTCCGTGCTCGAACGGTCGCACATACCAGGGTAAGGACGCGCGCATCGAGCCATCGAGTTGCGCGTTCGGTACGGTCAGAAGTGCCACGAGCGTCGAGCGATGCAAATCGGCGCGCAGATCCGGTGAGAGTGGGAAAAACAGCGCGACGTAGAGCACGGCCCACAGCAGAACGCACGCCTTTACCGCACCGACGCACGCGCCCAGCAGCGCGTTGCCGATACCGATCAGCGGCAGCTTTGCAATGCGGCCCAACACGACGCCGAGCGCGACCGTGATCGCGTATGCAGCGCCCGCAAACAGGCACATCCCGACGACGTGCGCCGAGCCGGGGCCGAGATGCAGCAGGGACGCGACCGCCCCGTCCCAATCGCCGTCATAGCGGAACGCGGCGACGATGGCGACGGCAAGCGCGATCGCACCCGAGAGTTCCGAGACGAAGCCGCGCTTGCATCCCTTGAGTGCGCCGACGATCACGACTGCCCCGATGACGATGTCGGGCCATCCGGGCGCGCCGGCGGTCACGTTCGGATGTGCGCTCCGAACCGGTCCTCGAGGCCACCGACGATCGTTGCGAGCACTGCATCGACCTCGGCGTCCGTCAAGGTCCCGTCGCGACGCTGGAAGCGGATGCGCACGGCGATGCTCTTCCGTCCGGTGGCGATCTGCGGGCCGCGATACTCGTCGAAGACGGAAACGCCGGCGATCGTGTCGTCGCCCGCGGAGCGGATCGCGTGCTCGATCTCGTGCACCGGGATCTCCGGGTCGATCACGAGCGCGATATCGCGTTCCACCGCGGGATAGCGCGACGGTGCCCGATAGACCGGCGTGCGGTAGGCCGGGACGTCGTGCGTGCGCATAAGCCCGACATAGACGGAGCGGCCGATGTCCCACGCTGCGCAGAGGCGTGGATCGAGCGCGCCGATCGTTGCGACGTCTTTGCCGTCGACGACGATCGACGCCGTCTTCCCCGGATGGAGGCCCGGCGCGCTCGCCGTCACCGCATCGGGGTCGCGCCCCACGATCGCGCGCATCAGCGCCATGGCCTCGCCCTTGAACGTTGCGAAGCCGGAGTCGCGCCACGGTGGTTCGTCGACCGCCGGTACGACGAGGAGCCACGCGGTCATCGCGATCTCGAATGGATCGCCACCGGGGTTCGCCTCGAAGACGTGCCCGAGTTCGAAGAAGCGCAGCGGGGCGGCGTGTTGGTACTTTGCGGCGAGCGCGAGCATGCCCGGAACGAGCGAGAAGCGCAGGTAGCGCTGGTCTTCGGAGAGCGGGTTCACGATCTCGATCGGCTCCGACGCGAGCGCCACGCCCGCGGCCACGAAGCGCTCGTAGATCGAGCGCGGCTGCAACGCGAGGGTCAGCACCTCGCGGTAGCCGCCCGCCGCGAGCGCGTGCGCGACCGCACGCTCGTGGAGGTAGTCGGCGCTCGAGACGGACTGCTCGTAGACGGGCGTCGATGCCGCTTCGACGCGATCGTACCCGACGACGCGGGCGACTTCTTCGGCGACGTCCGCATCGATCGTAACGTCGCCGCGCCAATACGGCGGCACGACGCGCAGCGCGACGTCGAATTCGTTGCCGACCTGCGCGCTGTCGCGGTCGCGCTCGACCTGGAACCCCAGTGCGCTCAGCGCGCGGTCGATCTCGAGCGACGAAACGTCGATGCCGATCAGCGAGCGGATGCGTTGCTCGGTGAGTTCGATCGGGTGCGGCGGATCTGCCGCCGCGCCGACGGCAAACGCAGGTTGTGCGGTCGCGCCGTCGGCGACCAATAACGCTGCCGCGCGCGCGGCGCCGACGTCGGGCATCGCCAGCGTGAGGCCGCGCTCGTGGCGGGCGGATGCATCGGTACGCAGCCCGTACGCCACGCCCATGCGCCGGATGCGAGGGCCAACGAAGCAGGCGCTTTCGACGACGATTTCCCGCGTGGTGGCGGTGACCTCGCTGGCCGCCGCGCCGCGTAGCCCCGCGAGGCATTGCGGCCTCTGCTCGTCAGCGATGACGAGCGCGCGCGCATCGAGCGCGCGATCCTCGCCGTCGAGCGTGCGGATGGATTCGCCCGCACGCGCGTCGCGGACGATGAGCCGCCGGCCGGCGAGACGGTCGATGTCGTAGTCGTGCTGCGGCTGGCCGATTTCGAGCATGACGAAGTTTGAAATGTCGACCAGGTTGTTGATCGGCCGTTGGCCCGCGAGGGCTAGGCGCACGCGCATCCACGCCGGCGCCGGGTGTACGCGGACGTTCGTGAAGCACTGGGCGACGAAGCGGCGGCAGTCCGGCGACTCGATGGAGACGCGGAAGCCCTCGCAGGTCGCATCGGTCGCCGACGCGGTCGGTACGCGCGTGTACGGGACCGGGTCGCGCACCGGGACGCCGAGGGATGCCCCGAGTTCGCGCGCGATACCGACCAGCGACATCGCATCGACGCGATTGGCGGTGACCTCGACCTCCAGCACGTCGTCGTCGAGGCGGAAGTGCCGCACGACGTCCAGCCCGGGCGCGATATCCGCGTCGAGTTGCATGATACCGTCCTCGAACCACTCCGCCTCGAGCCCGAGCTCCTCGGCGCTGCATAGCATGCCCTCGGACTCGACGCCGCGCATCTTCCGCGGCTCGATGAGAAGGGGTTGACCGTCGCGCACGAGCGTCGCGCCGACGGTCGCGACCGGTACGATCTGACCGGTGGCGACGTTGGTCGCGGCGGTCGCGATCGTGAGATCCCGCGGCCCTCCGACGTCGAGGATGCAGACCGACAAGCGGTCCGCGTTCGGGTGCTTCTCGAGCGTGACGATTCGTCCGGCGAGTACGCCCGAGAGCGCGGGGCGCCGTTCGATCGTCTCGACGGGGAAGCCCAGCATCGCGAGGCGCCTGGCCGTGTCGTCAGTCGACGCATCGATGTCGACGTAGTCGCGCAGCCAGCCGATCGGTACCCTCATGCGAGCTGCTCGAGCACGATCGGATCGTTCTCGAGAAAGACGCGAATGTCGTCCATGCCGTAGCGCGTGAATGCGACGCGCTCGATGCCGACGCCGAACGCCCAGCCGCTGACGACCTCGGGATCGTAGCCGACTTCGCGCAGCACGTTCGGATGCACCATGCCCGCTCCGCCCAGCTCGATCCAGCCGGAGCCGCTGCACGTGCGGCAACCGTTGCCGCCGCACCCCGGGCACGTCGTATCGACCTCCGCGCTCGGCTCGGTGAAAGGGAAGAAGGACGGCCGGAAGCGCACGGCTTGCTGCGGCCCGAACAGCTCGCGGCACATGCCGGTCAACGCGCCCTTCAAGTGGCCGAGATGGATCCCCGGCGCGACCAGCAACCCCTCGATCTGGTGGAACTGGTAGAGGTGGCGCGCATCGTTGTCGTCGCGCCGGTAGACCTTTCCTGGGACCACGATCGCGATCGGCGCGGGGTGCGCTTGCATCGCACGGATCTGCATCGGCGACGTATGCGTGCGCAGCACCAGATCTGGGCGCAGGTAGAACGAGTCGAGCCCCTCCCGCGCGGGGTGATCGGGCGGGATGTTGAGGGCATCGAAGTTGTTATAGTCGCTCTCGATCTCGGGCCCGACGACGACCGCGAACCCGCGCCGCTCGAAGTACTGGGTAAGGTCGTCCATCGTGCGCCGCACCGGGTGAATGGAGCCGACGGTCGGAGGCGTGCCGGGGAAGGTCACGTCGATCGCGACCGAAAGCTGCGCGTCGAGTGCTGCGCGCTCGAGTTCTCGCCGGCGCTCGTCGAACAACGCCTCGAACGCTGCGACTGCGGCGTTGATCACCTTCCCGGCGTCGGGACGCTCCTGCGCCGGCAGCGTACCGATCGTGCGTCGAACGGCCGTGACCTCACCGCTCCGGCCGAGAAAGCGAACGCGGATCTCTTCGAGTGCGCCCTCGTCGCGCGCGGTCGCCAGCGCTGCGCGCAGGCGCGCGCCGAGCGCGTCGAGTTGTGCGCCGAGTGAACTCTCGAGCGTCAAGAAGGTCCTCCGATGCGTGAGCGCGTGCGGGGTCCGGAACGCGAACGCCCGGCCGATGTGGCCGGGCGTTCGTCAAACTGCTCGCTTCTTCTGTTACGAACTTGCTGCGGGACTCGCGTGAAGCCGGCGGTACATCAAATAGGCGCTGATCGATCCGGTGCTCGTAAACAATTTCCAGAAGAAGTCGGGAGTCAGCATCGTCGAGCGGTACCCCTTCTTTCGTCGCGTCGGTCCCTGTAAAACGGCCCGAGACGAGCGAATTGTAGCACACGGCTTGTGGGCCGCCAAGTCTTGACAAATCAAGGTTTTTTGTGCGCCACCCGCGCCTCGCGACCGTGGGCCAACTCGTAGAGGACGATGCTCCCGGCAACCGCTGCATTGAGGCTTTCGCCGGCACCCGGCTGGGGTATCGCAACGGCGGCATCCCAGCCGGGCAGCCACCCCCCGACGCCGCGTCGCTCGTTGCCGACGGCGAGCAGCAGGCGCTCGGGAAAGGCAAACGCCGGGAGCGGGCCGCCGGAGCGGTCGGTCGCCACGACGGTATATCCGGCGCTGGCCGCGAGCGCGGCGACCGACGCCGCGGCGATGCTCCCGATACGCAGCCGAAAGATTGCTCCCATAGAACCCCGGACGACCTTCGGATTATACGGTTCCACCCCGTCTTCTCCGAACAGAACGGCCCCCAGTCCGAATATCTCGGCGGAGCGCAGGAGGGTCCCGGCGTTGCCCGGATCGGCGATGCCGGCGAGCAGCAGCACCGGGCCGCCGCCGGCCAGGAGGGTCGACGCCTCGGCGAGCCGCACGGGTGCGGTCGCGAGCAGCCCGGGAGGTGTCTCTAGGTCGGAAATACGAGCCATCGCCCGCTCGCTGATAAAGTAGACCGGACAGGCGATGCCGCCGCGCAGGGCCGCGTCGATGCTCGCGTATCCGGCCTCGGTGGCGTACACCTCCCCCAGCGCGACGCGGCCGGCGACGGCCTCCGCGAGCAGCGTCGAGCCCTCGAAGGCGAAGCGCGCCTGCTCGCGGCGCCCGCGCGGCGTGCGCAGGTCCCGGACGGCATCGAGCTTCGGGCTGTGCGTCCCCAGCGCCGTGGGCATGCGGCAGCGGGTTCGGCATCCGGGTCCGAGCGGCCCGTGGCGCGAACCACGCCGACGTGACCGACCGGTTCGCCAGCGCGATCGAGCTCGCATCCATCATCGTGATCGGCCTATGCGTCCTGCTCTTCGGCTGGGTGCTGCTGCAGAACGTCGCGCACTTCGGCCCGTACGCCGCGGTGATGCTCGTGGTGCTCGGGACGCTGCAGGTGATCGCGCTGCGCCGGAACGTCATGGCGCGAGGGCCGATGGCCACGGTTCGGGCGACACGCGACGTCGCGTTCGTTGCGGCGATCGTGCTGGCGCTTGCAGAAGTGCTCACGCGGCAGCGTTGGGCGATCGGCGCAACGATCGCTGCCGTCGAGTTCGCGATCGTGCTCGAACTGTTCGCGCGGCTCGCACCCGCACCGCCCGCTGCGTGACCCTGACCCCTCGCTTTCATTTTGCGCTGTCGTACGCGTCCGCGCTGCATGCGCACCAGTGGCGCAAGGGGCCGAACGGAGGGCACGAGGTTCCCTACGTGATGCACCTGCTCGGCGTCTGCGCGATCGTGCTCGAGAACGACGGTAGCGAGACGCAGGCAATCGCCGCGTTGCTGCACGATGCCGTCGAGGACCAAGGCGGCATGGCCCAGGCCACGCGCATTCGCGACCTCTTCGGAGCGGACGTCGAGCGCATTGTCCTGGGTTGTACCGACTCGTTCGTCGACACCGCGAGCGGCGAAGCCAAGCTGCCGTGGCTGCAGCGCAAGCGAGCCTATCTTGCGCGCCTCCAGTCCGAGCCGGACGATGTCGCACTCGTGAGCGCGGCCGACAAGCTCGACAACGCGCGCGCGACGGAGCGCGACGTGCAGAGACGCGGCGAGTCCCTCTGGCAGATCTTCAGCGCACCCAAGGCGCGCACGATCGCCTACTATCGCGCGCTGATCGCGGTGTACCGCGTGAAGGGGCCGGCGGTCCAACGCATGACGGACGAGCTCGAATGCATCATCGAGCGCCTCGGCGCCGACGTGCCGCCGGACGCGACGCTCGGCGGAGACGGAGCGGACGGCGGCTGATGGGAGAGCGCGTGTACGGCTCGCGACGCATCTACGAGGGGAGCGTCGTCTCGCTGCGGCTCGACGAGATCGACGCGCGCAAGGGTGGCTGGCGAACGTTCGAGGTGTGCGAGCACAGCGGCGGCGTCGTCGTCATCGCGCAGCCGCAGCCGGGCACGATCGTGCTCGTGCGCCAATACCGCCACGCGATCGGCCGCGAGCTGTGGGAGGCGCCGGCCGGCAAGCTCGAGCCCGGCGAGGACCCCGAGGCGGCGGCGATGCGAGAGCTGCGCGAGGAGACCGGCTACCGCGCCGATAGGCTCCGCTACCTCTGGGCCGCGTACTCGACGCCCGGCTTTTGCAACGAGTTGCTCCGCTTCTATGCCGCCGAAGGTCTGGAGCTCGGCGAGCCGGATCCGGACGACAACGAGGACCTCGAAGTCCGCACCTTCTCGGTGCTGCAGGCCTGGGAGCTCGTCGCGCGCGACGAACTACGCGACGCGAAGACGCAGATTGCGCTCGCGTGGGCGCGAGGCCAGGACGAAACGGTTACGCGGTCGCCTTTGCCTTTGCCTTGACCGCGCCGAGGCGCAGACGATCGGTCATCTCGAGCGTCGGGATCTTGACGTTCCGCGCGATGCGCACGGCGCGCAAGAACCGGATCGTCAGCCACGTCATGTCGAACTCGAACCAGCGCAGACCGTGCCGTGCCGAGGACGGAAACGCATGGTGGTTGTTGTGCCAGCCCTCACCGAACGAGATCAGCGCGACCCACCAGCAATTCGTCGACTTGTCGCCCGTGCGGTACGTGCGATAGCCGAACGCGTGCGCCGCGCTGTTCACGAGCCACGTCGCGTGGTACGAGAAGACGAGCCGGAAGAAGATGCCCCACACGACCCACGACCAGCCGCCGAACACGAACAGCAGCACGCCGAGCGTCACCTGGAGCGGCACGGAGAGCATGTCGAGCGCGCGGTAGAACGGATCCTTGACGAGGTCGGGCGCGTAGCGCTGCCGCTGCAGCGGCGTCAGCCGCGCGGGGTTCGGAAGGTAGAGCCAGCCGAAGTGCGCCCACGCGAGGCCTCGGTTGACGTCGTGCGGGTCGCCGTCGCGGTCGGAAAAGGCGTGATGCTTGCGGTGCTGCGCGACCCATTCGATCGGGCCGCCTTGCAGTGCCAGCGTGCCGAGCGTTGCGATCACGTATTCCAGCGCGCGCGGAACCTTGAGGCTGCGGTGCGTGAGCAGGCGATGGAACCCGAGGCAGATGCCGATTCCGCCCGTGAGCCACCAAAGCGCGGCAACGACGACGATTGCGGACCATGAAAAGAATGCCGGCACGAGCGCGAGGAACGCGGCGAGGTGAATGCCGAGCAACGTACAGCCCGTAATGTACGCGGGCTCCCCGCGTGGCGCAGTCCTGGTCATCGATTCCTCTCGTCGGCTAGCATGGCGCTACAAGGACCCGGCCGGTAAGCGCCGTCCGGGGCGGAGGTGGCGTTCATCCATGGGCTTCCGGCCACCCCCTTCGCCTTTCTTTCGGCAAGTCGCCCAGCGGAGGCGAGCCGCCGGCGGAGGGCGGCTGCGGCGAACCGGCTCGGGCGGGGGCTCAGGACGCGATACGTCCCGCCTGATCGGACTCGAGCTGCGCCTTCGCGACCTGAAGCAGGGACTCGAATGCGGCTCGATCTGTGACGGCGAGGTCGGCGAGCGCCTTGCGGTTCAGAGCGACCCCGCTCTTCTTGAGTCCGTCGATCAGTCTCGAGTAGGAGAGACCTTCGCGGCGAGCCGCCGCGTTGATCCGGCTGATCCAGAGCGCGCGGAAATCCCGCTTGCGCACGCGCCGGTCGCGATACGCGTAGGCGAGTGAATGGAGCAGCGCCTCGTTGGCGACCCGGTAGTTGCGCCGACGTGCGGCTCGAAAGCCCTTGACGAGCTTCATCACCTTGCGGTGGTGCTTAACCTTTGTCTTTCCGCGCTTGATGCGTGACATTGCGAGCTCCTACAGCAAATAGGGGATTTGCGCCGCGAATCTGCGCAGATCGCCGGCGAAAACGGGCTGGTCGCGGCGGAAGTTCCGCTTCCGCTTGCGCGTCTTCTTACTCAGAATGTGACCGCAGCCGCTGAACTGATGGCGGTGCGACACCTTCCCGTTCGCGCTGACCTTGACGCGCTTCGCAGTTGCGCGGTGGGTTCGTATCTTAGGCACTGGTCGTGACTCCTGTGGGCTCTGCTGCCTGCTCTGCCGCGGGCTCGTCTTCGTGTTCGTCCGGGGTCTCGTTCGCGGGCTCCGCGGTGCTCTCGGCCTCGGCTGGCGCTGGTGCGGCGGCCGCGTTCGCGGGCGGGTGCAGGCTGGTGAATTTGGGTGGGCCGGTGGGAACGGCGCGGGGCGCCAGGATCATGAACATATTGCGACCTTCGAGTTTCGGCTCGCGCTCGACGATGGCGATCGGCGCCATGTCGGCGGCCATCCGATCGAGCAGGCGGCGCCCGAAGTTCGAGTACGTGATCTCGCGGCCGCGGAACATGATCGTGACTTTGACTTTGCCGCCGTCGACCAGGAGGCGTTCCGCCATCCGCGCCTTAGTTTCGTAGTCGTGCGTCTCGATCTTCGGCCGAAGCTTGACTTCCTTCAGCTCGCGATTCGCCTGCTTCTTGCGCGCGTCTTTATCTTTTTTCGATTGCTCGTACTTCAACCGTCCGTAATCGCTAATGCGGCACACGGGAGGAACGGCCGTTGGCGAAACCTCGATGAGGTCCAGGCCGCGCTGCCGCGCCATGGCGAGCGCATCCTCCGTGGGAATCACCCCGAGCTGGGTGCCGTCGTCGTCGATCACGCGCACCTGCCGGATGCGGATCTGGTCGTTGATGCGGAGCGGTCTTGCTATGAGTTCGTTCTCCTTCGAGACAAAAAAAGCGCGGACGCCAAAGCGCCCCACGCTCGCGAGCCTACCGGCGGCTCCCCAGGTGCGGACCGGAGCGCCCGAGGGCGTCCGGTGAGGGCGGCGCGACGCCACCCTGCTTCGGCCTCGCTATCTTAGCAGGCACCGGGGGGGCGGTCAACCAGAGTCAGCGTCACCCTCCGGGCGCTCGAACGGGGCGGGGCAGGAGAAGAAGAGCCGGAAGCCGTCCGGATCCCTCGTCGAAACCTGCCGCATCCCGTACGGCGTGATGGTCGGCTCGGTCACGGCCCAGCCACTTCGCTCGAGGAGCGCGTGGACCGCGTCGGGATCGGGGGACGAAAAGAACAGCGACGTGTCGCCGTGGCCGCGCACGCGCTCGCGTTGGGGCTCAGGCGGGCGCTCGTCCGGCTCGTAGGCAGTGTTCAGCATCAGCGTTGCATCGCCGAGCTTGAGCATGCACCACGACGTCTCGTTGCTGGAG
>Ga0302325_10007473_pt1 | contig 24232 bp, 18 predicted proteins | sample Palsa_T0_2_FD_201948 | JGI IMG/M metagenome (GOLD analysis project Ga0302325, IMG submission 201948) | Peat permafrost microbial communities from Stordalen Mire near Abisko, Sweden - Palsa_T0_2 | ecosystem: Environmental > Terrestrial > Soil > Palsa > Peat permafrost | place: Sweden: Abisko... | reverse complement strand
GCTCTGCGGGCCCACCCGTTGCGCTTCCACTTCTAACGTGCGCAGCATCCAATACAACCGCACCGCCCGCTTGCGCGCGACCACCACTTTGGCGACCCGCGCTCCGCGGCGATGCTTCAGCAGCCGACGCTGTTTATAGGATCACGATTGTTGGGGCTAAGAATTGATGGATTTTTGAGTGCTCGACAATTCAGAGCGGCGGACGCGATTCAGGGTTGGTGCTGCGAACCGCGGGATATCGAAGTGTGGATGCGATTCGGGGGTGGCTAGCTTAGGGTCATTGGGTCCATGTCTACGATTACTGCGGTGGCGGGTAATTCTTTTTCGGCGCAGAAATCCAGGCAGCCGGAAAGGGCTTCGGTTAGGACGGCACGGCGCTGGGCTTTTAGCAGAAACTGGAAGCGATACTCTTCGCGCAGGCGTGCCAGCGGGGCGGCGGCCGGTCCGAGAACTTTGATTCCTTTGGATTCAAACGGAGCGAAGTAGGCGCCGATGGCCCGCGACCAACGAATGGCGTTTTCAATTTTCTTGTCGCGCACCAAGATGTTGGCCAGGTAGGTAAAGGGCGGATAGTGCATAAGGCGGCGGAAGTGGGCTTCCTTTTCGAAGAAGGAGAAGTAGTCCTGTTTGACGGCGAGTTGAATGGCGTAGTGCTCGGGATAGTAACTTTCGATAAGCACCTGGCCGGGGAGGCGGCCGCGGCCGGCGCGGCCAGCGACCTGGGTGAAAAGCTGGAAGGCGCGCTCGGCGGCGCGAAAATCGGGGCGGGCCAGGGCGAGGTCCGATGAAACCACACCAACCAGGGTGACCCGTTCAAAGTCGTGGCCTTTCGCGACCATCTGGGTGCCCACGAGAATATCGAGCTCGCCGTTGGCGAACGCGCCCAACACTTTTTGAAATTCGCGCTTGGTGCGGACCGAATCGCGGTCGAGGCGCGCGACGCGGGCGTGGGGAAATTGGTGGTTGAGATATTCTTCGATGCGTTCGGCGCCGTCACCGACGAAATACAAATAATCGCCGCGGCATTTCGGGCATTCCTCCGGCGGCACGATGGAATAGCCGCAGTAGTGGCAGATCAGGCGGTTGCGGCGCTTGTGATAGGTGAGCGCGATGCTGCAGTTCTGACACTGCGCGGTGGCTCCGCAACTGCGGCAGAGCTGCGACCACGAATAGCCGCGGCGATTGATCAGCACCATGGCCTGGGTACCGGATTCCAGGCGCGCGGCGATCGCGGCGCGCAGCGAATCGGAGAGCGGCGCGGCGTGATGGGTGCGCTTGAATTCGGAGCGGAGGTCGACGATTTCGACAGCGGCAAGCGGGCGATTCTCGACGCGCATCTGCAATTCCAGCAGACGATACTTGCCGGAGCGGGCGTTCTGATAGGTTTCCATCGACGGGGTGGCGGAGCCTAGCAGGGCCACGGCGCCTTCGAGGCGCGCGCGCATCACCGCAGTGTCACGTCCGTGGTAGCGCGGGATTTCTTCCTGCTTGTAGCTGGCTTCCTGCTCTTCGTCGACGATTACCAAACCGAGATTTTCGACCGGCGCGAAAACCGCGGAACGGGTGCCCACCACGATCCGGGCGTCGCCGTGACGAACGCGCCACCACTCACGGGCGCGCTCATTTTCGGGCAGCCCGCTGTGCAGCACGGCCACGCCAGCGCCGAAACGGGCGCGGACCAAGCGGCTAAGCCACAGGGTGAGCGCGATCTCCGGAACCAGAATCAGCGCGGAGCGGCCCTGAGCGATCGCGGATTCCACCGCGCCGAGATAGACTTCGGTCTTGCCGCTACCAGTGATGCCGTGCAATAGACCGGCTACAAATTCGCGGGCGGCCAGCCATTTTTGGACTTCATCGAGCGCGCTGCGCTGTTCGGGATTCAGGACGTTAGAGGGCGGGATGAAGTCGGTGTCCCAGCGATCTTCTTCAGCGGTTACCGCTTCCTCCCAACTCAGGAGCATCCCTTTTTTCTCGAGGCGCTGGACGACGGTTTTGGAGACGCGAGCCTCCTGCAGCAAAAAGGCCAGGGGCATGGGGCCGCGGGTGGCGGCGAGGATGTCGCGGACCCTTTGGTCCGCAGGGATGGCCGGGGCGGCCTCCGCCACGGGATTCCAGGCGACAATTTTCTTGGTGCGAATCTTGCGGTGCAGGCTGACGCCCTGCGCGGCGAGCAAACCACGGCGGCGAAGTTTTTCCGCGACCGCCGGACCGAGCGGAATTTTGCGCAAGCGCGCCGACGAAATCGGGACGGGCGAGGCGTTGAGCAGGCTGAGCACTTCCCATTCAGCGATTTGGGGCAGGCCGCCGAGCAGGGGTTGGGCGAGCTTGAGCAGATATTCGCCACCTTCCGGGGTGATCGAAAATTCGCGGTCGTAGCGGATTTCGATTTCCGGAGGAAGCATGGAGCGAAGAGTTTCGCCGAGGGGGGCCAGATAGTAGCGGCTGACCCACTTGCCAAGTTCGAGAAGCGGAGGCGCTAGCGCCGGAACGGGATCGAGCAACTCGACAATTTCTTTCAGGCGGGTATTCGCCGGTTTCTGGCCGCTGACCGCGACACCCACACCGACCATGGCGCGATTACGAAACGGCACCACGATGCGCCGGCCGATGAGTTCCTCGTCCACGAGAACTTCGGGGACGGCGTAGGTAAACGCCAGGCGCAGCGGGACCGGGAGCGCGACATCGCAATACAAAGGCATGGTAAGAGATTTTACTCTACCGGCGGCAGAACGCAGGCAACCAACGGGACCCCGACTCAAATATTCATCAGAATAATTCCCGCGAAGATCAGCGCGATGCCTACCCACTGATTTCGCTGGAGGCGCTCGCGGAGGAAAATTCCAGCGAGCAGCACGGTGACGGCGCTGAAGAGCGAGGCCAGCATGGTGACCACTGAAACTGGGCCGCGGGCGAGTCCGAAATTATTGCACAGGAACGCGACGGTATCGCACGCGGCCATAATGGGGATGAGCCACCAAACGCTGCCGCGCGGGAAGGCGATGGATTGACGCGCGGGCACCGCAACCAGGGTGACCGAGACAAGGGTGGAGAGGCGAATGATCCAAACCGAAGCGACACCACCCAATACGGGCATGACGTGATAGCCGATGAGCCAGAACATGACACCGAAGCAGCAGGCGGCGGAGGCAGCCCAGCCAACGCCTGAGGTGACATGGGTTCGGTGGTTGTGAGCGCCACTTGGGTTGGCCGGCGGATTGAGGCGGTCGTCCGGGGAATCAAAGGTGGTGGCCGCGAGAACTGCACCGGCGAGCGAGACGACGATGCCCACCAGATTTTCCCAACGCACACTTTCACCGCTGAACATCGAGAGGACCAGAGTTAAGGCGGGATAGCTGGCGGAGATGGGGGTGACAATGGAGAGCTTGCCTTTGGTGAGAGAAGAATAGAAGCACACTGCGGCGGCCGCATTGAGTACGCCAGCGAGAGCGCCCCAAGCCCAGGGATGCCAGCCACCACCCACCGCGGCAAAGACACGGTGAAATCCGCCCTGCAGTTCGAAAAGGATGGAGAGCAGGAGGAAGCCGACCATTTGGAGGTAAAGAGTGGTGCGGATCGCGCCGATGCGGCGAGCGATGGAGCGGGCAACGAAATCGGCCACACCCCAGAGAACGGCCGCCGCCAATCCGAGAGAGGGACCCACCGGGGGCGCGCTATCCTTTTTTTCTTGAATGCTGGGCGTGGTGAATTGGGCGTTTGGCAAACCACACAGCCCCGCAGAGCGGGGCTGTGCCACAAAACCGGCGGGATTGCGACGGGGAGAACATTGGGTTAGCGGGCCGCAGCGGATTGCTGTTTGGGCTTGGGATCGAGGCCCAGGACGGCCATCACTTTCTGGAGATCCTTCCAGACATCACCTTTGGCGTTGGGATTCCGCAGAAGATACGCCGGATGATAGGTGGCCAGAACGCGCGAACCGCGGTAATCGAACCATTCGCCGCGAAATCGGGAAATGGATTGCGGGGTGGCGAGAATGTATTGAGCGGCGGTACTACCCAGGCAGACAATCACCTTTGGAGCGATGGCATCGATCTGGCGGACCAGGAACGGAGAGCACGTGGCGGTCTCATCTTTTTCCGGCTGGCGATTTTCCGGCGGGCGGCATTTGACCACGTTGGCGATGTAGACGTCCGGGCGACGCAGGCCCATGGCTTCGATCATTTGGGTGAGGAGTTTGCCGGCGCGGCCGACGAACGGCTCGCCGGACAAATCCTCGTCGCGACCGGGCCCTTCTCCGACAAACATCAATTGCGCTTTAGGATTGCCGGTGCCGAAGACGATTTTGGTGCGTGTGAGGTGCAGGCGGCAGCGGGTGCAATCGCCGAGATCGGCGCGGATGGCTTCGAGGGTGTCGCCCTCGATCCTGGTATCAAAAAAAGATGGCGCCGCGACGACGGGCAGCGGCGTGGGACTCACGGGCGGAGCCGGTGGCGCAAACTTCGAGGCGTCTTTGAACGCCAGCGGTGTGACGGGAGAACTCACGCTGGCAGGTTTCGGCGAGCTGACGGGTGCTTTCGGCACTGCGGGGGCTCCTGACGTCGCTGGTATTTCCGGCCCTGCGGACAGGCCTGAGATTTGCGCGGAAGCGGGAGCTTCTACAATTTGCGGGATTGCCGACGCCGCAGAAAACGCGCGGTCGACGTAGAAGGAATCCATGCCCAGCGCTTTGGCGTAGCGCAGCCAAGCTTCCAGTCGATCTACCGATTTCCGAGCGCCGGGCGTGGGACGGATGGGCGAACTCATCGGACGGCCTCGGAGAAAATCAACGCCCGGCCTGCCGAAGCTCGATGGCGCGATCGAGGATTTGATTGGCAACGTCGAACTTGCTCATTTTGGGGAGCGGGACTTCGCGGCCGTCGCGCAAGAAAAGGGTAACGATGTTGGTGTCAGCATCGAAGCCGGCATCTTTCTGGGTGATGTCGTTGGCGACGATGATGTCCGCGCCCTTGCGCGCCAATTTTTCGCGGGCGTTTTCGGCGACGCGATCAGTCTCCGCGGCGAATCCGATCAATACGCGGGCGCCGGGTTCGGCACCCAATTCGGCCAGGATGTCGACGGTGGGTTCGAGTTCGAGCGTGACGCGGCCGGATTCGCGCTTCATCTTGCTGGCGGCCGGCTCGGCCACGCGGTAGTCGGAGACGGCGGCAGCCTTAATCACAATATTGGCAGATGGCGCATGCTCGAGGACCGCGGCGTACATTTCGGCGGCGGTCCTGACGGGAACCCAATCCACGCCTTCGGGCGCGGGCAGATCGGTGGGGCCGCTCACCAGGACAACGTGTGCGCCGCGGCGCTGGGCGGCGTCGGCGAGCGCATAGCCCATTTTTCCGGAAGATCGATTCGAAATGTAGCGCGCGGGATCGATGCTTTCCTGGGTGGGGCCGGCGGTGATGAGCACGGTCTGGTTCGCGAAATCGTGTTTCAGGCCGAGGACTTCGCAGGCAGCGGCTGCGATGGCTTCCAAGGGCGCCAGGCGGCCCGCGCCGGTCATCCCGCAGGCGAGATAACCTTCGGAAGGATCGACCACGCGAACGCCTCGAGCGCGGAGAGTGGCGACGTTCTGCTGGGTAGCCGGATGCTCCCACATATTCACGTTCATGGCCGGAGCGACTATTACCGGCGCTTTGGTGGCGAGATAGAGAGTGGTGAGGAAATCGTCGGCGATGCCGTGCGCGAGCTTGGCGAGAATATCGGCGGTGGCTGGAGCGATCAGCAGGAGGTCGATGCGCTGGGCGACGGCGATGTGTTCGATGGCGCTTTCCACGTTGGGGGCGGAAGCGGCGGCGTCAGCACCAAACATGGTGGTAATCACTTTTTGTCCGGTGAGTGCGGCGAAAGTAAGCGGGGTGATGAATTCGCAGGCGGCGCGAGTCATGAGCACCTGCACGTCCAATTTTTCCTGTTGCAGGCGCCGCACGAGCTCAGCAGCCTTATAAGCGGCGACGCCTCCGGTGACTCCCAGCGCAACTCTCATGACGGTATGCGAGCCCTCGACGAGCGAGCAGAGAAAGCCGGCTCGGGGCCGGGCTCAGCTCTTCTTTTTCTTCGCTTCTTTTTCTTCGAGCGAATCGAAGCTATGCGGCAGTTCGTATTCGAGCAGACCCTGCTGCAGTTCTTCTTCCGCGATGCGCGTGTTCTTGCGGGCGCGGGGATTATCGACCAGCGGACGTCCGCCAATCATCAATTGCCTGGCGCGACGCGCCACAACCACGACGTAAGCAAATTGACTCTCCGGCGTTTCTCTGAGGACAGTCATCTTCGCTTCAACCTCCGAAAGATTTCAAAATCTCCTGCACTCGTGCGTGATTCCGATTCACCTGGCATCGTGCTCCGATGGCGATGGCTTGAACGTCGCGCCCGGCCCGCGCCAGATCGTCGTTGACGACGATGTAGTCATAACCCCGGTACTGCTCGAGTTCCTGACGGGCGCGTTGCAGGCGGCGCTCGATTTCTTCGTTCGAATCCTGACCGCGGGCCCGAATTCGCTTTTCCAGAACTTCGCGGGACGGCGGCAGAATCAGAATGGCGGTGGCGCCCGGCAGCTTCATCTTTACCTGCGCGGCGCCCTGGACGTCAATCTCCAGGACCAAATCTTTTCTGGTCGACTCGGCTACGTCGACCGAGCTCTTGGGCGTGCCGTACCAGTGCTTGCCGAAGACTTGCGCGTATTCCAGAAATTCGCCGCGCTCGATCATTTTCTCAAAGTCCGATTCAGTGACGAAATTGTACCACTTGCCGTTGATTTCCGTCCTACGCGGCGGACGGGTTGTACACGAAACCGATAGCATGGTGTCCGGGAGCTCCAGGAGCTTTTCCACCAGAGTGGATTTTCCGGAGCCGGACGGGCCGGAAACGATCAGCACCATGAGACGATTTTTGCCGGGCAGGGTCATTCGATGTTTTGCACCTGTTCGCGCAATTTTTCAATCTCGGATTTTACTTCGAGCGCCAGCTGGGTGATCTCGATGCCGCCCTCTTCGTTTCCGGGAGTCTTGGAGAGCAGGGTATTGGCCTCACGCTGCATTTCCTGGAGCAGGAAATCGAGTTTTTTGCCGGTCTCGCCGCTGCCGAGCAGCAGGGATGCGAATTGTTTGACGTGGCTGCGCAGGCGCGCCAGTTCCTCGGCGGTGTCTCCGCGCTCGGCCTGGATGGCGGCTTCCTGGGCGAGGCGGCCGGGATCGATGCTGACGTCGCCCAGTAGTTCGCGCATGCGCGACTCGAGGCGCCGGGCGTACGCGGGGCGGGCCAGAGCGGCGAGCGGCTCAATCTCTAGGCTGACGCGGGCGATTTTCTGCAGACCCTGGGAGAGTTCCTCGGCCAGGTGGCGACCTTCGGATTCGCGCATATCGTTGAGGCGGTCGAGGGCCTCGTGCAAACACTGGGTGACCAGCGCGGTGACCGCTTCGAAGCCCTCTTCGACGGACACCACCGGCGCGGCGATCACACCGGGCAAGCGAAAAATTGCGGCAATGTCCGGTTCGGCTTGCATCTTGAATTGTTGGCGCAAGGATTCCGCGGCTTTCAGATATTCGGAGGCCACTTCGCGGTGGATGCCCACGGCAGCCGGGCCAGCGGGCTCGCAGTAGAGCTTAACGTCCACATGGCCGCGGCGGACGCGCTCGCGGATGATGCGGCGGACGTCGGGCTCGAGGGCGTCGAAGCCATCGGGCAAGTGAATGTGCAGATCGAGGAAGCGGTGGTTGACGGTGCGCAGCGTCAAACGCAAATTCCAGACGGGAGTCTCGACGCGAGACTGCGCGAAGCCGGTCATCGAGCGCAGCACGTGAGGCGATGCGGCGGTGGCTGCTTTCATACTACCCCCGGGCCCGGCGCGGAATGCGGGGCGGGCTCATCGTCTTGAAATTGCATGGTGTATAGCCGCGAATAAATTCCCCCACGGGACAAAAGTTCGGTATGCGTGCCCCGCTCACGAATTGTGCCGTCTTCCAGGACGAGAATCAAATCGGCACGGCGAATGGTGGAAAGGCGGTGAGCGATGACGAAGACGGTGCGGCCCTCCATGAGGTTGTTGAGGGCCTTCTGGACGAGCATTTCGGATTCGGAGTCGAGTTCGGAGGTGGCCTCGTCGAGAATCAAAATCGGAGCATCCTTGAGCAGTGCGCGAGCGATGGCGAGGCGTTGGCGCTGGCCGCCAGAGAGGCGTTGGCCGCGGTCGCCGATTTGCGTCTGATAGCCCTTGGGAAGCTGGGTGATGAAATCGTGGGCCAGCGCGGCCTTGGAAGCGGCGACCACGCGGGCTTCGGGGAGGTCGGGGCGGCCGTAGCAGAGATTGTTCCAGACCGTGTCGTTGAAGAGGATGGTTTCCTGGGTGACGATGGCCATTTGTTCGCGGAGGGAGCGCAGGGTGACGTCGCGGACGTCGTGGCCGTCGATGCGCACGCTGCCGGAAACGGCGGAGTGAAATCGCGGGAGAAGATTGACGAGGGTGGTCTTGCCGGCGCCGCTGGAACCGACGATGGCAACCACCGCGCCGGCCGGGACGCTGACGGTGACGCCGCGCAGGATGGGCGAACCGGCGTCGTAGGCGAAGGCGACGTTGTCGAGCTCGACGTCGCGGCAAAATCCGGGGAGCACGGCGGCGCCCGGAGCTTCGCTGATCTCTTCGTTCAGCACGAGAAATGCGAAGACCTGGGTGGCGGTGCCCAAGGCCTGCTGGAATAGTTGATAGATACCGCCGAGGCGCTTGATCGGCTCATAGGCGCGGAGCAGGGCGTACATGAAGGCCACGAACTCGCCCAGGTCCATGATGCGATGCTTGATCGAATCGCGGGCGTAGAGCAAAAGCAACGAGAAAACCACCGCGGAGAGGATGTCCATGAGCGGCGAAGTGGCGGCGTAGGCGCGCACCCAACGCATATTCTCGCGGCGGAGATTGCGGGCGGCTTCGCGAAACTTTTTGATCTCGAAGCCTTCCATGCCGAAGGCTTTCACCACGCGATTGCCACTGATGGTTTCCTGCAGGATCTGGCTGAGGTCGGCGAGGCGAGCGCGGCTGCGTTCGGTGGAGCGGCGAATTTTCTTGCCGAGTTTTCCGATCGGGTAGATGACCAGGGGAATGAAAACGGCAGAGCCCAGCGCGAGCTTCCAGTTTAAATAGAGCAGGACCGAGACCAGCGCGACGAAGGTGAAGACCTGGCGGAAAAAATCGGCTAGATATTCGGAAAATGCGCTGCGCATCTGCTCGATATCGTTGATCACCGCGGACATCACCCGGCCCACGGGATTGTTCTGAAAAAAGCCCATGGGCTGCTGGATCAGGCGGCTGTAAACCTGATTGCGCATATCCATCACGGCGGAATGGCCCACGTACTGGATGAAGGTGGTGCCCATAAATTCGGCGAGGGCCTTGAACACAAACAGGACGACCAAGGAAATGGAAAATACCGTCCAGACGTGGTGGATGCTGTGCGGGAAGAAGGAGTTCAAATAGATGGTGCGGCCGTGCGGCAGGGTGACCAGGGCGAGCCTTTGATTGGTGCTGGCGGGGTTCAGGACGTCATTGATTGCGGGTACAAACATCAACGCCACCAAGCCCTCGGAGAGGCCCAGGAGCGCCAACAGAACTGCGCCAGCGATGAATCGGAGGCGGTACAACGACATGTAGCCCAGCAGCCGCCTGAGTTCCGTGATTTTCTTCGGTTCCAAAAGACTCCGTCCCGATGACCGCCGAACCGTTCGACCCTCGAACCATACGTCGAAACGCTCATCCCGTAACTGCACAGCGCAACACACGGCGGCGAGAGGAATCTCACGCTAGAGGGCTGGTCCGCGAAAGTCAAGTCGTGGACTTATCGATATCGCGATGAACCGTCTTGGCTTCGTATTTGCGCTTCTGCAGGCCGCGGCGAATTTCCTCGGCCAGCATCACTGAGCGGTGGCGGCCGCCGGTGCAGCCGATGGCGATGGTCAGATAACTTTTTCCTTCCCGGATGTAATGAGGAATCAGGTAGGCGAGCATGCTTTCCAGACGTCGCAGAAATTCGCCGGTCTGCGGGAAGGAACGAATGTAGCGAGCCACGCGGTTGTCTTTTCCGCTGAGCGGGCGAAGCTTGGCGACGAAGTGAGGATTGGGAAGAAAGCGAACGTCGAAGACCAAGTCGGCGTCGGGCGGAATGCCGTAGCGATAACCAAAGCTGACCACCGAGACGAGCAGCGGGCGCCGGCCGGGATTCTGGAATTGACTGGTGATGTGTTGGCGCAATTCATGGACGTTAAACTTGGTGGTGTCTATAACCAGGTCGGCCATGCGCCGGATGGGCGCGAGGCGGCGGCGTTCCTGCTCAATTCCCTGCCGCACAGTGAGGTCGCGGCCCATGGGGTGCGGGCGGCGAGTTTCGCTGAAGCGGCGCATCAGCGCGTCGTTGCTGGCCTCGATGAAAACCAAAGAGACGGAAAGTTCGTTGCGCAGCTTGCGGTAGATTTCCGGGAACTTGGCCAGCTCTTCCCCTTCGCGAGCATCCACCAGCAGCGCAGCGCGATCGATTTCGCTGCTGCCTTGCAGGTAGAGTTCGGCAAAAGTGGGGATGAAACCAACCGGCAAATTGTCGACGCAGTAGAAACCGAGGTCCTCAAAAGTTTTGAGAACGGAACCTTTGCCGGAACCGGCCAAGCCGGTGAGGATCACTAACTGACGTGTGGGGCGCCTGGGTGGGGTTGCTGGTTTCACGGACGCTGGCCGATCAGGCCTTCACCCGGCGCCGGTGGGTGCTGGGGATGCGAAGGTCTTCGCGATATTTGGCTACGGTGCGGCGGGTGACGCGGATGCCTTCGTCGGAGAGCTTCTGGGTGATCTGCTCATCGGTGAGCGGGTGGTTGGTGTCTTCGTCCTCGATCATTTTCTTCACCCGGCGTTTGAGGGAGAGCAGAGACATTTCGTTGCCGGAGGGCCCGTTGACCGATTCGGAGAAAAAGTAGCGGAGTTCGAAGACGCCCTGCGGGGTGTGGCAGTATTTATTGGCCACCGCGCGGCTAACGGTAGAGGGATGCACGCCCACTTCCTCGGCCACTTCCTTGATCATCATCGGCTTGAGGTGATCGACGCCGTAATCGAGAAAATCCTGCTGCCGGCGAAGAATGGAATGGCAGACGCGAACGATAGTGTGTTTGCGCTGCTCGATATTTTTCATCAACTGAATGGCGGCGCTGAAGCGCTCTTTCACGTAGTTGCGCACTTCGCGGTCAGCCGCATCGCGGGCCAGCAACCGGCGGTAAGTGGGATTCAGGCGGAGCTGCGGCAAATCGTCGTCGTTCATGATCACTTGCCACTCGCCGTCCACCTTGCGGAATTGAATATCGGGCTCGACCAGGCGCGGCTCGGTTTTGTTGTAGCGCAGGCCGGGCTTGGGATCGAGGCGCTTGATGACGTCCACGGCGCGCTTGACCAGCTCCACCGGACGATTGAGCGCGCGGGCAATTTCCTTGAGCTGATTGTTTTGCAGAAGTTTCAAGTGCTCGGCGACGACCTGCTGAGCCAGGGTGTTTTGCGGGTCGACCACCTTGAGTTGCAGGAGCAAGCATTCCGATAGATCGCGGGCGCCGACCCCAGGGGGGTCAAATTCCTGCACCATGGTGAGCGCTTCTTCCATGTCTTCGGAGGAGTAGTTGCTGGCGGCGGCAATTTCGGCGACGGTGGCGGCGAGGTAGCCGTTCTCGTCGAGATTCCCGACGATGTCTTCGGCGATTTCGCGGACCGTCTCACTGCAAATGGCAACGCTGATCTGCCATTTGAGATGATCGGACAGGCTGGCGCCGGAAGAGAGGAACTTTTCAAAGGAAGGGCGTTCGACGTCTTCATGCTCGCCGCCCTTGGTGCCGGTGCCGGTATCGAGGTATCTGCCGAAGAAGGAACCGAAATCAAATTCGTCAAAGGGGTTGGCGCCTGCGCCTTCGGGGACCTTTTCCGTCTCGTTCTTGACGAAATTTTCGTCGGTGTAATTCTCGCTGACTACACCGTCATCGCCCAACTCTTCCAGGACCGGGTTGGCCATGATTTCCTGGTTAATCATTTCGCGCAACTCCAGCCGATTCAGCGCCAGGACGCTGACCATCTGGACCAAGCCCGGGGTAAGGATCTGCTTCTGGGCGACGCGAAGGTTGAGTTTGGGCGCTAACCAGTTCATAGGCGATTCACAGGTACTATTCGACCATAGCAGCCAATCAGTTCAGCCGGAACCCTTGGCCCAGGTACACGCGCCGTACCTCCGGATCGCTCGAAAGATCGGCCGGAGTGCCGGCCCGGAAGATCTTGCCTCCGTTGATGATATAGGCCCTATTGGTCACTGCTAGTGTTTCACGTACGTTGTGATCGGTCACTAGTACTCCGATACCCGCTGCGGACAGACTAGCAATAATCTTTTGTAAATCGACCACCGTGAGGGGGTCGATCCCCGAGAACGGCTCGTCCAGCAACACAAACGACGGCAACAACACCAGCGATCGGGCGATTTCTAGACGGCGCCGCTCACCGCCCGACAATACGTAGGCTCGGCTGGCGCGCACGCCCTCCAGGCCCATCTGCGCCAACAACTCTTCCACCCGGTCACGGCGCTGCTCCGACGTCAGGGGCAGGGTCTCCAGAATCGCGAGCAGGTTCTCTTCAACCGTTAATTTGCGAAAAACCGAAGGCTCTTGTGGAAGGTAGCTGATGCCGCTGCGGGCCCGCAGGTACATCGGGAGGTCGGTAATGTCATCCCCATCCAAGAGGACGCGGCCGAAGTCCGGACGGGCGAGCCCGACCAGAATGTAGAACGTTGTGGTCTTGCCTGCGCCATTCGGTCCGAGCAGACCAACTACTTCTCCCTGCTGAATCTCCAAACTGACGTTATCAACAACCTTGCGGCCTCGATACGATTTAGTGAGCTCAGAGGCCTGGAGTTTCAGCATGCTGCTTCATTTCTCAACTCTATGTTTCGTTAACGTTTTTGAACCAGCTTGGGCGTCAATTAAAATCGTATCACTGGCCACATAGAAGGTCAACGAATGGCCCTGTGTGGTGGTATCGCTTGCCGCATCGATGATGGTGGGATCGCCACCGGAGAGTACGTAGCTGCCGTCCGAGGCAGTGTAGACGCCCCGATCGGCCATACCGCGACGTTCGCCTTGCTGCACCACTACCGATCCTTGGGCCACCGCGCGTTCAAGCTGGCGCCCCTGAGAAGCGGCGACAACAGGCTCGGCGGCTGTGGCGGCGGGCGTGATTTTGGGGGCTTTTCCGGCGGCGTCGGGCTGCGCGGCGGGAGCGAGAAAGAGATCCAAAGTCTGGGAATGCAAGGCGCCCTGAGTCGAGGTGGCGTTCACACCGCCCTCGAGCAGGGCTTTCCCGGTGTCGTTCCAGAAGTGCAAGACGGGCGCGCGGACATCCCAGATTACCGGCCGGGTGGGTTTGGTGCTGGTGCTACTTCCGGGCAGGCTCGGTCCGGGCAGTTGGGGCAGAGCGGCGACCACGCTTCCCCGGGCGTCGATGCGATTCTGGGCACGGGTAATTTCAATGACGTCGGCGTTGAGCGCCGTATCGCCTTGCCAGTAGCGGGCGTGGCCGGAATAGAGTAAATGGCCGCTCGCGCCGTTGCCCGCCAGCGCGTCGGAAGAGATGTGCGCGATTCCGGCGCCCATGTCGGGCGCTTTGCCCGGGGTCGAATTTCGGTAGGTGGTGAATACCGAGGACTCCGCGTGGATATCGTTGGTGGCTTGATTGATCTCGATCACGCCGGCGGTGGTGCGCGCGGATGCGTCGGCCATGGCAGGCGAGCCCTCGAGATGGATAATGTTGGTGGCGCGGGCGATGGTGGCGCGATCGCACTCCGCGGTGCGTTCCGCCTGGCGGAAATGTACGTTGCGGTCCAGCTTCAAATTGGACCAGCCTCCCTCTTTTCCGAAGGTAACCGCCAGGTCCCGCGCGGTAATTTTTTGCGGTGGGTCCGATTTCAGTTGGCGATTGATCTCGGTTCCGGAGTGCCCCTCGAGCCAATCGAATTGCCCGTCCGCGTTGAAGTGCGCATTGAATTTCGCGGCGTGAACCTGAGTGTGGTCGCCCGTAGAATTCAGATCGATGGTGCCGGGCGCCAGGGTTTCGGCAGCGCTGATTTGGCTGTGGGAATCGGGACCCGGGGTGGAATGAAAATTGAGGCGCAGCGAGGCAGTATCCAGGCTGCGCGATTGCGGCCCGGTGGGTGTGTCGCTGCGCATATCGACGTGCACTCCGCCATTGGCGGTCACCGAACGAAGAAGATTATCGCGCGGCTCCATCGCCAGGATCGCTTGCTGCGCGCTGAAAGTGTCATTTTCTTTGGCACTGCGGCGGTGGGCGCGCACGTTTCCGGAGAACTCGGCTTGTTGCGCCCAGCCGGCGGAATCAAGATCGGCGTCCATTGCATCGGAGGAAATTTCCATTTCGCCCGCTGCCGTCCCTTGCGGACCGGCGGCATGCAGCGCCGGGTGGTCGGAGGCGCGCACGTGACGCGCGTGCATCTGGGCATCGAGCCGCAAGGTGAGCAATCCGGATTTGAGCACGCGTCCGGATTGCGTGACGCGGACTGGTCCGAACAATTGCGCGGTGGAATCGCCGCGGCGGAAATCCAGCGCGCTGCCGGCAAAAGTTGTGACTGGGGCGCTCGGGTCGCTGGGCGAGCCCATCTGGAACTGGACGTCGTGTTCGAGCCGGAGATCGGTGCCGCCCGCGTTGTAAGTCATCCCGCGGCCGTGCCCATTTCCGCCCGGAAACTGAATTTCCACCGGCTGATCGGAACGCGCATCTCCAGTTTTCTCATCGAACGAAAAATCCTGGGTCTTCACATGCATCATGTGCGGGTGGCCGGGTTCCTTGGCTTGTTCGGCGCTTTCCAAATCGATCTGCACCGCGCCCTGGCAGCGGATGTTGCCGGTGTTGGGTTCGTAGCTGCATTCCCGAGTGTGAATGTTGTCGTCGCGAGCGCCCTCTTTGCCATAGACGGTGATCCACACGTCCTGCAGCAGGCTGCGGTTCTGTTCCTTGAATTCGGTCGCTTGGGAAGCGCGAATGGTGTAGATGGTTTTGTTCATCTCCACTTTGGAATGCGTAAATACAGCGGAGCGCTGCTGCACCGACTCTGGAATGGGTTCCGGAGATTCTTTGCCGGTATGCGAGGCGCGCCACGCACGGCGGATGTACACGCCGGCGGTTAGCGTGACGATCAGGATGGAGATGGTGGCGGCCCAGCGAGCGTAGCGAGCCGCTTCAGCGTTGCGCACGGTGCGATTCCCTTCTCGGGGTTAGATGCGGGAGCGAGCGAGTGGGATCGAGAATGGGGGCCACGGCTGTTGAATCTCTCAGTCTCGCAGGGGTCGAGGGCGGGCGCTGGGGGCGCTGGCGGTCTCAACGAATACTTCGTGGGTGGACGCCAGATCGCGCGCGGAAGGCGTGACGATCGTCTGGGTACTGATGAAGATTTTTTCGCTGCGGGTAATGGCCATGCGGACGTCGTTTTCGCTGACAAAATCGGGCACCTTGAGGGCTGGAGCCGGAGCGGGTCCGGCGGGGCGTGCGGCCGCGGGCAGAACTTCGATTGCGGACTTTCCCGCGCCGCTGCTCGCCGATCCGGCGGCATTTGCCGCGGCGGCCCTGGCGTCCGTTGCCGCACCCGGCGCGTTGGACGCGGAGGCTGTTGGATAGCTGGGAGATAGCCGGTCGAAAATGGCGCTGACGGCAGAGGTCGCCACCTCCGCGGCGCTGGGCCATTGGGTAGCCGGCGAAGCGGCGGGCATGGCTGAGGCCGCACCTCGCGGGATTCCCCTGGCGCCAAGAACTTTCTCGACGATATTGGCGATCAAGCGGCGATCGGGGATGACGGTAGGGTTCGCACCGGCGTTCGCCGCGGAAGCTCTTGCTGGCGCAGTTTGAACGGCCGGCGCGGCAGCGGCCATGCGCTGATCCGCGGGAATGGTGCGGTGTTCGACGCCGCGAGACTCCCAGGCAATGCGCTTGATGTTCATCAGATGCTGCGGGCCGATGTTGTCGGAGGTGATGTTGCCCCCTGGGGCGCCGCAACCGAGAGTCATCGCAGGGGACAGATTCGTCGAGTAGCCGATCGAGCCGTGCACCGAGGCGGTGTTCACGCACACGCGGAACGCAGGCATGGCCTGGCCGTATTCGCGGATGGCCGCATCGTTCTGCGAATGGATGGAAGCGGTGTGGCCCAGGCCGCCGAACTGCAGAAGTTGGCGGCAACGCTCGATGCCGGTGGCCAGGTCCGGAACGGAATAAAAAGCGAGAATGGGCGAGAGTTTTTCGGCGGAGAGCGGGACGTCGCGGCCAACGGTTTCAAGCCGCGCGATGAGCACGCGTGTGGTTGGCGGAACATTGATGCCGGCGATTTCGGCGACCACTGTCGCGGGGCGGCCTACGATTTTCGTATTGGGCGCAGAAGTGCCAGGAAGGATTACCACCGCGCCGAGGCGGCGAATTTCGTCGGCGGAGAGCCAGTGCGCGCCCTGGCGAGTGCATTCGGCGATCGCCAAATCCCTGATGGGCTCCTCGACCACAATGGCCTGCTCGGACGAACAGATGGTGCCGTAGTCGAACGTCTTGCCCGCGAAAATATCGGCGATAGCTTTGGGCACGTCAGCGGTGCGCTCGATAAACGCCGGAACGTTGCCGGGGCCCACACCGTATGCGGGCTTGCCGGAACTATAGGCGGCGCGAACCAGGCCGGTGCCGCCGGTGGCCAGGATCACGCCCACGCTGTGTTGGCGCATCAATTCCTGGGTTCCTTGCAGGGTGGGATTTTGCAGGCAAACGATAATGCCGTCGGGCGCTCCCGCTTTTCGCGCCGCGCGTTCCAGCACCGCGGCGGCTTCGCATATGCAGCGCGCGGCGGAGGGATGCGGGCTAAGCACGATGGCATTGCGTGATTTCAGGGCGATCAGGGTTTTGTAAATGGCAGTGGAGGTGGGATTGGTGGAGGGAATGATCGCAGCCACCACACCTACGGGCTCGGCCACTTCCAGAATTTTACGCTCGGAATCTTCGCGTACGATTCCGACGGTCTTCATACCGCGAATGGCGCGATGAACCTCAACCGCGGCAAGACGGTTCTTCACAATCTTGTCGGGAACGTTGCCGTAGCCGGTTTCCTCGACTGCCAGGCGCGCCAGTGATTCGGCGGCGCCGGCGGCCGCTTCCGCGCATGCCTCTACCACGGCATCCACCTGCGCTTGAGAAAACGACGCAAATTTTTTCTGGGCTTGTGCCGCGCGCTCGACACTCTCGCGCGCGTCCTGGATGGAAATTAAATCGCGGTCACGAAGACTCAATCCGTTCAACCCCGGCAACAAGGACCGATTTTGGAATGGCTGCGTCAGGTGCGAGTGCGGCGCCGTCCATCGCGAATGTCGCTCGCTTTAGCGCTTGCCCGCCGACGATTCGCGCGCACCCGGCAGAATCGCTTCGATATTCTCGTGCGGGCGCGGGATCACATGAACGGAAATGAGCTCGCCGACGCGGCGCGCCGCTGCCGCTCCTGCATCGGTGGCCGCTTTCACAGCGCCCACGTCCCCACGCACGGTGACGGTGACGTACCCGGAACCGATGTATTCCTTGCCAACTAATGTGACGTTCGCCGACTTGACCATTGCATCGGCGGCTTCGATCGAGCCGATCAAACCCTTGGTCTCGATCATTCCCAGAGCTTCCTCAGACATTCACTTCCTCTTCCTGGCTTGCGTCCGCGCTTAACACGCGGCAGGCTTTCGCGCCATTCGGAATGAGCGTAAATTTCATGCATCGGCCGCCCAAAAACAGGCATGCGCGGCCGCCGCTCAATTGAATCCGAGTCTGGCGCAGACTAGCACGCCGGGTAGCATGAAGCAAGACGATGGACGAAAGGAAAGGGATAGTGGTTGGGTTTGAAGTTGGCTCGTGTTTTTCGGTACTGGTGCGGGTAGCCGACCATCGGTACTCACAGGTGTAAACTCTTCGATGTAGATCCGCGCGAAACGAAACTTTACATGAATTCCGAACGTATTGTGTCAGTGGACTACCACACCGAAAGGTCCTTGGAGGTGCCTGGTGCGGCGGAGATCTTTTCTGAAAGGCGCAGGAATTGTAACCGTCGCCGTGGTGGGCGGGGGCGTCTGGCGCGCCCGGGACCAAGGAACTTTCAGCGTCGGTGAGGGGCCGGCTTACGAGCCTTGGAAGGACTGGTGCGACACCGGAAACGATGGTCCGCTCGCGCTGGTGCGCGCCGCGATTCTAGCCGCCAGCCCCCATAACACGCAGCCCTGGCTTTTCAAGATCAGCGATTCTTCAATCGAGCTGCACATCGACACCCAGAGGAACGTCGGCGGGCTTGATCCTTATCTGCGCGAAGAGCATATCGGCATGGGTTGCGCTCTGGAGAATCTGGTGCTGTCCGCTCCTGCCAACGGATACGCAGCCGCGGCGGCGCTGCTTCCCGGGAAACTTGGCCCGAATCTCGCCGAACCCAAGCCACAACTGGTGGCCCGCGTGAGTCTCGCACCTGGGAAACGCGAAGAAAGCGAGCTCTACAGCGCCATCCCGCGGCGCCACACGAATCGTGGTCCTTACGATCCTGGCCAGGCGATCTCGCCTGATTTTATAGACGCCCTCAGGCGTCTCCCAGGCGACTATCCGGATGTAAAACTATTCCTCTTTACCATCGCTGCTGACCGAAAAAAGATCGCCGAAATTAGTTCTGCCGCAAATACAGAAATCTATTCCGATCCGGATGTCCAGCAGGGCAGCGAACGTTGGATCCGCACGAACTGGAGTTCCGTCCAGAAATACCGCGACGGCCTGACGATTGATGCCTTCGGCTTGCCTCCTATAGCCACTGCGATTGCCAAGATGATGTCCGGGCGAATGCTCCGCTGGGCTGCGTCCCGCAGCACCGCCGATGGCTATTCGAAACTGATGCTCAGCGCGCCGCTGATCGGATTCATCGCCGTGCGCGACCGATATGCCCAAGAACAGTGCTTGCAGGCCGGCCGGATCTGGCAGCGCGCACATCTCTTCGCGACTGCTCGCGGACTGGCCGCGCGCCCCTGTAACGAGGCCGTGGAAATGGTGGACCATGAGCGGGCGCAGGGTAGACCGGCCTCTCGCGCCGCACTGCTCAACGAACTCACCGCAGATCCAACATGGCAGCCGACTTTTGTTTTCTATATCGGCTACCCCAAGCTGTCCGCCCACGCCAGCCCCCGCCGTCCGGTTCAAGCTGTAATCGTCTGACAGCCCGGATTCCGCGCGCGCTTCTCGAACCGGGGGGTATCCAGAGACTTGCCTCCATTAGGCGGCACCTTGCCCGTGATCGGAAACTGACCCACTACCGACGCGGGTGGGAGGACCTGGCGCTTTCCCAATGTGAGTTCAGGCGGTCTTCGCCGAGAGCCCAGCGGCCGCAATCAAACACACTGTTATCAGGGCCGAGAAAACGATGGGGTGGTGAAGGCGTATCTCCAGCTCAACGCGGTGACTGCTACAAAACAAATGGCGAGCGCCCACGCGATGCTTCGCACCGGTGCCAGAGTCTCTGCCGGAAGTCCGCCCAGCAGCCACGCTAATACCGCCGCGAACAAAAGAAACACCGAGAAAAAAAGCCCAAACGCGCTGAAGAAGTCCCAGTAAGTGCGGGTAAACCCTTGCGCGTCAAAGCGGACGGAGCGCATTAACCCGAGAACCGCGTCCGCTCCCCACCGCGGATTATTCTGGCGAAACCCAAACGTATGCCCGGCGGCAAAAATAGCAGCAGAAGAACAGAAGAGATTCGGTAAAGAATGGGCGCTTTCACGTACTGCCTCCTGAACGAACATCGGAAAGAACTTTGACCAGAGTTTCGATGTGTTCCGGTTCGGTTCGGTAGTTGGTAATGCACGCTCGCAAGGCCGGTTTCTTCTCATCGAGCAGGACTGTCGAAATCCAGGCACGGCCGGACTTCACTACGGCATCACAAGCGCGTCGATGCATCGCCATGTCCCACTCTCGGTTTGACGGCGTGAAGCACACGACGGGCAGTTTGGTACGGTTGACGATAGTCCAGCCGCTCGCGGTGAGCCGATCGCGCAAGAGATCTCCCAATTCCGATTGGTGGCGGAGGATACGGGCGTAGCCTTCCCATCCGGTGGTCGCCAGAGTCATAAATAATTTCAGGCCCACGAATCGTCTCGACCACTGCAGGGTATGTACGAAAGGATCGACGACGGCGAGGCGTTCTGCTTCTTTGGGCATGTACGCTGTACTTACCGAGAAAACTCGGCTTAGCGCGTCGCTATGCGGCGTTAGAAACATGCCCGCTCCCATGGGCATCGCCATCCACTTGTGGGGATCGAAAGTAATCGAATCGGCGGTCTCGATTCCCGCCAGGATCGGCCGCAGTTCCGGCACAAGAACAGCCGCTCCACCCCACGCAGCATCGACGTGGAACCACAGACGATTGGCGCGGGCTACGTTACCAATGGCGACCAGCGGGTCAACGACTCCCGCACCTGTTGTTCCTGCGGTGCCAATTACCAGAAACGGTTCGTATCCAAGGCCGCGATCCTGCTCGATCATCGTTCGCAGCGCATCACCATCCATCTGCAGGTCGTCGGTGACAGGAACGATTCGGAGGGCGGTCCGCCCGAGTCCCACGGTCCGGGCTGCTTTCAGAAACGAGTGATGGCTCTCGGCTGAGCCGTAGAAGGCGGGCTTGGCGGGAATGCTTTGAACGCCGTCGTCAAGGACCCCGGGCCATCGTTCCGTCAGGGCACATAGCAGCGCAGTTAGGTTAGCTTCCGCGCCGCCGATGGTGAGGCACCCATCTGCGTGTTCTTGAGAGAGCCCGAATTTCCCCGCGAATGCGCGGACCAATCGCTGCTCGGTTTCGACGGCGAGCGGGCTATGACTCCATGCGGCGAGCTGAGGATTCAGCGTGGCGGTAACACAGTCACCAAGAATTCCCATAAAAGAGGGAGCGGGATTGAATAGGCCGAAGTAACAGGGATGGGGGGTGTGAACCTGTTGCTGCGTCAACTCGGCGGTGAAGCGGCGGAGGACATCGATGCGCGATCCGGGTTCATCGAATGAAAAGCTATCGAGAATCTTGCGCAGGGCGGCTTGGTCGAGAGTGGGTGCGACGGGCAAAGACCCCACATTCTCGAGATAAGACTCGGTTTGGGCAACGAGTTCCTCCCATAAGGCAGATCGCTCTTCGATGCCAGGCAGCAGCAGTTCAGCGGTCATCTACGATCCTTCCTGTGCACCGTTCAGTGGAGCGGTGGGCAAAAACTCTGCGGCGATCCGCCTATCGTCTTTGCAATTCGTACGGCCCGGCCGGCCATCCCGTCCGAGAGAGTAGATTCGGAAGAGCAGTTTAGTACACAACAATCTCTTATGTTTTAAATTGGCGGAAGACAGGAAGGCGTTTTCGCATCGCCAGTGCGGGGCCAAAGCGCGTCTGTTCGTCGCCGGTCAATTCGAATCCGCAAGCATCGTAAAAGCCGCGGGCTTTTGGATTGGCGATCACGGTAAGCCATTCTGCGCCCTCGGACGCGGCCAAGCGCTCGGCCTCGCTAACCAGGAATCTGCCAATTCCCTGTTTCCAAGCGGCTGGCTCGACAAACAATCCATCCAGTTCGGCCTCGCCGTTGGGTCGAATGAGTACAACGCTGAAACCAAGAACTTGCCCGTCGCGCTCGGCAACGTGAGTGCGGTTTCTTTCAATGTGTCCGAGGGGCAATTCAATCGCGTCCGGGTGGGCCAGCAGCGCCTCGCGATACTCCGGCCACACCAGGGAAGCCCGCCACTGCAGGTCTTCGAGCGTCTTCTTTTCGTTTGGTGTGGCGAGGCGGATGGTGATCCCGGGCGGCACCCCAGAACCATCTCCCGCGCGCGTCCCGGGCTCAACGCCGAACTTTCGTGATTGGCTCATCCGCCAATCGGATCGCGGAAAAGGTGGCCATCATTTTGCGAGTTGTAACCATATGATTCTAATAAGATTACGTGCCGTAGAGTGATTGGTTTTGTCGGAGCACTTTGTCAGGAATTCGCAGGGCGCGTAAGTGCCGGAGGGCGCGACTGGGGAAGGGCTCGGGGATGCTACTTTTGCGAGACTACACCGGTGACGGCGGAAACACTGTCGCGGGTGGAATTCTTCACCGAGTACATGGCTTCGTCGGCGAGGTGCAGCAGATCGGCCTTTATTTTGGAATCGGCGGGGTAGGAGGCAACACCGACGCTGGAGGTGATGCGGATATTCAGCTTTTCATCCTTCAGCCAGTACTCCTCTTTGATCTGGCGGTGCAGGCGGCGCGCCACCAAGCAGGCATTTTCCTTGGCGGTTTGTGGGAGCAGAATGACGAATTCGTCTCCGCCGTATCGGAAGGCCATGTCGCTTTGGCGCAGGCCGTCCTTAATTAGGTTACCGATTTCGGCGAGCAGCTTTGAACCGACCAGGTGCCCGTGAGTATCGTTGACGCTCTTGAAGTGGTCCAGATCGATGAAAATCAGCGAAAATTCGAAAGAATAGCGCTGCGAGCGGTAGATCTCGGTATCCAGCATGTAGTTTAGATGGCGGGCGTTGTAAAGGGTGGTGCAATCATCGGTGATGGTGAGCTCGTGGATGCGATTCACGTGGCGGGCATTCTCCAGGGCGATCGCCGCGTAGTCCGCCAGCGCCTCCAGCAGCGCCAAATCGCGCGCGCTGAAGCCCTCTTCGCCAACGCAGTTGAGCAGCTCGATGACGCCAAGGCACTGCTCGCGCACGCGCACTGGAACCGCGACGATGGAGCGCGTCTCCATTTTCGTCTTTTCGTCCATCTGCGGGAAAAACCGCGAATCTTTGGAGGTATCGGGGACGATGATCGCTTCGCCGCTTTGCGCCACCCAGCCGGCGATTCCCTTGCCCAGAGGGATACGGACTTCCTTCAGTGCTTCGGCGCCCTGGCCGGTGGCGATCTCGAAATAGAGGTCTTTGCGTTCGAAATCCATCAACAGCAGGGACCAGGTGTCTGGATGCAACACCTCTTCAATCTTTTCCATGATGGTGTGGAGGACTTGATCGAGTTGCAAGGACGAGGTGAGGGCCTTTCCCAACTCATGAAAGACCGAGAGTTCGCTGATTTCGTGGGGCTCGCCCGCCAAGGCGGGTTTCTTGCGCCGGCGATCAACGCCCTCAAACTGTTTGGGTTCAGCCACGTCGTGCATGTGACCTCGGGGACCTCACCTGGGCTTGGACACCGCTTCCAGGGCTCAAAGAATGCCCTTGGATTATAATTGACCCGATAACCCCCTTCAACCACTCCCGCGCCTGGACTTGCCGGAAACGCCAACGATACAAACACTTGCAAGGGCCGCCGTTTCAGTATCCTAGTGGGGTAATGATCTGGTTATGACCTGAATACACTCATTTGACTCCCTCCATCCGCCCGCCTATATTTTTAATGATGCCGGTCCAGCTGCAAGAGACTGTCTTTGGCGACCGTTTGAGGCGCGAACGCGAGATGCGTGGCGTGTCGTTGGAAGAGCTTTCGGTGGCCACTCGCATTCCTCCCCGATATCTCGAGGCGATCGAAACGGAACAGTGGGAATTGCTGCCCGGCAGGGTATTCAATCGCGGATACGTCCGCGCGATTGCACAATTTATAGGATTGAGCGAAGACGACATGCTGGCGGATTACGAGCTGGCGTCGCGTCCGGCGCTCGAAGCAGCGGCACCGCCCCCAAAGGCCGAAGAGCCGCCCCCGAGGGACCTTACGCCGCTGTACCTGTTTGTGGGCGGCTGCGTGGTTATTCTTGTTCTGCTGGGCGTTAGCGTACACATGCTGCGCCCGCGAGTGGCCAACTGGCTGAAATCCAAATCGGCGCACGCCTCGGCTGCGGAGCCATTGCCGATGCCGGCGGTACCCGCGGCGGATTCCCCGCCACCCATGGTCGCGGACGCTCCGGCTGCTGCACCTGCAATAATCCCGGCCGCTGCGAAGACAAGCCCGGCGGCTGCGACACCGGCGACCGTGGCGTCAACCGCGTCATCGGCACCGACAAAGACATCCGCACCGGCACCCCCGCCCACAGCGAGCAAGACTTCCGTTGTACCGGCTGTTGCGCCGGTTGTGGCGGCTCCCGTGTCTGCCGCGAATCCAGAGGCCAATGCCGACGGGACCAATTCAGCGGCCGCCGGAACTCTTCAACTCAAGGTGGAAGTCACGAAGAAAACGAAAGTGATGG
>Ga0302325_10007472_pt1 | contig 24235 bp, 26 predicted proteins | sample Palsa_T0_2_FD_201948 | JGI IMG/M metagenome (GOLD analysis project Ga0302325, IMG submission 201948) | Peat permafrost microbial communities from Stordalen Mire near Abisko, Sweden - Palsa_T0_2 | ecosystem: Environmental > Terrestrial > Soil > Palsa > Peat permafrost | place: Sweden: Abisko... | reverse complement strand
TGGACGCCGCCAGCGGGATGGCGATCCCGGCGCCGATCCCGGACAGCGCCATCGAGGAGGTGCGGCGGCTCGGCGCTGCCGCGTTCGAGGCGGTGTCCTGCGAGGGCCTGGCCAGGGTGGACTTCTTCTACGCCGCCGATGGCCGGGTGCTGATCAACGAGATCAACACGATGCCGGGGCTGTCCCCCGCGTCCTATTTTCAGAAGATGTGGGAGGTGAGCGGGATGCCGTTCCCCCAGCTCATCGACCGGCTCCTGCAGACCGCCCTGAAGAAGCGGCCCGGCCTGCGCTAGCCGGGGCCGGGCCGGAGGCCGGGGGCCGGTGCCGGTGCCGGCGGCCGGAGGCCGCTGACGATCCGTCCGGCCGCCGGCGCCTCGGCTTTTGACAGCTGCTCATGGTGTACTTAAAGTCTTAGGGTCATAGCACTTTGAGGATGTGACCGTGATCAGTTTCCGCCTGGACGGGCGCTCCGTCGTGCCGCCATACCTGCAGATCGTGCAGCAGGTCCGGCAGGCGCTGCGGATGGGCGTGCTGGACGTGGGCGACAAGCTCCCGACAGTGCGAGAGGTCGTCGGGGCGACGGCGGTCAACCCCAACACTGTGCTGAAGGCCTACCGCGACCTTGAACGGGAGGGCCTGGTCGAGCCGCGGGCCGGGCACGGCACGTTCGTGGTGGGCCGGCCGCCCGGTCCGCCCCCCGGCACGCATGCGCTGCTTGCCCGCAGCCTGGGCCAGTGGGTGCGGGGCGCTCGTGAGGCCGGACTGGATGACGAGTCGATTGAATCGCTACTGCGGATCACGCTGCGAGCGGCAGCCGAGGAGGAGACCGCGTGACGGACTTCCAGAGCGCAGCCCTTCCGGCGATCGCGACCCGCGGGCTGGCGAAACACTACCGCAAGCGCACCGCCCTGACCGATTGCACTATCACCGTTCCCGAGGGCCGGATATCGGCCCTGATCGGCCCGAACGGGGCCGGCAAGACCACGCTGCTGCGGCTGCTCGCCGGGCTGGCCACGCCGACCGCAGGTGAGGTCGCCGTGCTCGGCGCCACACCGGGCCGGGACCTGGCCTTGCTGGCCGAGATCGGCTTCGTCGCCCAGGAGATCCCGCTGTACCGGCGGATGTCCGCGGAGGATCACATCCGCATGGGCGCCCGCCTCAACCCCCGCTGGGACGGCGCCTCGGTGCGGCAGCGGCTGGAAAGCCTGAGCATTCCGCTTGACCAGGCGGTGGGAACGCTGTCCGGGGGCCAGCAGGCCCAGGTGGCACTGATGCTGAGCCTGGGCAAGCGGCCGCGGCTGCTGCTGCTCGACGAGCCTGTCGCGGCACTGGACCCGCTGGCCCGGCGGCAGTTCCTCGCCACCCTGGCCGAAGCGGTGGCCGCTGGCGGGCTGACCGCGGTGCTCTCCTCGCACCTGATCGCCGACCTGGAACGAACCTGCGATCACCTCATCCTGCTGGCAGCATCCAGGGTCCAGTTGTGCGGCGACATCGACACCCTGCTCGCCGAGCACCAGGTCCTGGTCGGGCCGCGCAAGGACACCACGGCGATTGAACGGGACCACACCCTCGTGCATGCCGTCCGCACCGCCCGCCAGGTCACGCTGCTCATCCGCCGGAAAGGACCGGTCATCGACCCCGCCTTCGAGGCAGCCGACGTCAGCCTGGAAGAACTCGTGCTCGGCTACATGGGCCAGGACGCCCCGCCAGCGTTCGCCCATCTGACCTCGGTTGGAGAAGACCAATGACCTGGCTTGTCTGGCGCCAGCACCGCAACCAGGCGTACTTTGCCGCAGCAGCGCTCGTCGCTTTCGCAGTCCTGGTACTGATCACCGGCCTGCAGATGGCGTCGCAGTATCACTCCGCCCTCACCGCGTGCACGGTCAGCCATTCCTGCGGCAATCTCGCGAACACGCTGACGCTGGGCACGCCGCTGCTGTCATTGCTGGTCACCCTGACCGTGGTGGTGCCGTGCCTGCTGGGCTTGTTCTGGGGCGCGCCGCTGGTGGCCAGGGAGTTCGAGACCGGCACCAGCCAGTTCGCCTGGATGCAGAGCATCTCCCGCGGCCGCTGGCTGACCGCTAAGGTCGGCTGGGCCCTCCTTGCCGCCGCGGCCTGGGGTGGCGCCGTCTCGGCCCTGGTCACCTGGTGGTCCAGCCCGGCGAACGCCCTCAACCAGCAGAACTTCCAGCCCGGCCAGTTCGACATCCAGGGAATCGTCCCCGTCGGCTACGCGGTGTTCGCCGTGGCCCTCGGCATCGCCGCGGGCACCATCCTCCGCCGCACCCTGCCCGCCCTCGCCGTCACCCTGGGCGTCTTCGTCTTCCTGCGCCTGGTGATCGGCCAGGACCTCCGCTCGCATTACCTGACCGCGGTCACCGTCATCTACCGGTTCGGCCACGCGTGGCGGCATCCCACCGGCTCCTACTGGCTGATCGCGCAAGGCCTCATCGGCCCCGGTGGCCACGCGCTGAACACCCCGGCCAGCTTTTCCGGAGCGGCAGTCAACGGCGTGCCCATCGCCGAGATTCCGGCCACGTGCCGGGCGCTTGCCTTCCAGCCCAACCTCAAGCTGACCTCCTGCCTGGCCAGCCGCGGGTACCACGGGTTCATCAGCTACCAGCCGGCCAGCCGGTACTGGGCATTCCAGGGCATCGAGACCGGCATCTTCGTGCTCCTCGCCGCCGCGCTCATCGCCGTGACCGCCATCGTCGTCCTCCGTCGCGACGCCTAGCACCCAGCACATGGCTCCAGAATCCAGTCGGCGCCGCTCGCCGCGCTTTCCCCCGGACTCAGCGCCGAAGGAGCACGACCTCATGGACAGACCCATCAGGGACTATCCGTCCGGCGAGCTGCGGGTGTCCGACGCCGACCGCGACCGGGCGCTCGCGGAGCTAAGCGAGGCGTTCCAGGCCGGCCGCATCACGGCCGACGAACTCGACCAGCGATCCGGGCAGGTCCTTTCTGCCCGGACCGGCAGAGAACTGACCGCCCCGCTCGCCGACCTGCCATGCGACCGCGCACCCGCGATGCGCGCCCCTGCCCTGGAACGAGCCCATCGCGTCTTTGCCGCCCGGCTCGCCTTCGCCGCCGGCGCCGCCGCCTTCTGCTGCGCCACGGTCGCTGTCGGCCACGCCCTGAACCACGGCCCCAGCCGCCAGCAACTCGAGCAGCTCCGGCAAATGACGGCTCGCCTGGGCCTGCCAGTCCCGCCGGCGAACCTGCCGAGCCCCGGTTTCGACTGGGTCGGCACGATAACGCCGGGAACAGTCGCGGTGCTGCTCGTCGTACTGATCATGTATCTGCGCGCGCGCAGGGCGCCGGCCAGCGGCCGAGGCTAGCGGAGCCTGCGCGTTCATGATCCGGGAGACTTGTACACCCCAGGGCGTGTAAAAGTCTCCCGGATCATGAACATCGGCTCGCATGTCCCGGCGCCGCGGGGGCACCCTGACCGGTGGGCCGCCGCGAGCACGCGGAGGCCCGCGGCGTGCAGCCACCGCCACCAATGCCCGGATTTACCCGATAGCGAGGAAAGTGTCGTGAGGCAGCGAATCAGGATGCCGGCCAGAGCGGCCTGGCTCGTGACCGTCGCGGCCATGTGGCCCGTGACGACCGCCCTGCTGGCGGTCATGATCAGGACGACCGATGCTCAGCTGTCCGCGGGCGCCCTGGCCGCCGAGGCGATGCAGAGTGCAGCGTTTGCCTGCGTGGTCGTCGGCGGCCCGGCGGCCGCGGTTTCGCTGCGGGTCCGCCGGACCTGCGGCCGGGGCAGGGCCGTGCTCACCGGGCTCGCGACAGCCGCGCTGATCCTGCTCTTCCTTTACTCCTACCTGGAGGCGTCCGGCGGATCGCTGCCCGGAGTGTGGGACGCCGTCGGTCCGGTGTTCGTGGTCGCCCTGGCCGAGACAGCGCTCGCGGTGACTCTGCGCGGCCGGCGCACTGCCCCCGCCGCCGCAGGTCCCGACCCGGCCGCCGCAGGTCCTGACCAGCCAGCGGCGGGACCCGACCCGGCAGCGGCCGCGGCAGGACCGGACCCGGCCGGGGGCGCCAGCCAGGGCGCGGACCAGGGCGCAGGCTAGATAGCGAGCGCAGCGGACGCGCCCCGGCTGGCCGGCCAGCGGTTACTTGCCGTTGACCATGGCCTTGAAGTCCGCGCCCGCCCTGAACTTGGGTACCGAGGTCTTGGGCACCTTGACGGCCGCACCGGTGGCCGGGTTGCGCGCCGTGCGCGCCGGCCGGACCTGCTTCTCGAATACGCCGAATCCGGTAATCGACACTTTGTCTCCGCTGGCGACTGTTTCCTGAATTGCGTCGAGAACAGCGTTTACCGCCTCGGTCGCTGTCTTTTTATCGCCCATCCGGCCGGAAATTACATCGATCAGGTCACGCTTGTTCATGTCCTCACTCCTGCGGTTCCCCCAAAGCGGGAGGTCGCGCGGACTGGGAAGCCGTGCTCGCGACCTCTGATGGCCCTGAAATTAAGGGATCCAGCCGCACGGCACAAATACCAGCGCAGGAAAGCTCCCGTGTCGGGCCGCCGATAGCGGCCTGCGGCGCTGCGAGCTAGGGCAAGACGCGATTACGAATTGTCCGCCGAATTTCGGTATCCGGGTATTCTGGCGGCTGCTTTCTCCAGAGTTGCCAGGAATACGGCCAGCCGGCGCTCGCCGGCTTCCTCGTCCGCGCCGGCTGCCTTGACCGAGTCGCAGACGGCGATGAACTGCCGGTGCAGGCGGGCTGCGATCGGGCCGGGCAGATCCAGCGCTGCCATCCGCTGACGAGCCTCTGCCAGTCTGGCCGCGAGAGTCCGCCCGTCCGGTGATGGCGAGAAGTCAGGCATCGCCCTCCCCTGGTGCGTCACTGCCCGGTCATTCCTCAGGCCCCCCGCCACCATACGGCGCGCGGCTGAGGTGCCCCGGGCCAGGTCCGGCGAACCCGGGCCAGCGGCACGGACGGTGAGGTCCCAAGACAGGCCCTTGGTCACTGCGCCCGGAGGCTACTTCCCGGTACGGTCCATACTTAGTAACGCGGCCTGGCGACGGGCCGCTTTGTGAGCCCTGCGGCCGAGCGAGGTCTGTCCATGAAGGTATCCGTGGTCAAGGAGACCGCGCCTGGTGAGCGGCGCGTCGCGCTCGTTCCGGAGGCCGTGGTTAAGCTGCGCGCGGCCGGCCTGGAGGTGCTCGTCGAGTCCGGTGCCGGCGATGGCGCCTGGCATACCGATGACAGCTATGCGGAGGCGGGAGCGAGCGTCGTCAGCCGTGCCGACGCCCTGGCCGCTGACATCGTGCTCATGGTCGGCAAGCCGGATGCGCGCGACCTCGCTGCGTTCCGCGCCGGGCAGGTTGTCATCGGGCTGCTGGCCCCCCTGGCCGATCCGGACCTGACGGCCTCGCTCGCAGGCGCCGGAGTGACGGCGCTGAGCATGGACATGATCCCGAGGACGCTGCCGCGGGCTCAGCCGATGGACGTGCTGTCGTCGCAGGCGAACATCGCGGGCTACAAGGCGGCCCTGATCGCGGCCGCGGCGTACGGCCGGTTCTTCCCGCTGCTGATCACCGCCGCCGGGACAGCCCGCCCGGCGAAAGTGCTCGTGCTCGGGACCGGCGTGGCCGGGCTCCAGGCGATCGGCACGGCCCGCCGGCTCGGCGCGCTGGTCAGCGCTTATGACGTGCGGCCGGAGACCAGAACGGAAGCCGAGTCCGTCGGCGCCACGTTCATCGAGCTGACATCCGTCGGCTCCGCCTCGGGCGAGGGCGGCTACGCCCGCGCGCTGACCGAGGACGAGCGCACGGCGCAGCAGGAGGAGCTGGCCGGCCACATCGCCCGGCACGATGTCGTCATCACGACCGCTCAGGTGCCAGGCCGCCGGCCGCCGCTGCTGGTGACCGAGGACGCCCTGAAGGCGATGGCGCCCGGATCCGTGGTCGTGGACATGGGCGCAAGCGATCTGGGCGGGAACGTGGCAGGCTCGACCCCCGGCGAGACCACGGTCACGGAGACCGGGGTCAGTGTTATCGGCGCGTCCGGACTCCCGTCGAGCATGGCCGCAGCCTCCTCGGCCATGTACGCGCGGAACGTCAGCGCCCTGCTGCTCTACCTGGTGAAGGATGGCGAGCTCGCGCTCGACCCCGCCGATGAGCTGCAGGCAGGCGTCATCGTGACCTCAGGCGGCGCCGTCGTCCACCCGGCGCTGGCACAGGCCGCCGCCCCGCCGCCCGCCGAGACCTCAGCAGCCAATCCCGATGAAGGGGCCACCCGTGTCGTACCCGGCTCTGCTCGTTGACGTCACCATCTTCGTACTCAGCCTCTGGGTGGGCTTCGAAGTCATCAGCAAGGTGCCAGCCACCCTGCATACGCCACTGATGTCGGCCGCGAACTCGATCCACGGGATCGTGCTCGCGGGCGCGATGCTCATCGCGGTGACGGCCAATAACGCGGTCGGCTACGTGATCGCGTTCCTCGCCGCGGCCTTTGCCGCGGCGAACGTTGTCGGCGGCTATGTCGTGACGGGCCGGATGCTCAAGATGTTCCACCGCCGGCCAGCGGTGCCGGCCGCTGCCGCCGCGGCAGCCGTGACCAGCGCTGCGAACGGCTCCGCTCCGGGCACGGACGCGAACGGCTCCGCCCCCCGCGGAACAGACCGCAAGGGGCAGTCAGCATGAGCACCTTCCAGTGGATCATCTCGCTCGTGTACGTGCTGGCCGCATCCTGCTTCGTGGCGGGCCTGCACCTGATGAACAACCCGGCAACCGCACGCCGGGGCAACCAGGTGTCAGTGGCCGGCATGATCACCGCGATTGCGGCCACGCTGGCGATCATCATCCAGGGTGACGTGATCACGATCACCGGCTGGATCGTCCTGATAGCGGGTGCGCTCATCGGCGGCGCCGCCGGGCTGTACTCGGCCAGGACCGTGCAGATGACGGCCATGCCGCAGCTGGTCAGCATGTTCAACGCGGTCGGCGGCGGCGCGGCAGCGCTGGTCGGCATCCACGATTACATGCGGGCCGGGGTGTCGGTCTCGGCGACCACGTCGGTCACGACCCTGCTCGACGTGATCATCGGCGGCGTCACGTTCTCCGGCTCGCTCATCGCGGCCGGGAAACTGCAGGGCGTCATCACCTCGGCGCCGGTGTCCTTCCCCGGCGCCCGCCTGGTGAACGGCCTGCTCGCCCTCATCGCGGTCGGCTTCGGCGCGTACCTCATCGCATCGCCGAGCGCAGCGCTGCTGGCCGTCGTGGTCGTGGCCGCGCTGATCTTCGGCGTCTCGATGGTGATGCCCATCGGCGGCGCGGACATGCCGGTCGTCATCTCGCTGCTGAATGCGTTCACCGGCACCGCGGTCGCGATGGCCGGCTTCGTCATCGGGAACTGGGCCATGATCATCGCCGGCGCTCTCGTCGGCGCGTCCGGCGGCATCCTCACCAAGCTGATGGCCGACGCCATGAACCGGTCCATCCGCAACATCATCGTCGGGGGCTTCGGCACCGGCGACAACGTGGCGGCGGTCGCCGGACCTGGCGGCGACGTGAAGTCCATCCAGGCTGACGACGCGGCGATCCAGCTCGCCTACGCCTCCAAGGTCATCATCGTGCCGGGCTACGGCCTGGCGGCCGCCCAGGCCCAGCACGAGGTCGCGGCGCTGGCCGAGGTGCTTGAGGCACACGGGATCGAGGTCAGCTACGCCATCCACCCGGTCGCAGGCCGCATGCCCGGCCATATGAACGTGCTGCTGGCCGAGGCGAACGTGCCCTACCCGCTGCTCAAGGAAATGGACGAGATCAACCCGGAGTTCGCGAGGGCAGACGTCGCCCTGGTCATCGGAGCCAACGACGTGACGAACCCGGCTGCGCGCCGGCCCGGCACCGCGATCTCCGGCATGCCGATCCTGGACGTCGACCAGGCCAAGAGCATCATCGTGATCAAGCGCTCCATGGGACACGGCTACGCCGGCATCGACAACGAACTCTACGTCGACCCGAAGACCAGCATGTACTTCGCCGATGCCAAGAAGGCCCTGTCCGAGATGACCAGCGCCGTCAAGACACTGGTGGGCTGACCGGCCGTTCCGGGAGGCGCCGCAGGTCGTCGCCGGTGAGCTCGCCGGTGGAGATGAGGAGCGCTGCTAGTTCCTCGAGCGCGCGCGGACCGCGCAGGCCCGGCACGCCGATCCTGACGTAGCGATTGCGGATGTTCTCACAGCGTTTCGCCACGGTGTGCGGCTGCCAGCCGATGCGCTCGGCTGCCTCCCTGGCGCTGCGCGGCGAGGCGGCGCCGGAGTGCTTCCAGGTCAGGTACTCCTCGAACCGGGCGGCGAGCACGAGCCGGTCGGCATCGTTGAGCGGTGCCCGCAGCCGCGTGCTCGTGACGGTGCGCTCGGGCACCACCTCGGGTGGCGCCGTCTCGGCGGGCTCGAGCTCGTCATCCTCCTCGCCGTCGAGGTCATCGAGGTCAGGCAGCCGCATCCGGAGCGTGTAGCTGTCCAGGATGCCGTCAACCCGGACCTTCGCGTGCCATTGCTGCAGCGGGACGGCCATGCCCGGCGGGATGTCGGCCCGGAATCCCCGGTCACCGGCCAGGTAGAGCATCGAGGATGCGCTGGAGTTCGTCAGCCACCACAGGCCGGCTCGCCAGTCGAAGGTCCCGGCGTTTCTGGAGACGCCACGGTCGTCGTGCGGCAGCACCACATCGCAGGTTCTGGCCCGGCCGAAGGTGAACTCCTGCTCCGGCCTGACCCGCCAGGTCCCCGACTCGAACATCACGATCAACAGCACGGTGACATCCCTGTCCTGCCCGCCCCATGCGGGCTAACCGGACCCTAGGGGAGCCCTCCCAGCCCGTCAATCGGCCAGCTCCCCATCTGGGGAGGCCTCCCCACCTGGGGAGCACTCCCCTTGTTCCCCATGTAGTACAGCCGCGATCATCGGTCAACGCACACAGCTCGGGGCGAAGGCAGGGCGATAACGATGGGATTTTCAGCGAACTGGCGCCGCAGGCGCGGACTGATGGTCACGGCAGGCGCAGCGCTGGCCGCGGTGGCGGCAACGGCGCTGGCCGGCGGCGTGATTGCGACGGCGGGCGCTAGCGCCGCGACGGCGGAGGGGAACGCCGCGACGGCTGGCTCGCGGTCTTTCGGAGCTGAGGCCGGATCGGTCACGGCGACGGCGGCGGAATCGCTGTCGATGCTGCCGGCCGGCCGCGTGGGCGCGCGTGCCGCGATTCCGTGGCGACTGGTCGGATCGGGCTGGGCGCTGGCGGAGTTCACCACCGCAAGCGCCAAGGCGGCGGGTCCCGTCTGGCTCTTCCTGGTTGACCCGGCTGGCGGCCGCTACCAGGTCTACCGGTGGGCGGCCACCAGGCAGCCATGGCAGCTTGTCGACTGGTCCGGGGACAAGACCAGGGCGCTGTTCGAGAACCAGGGCGGGAGCAGGCCTCCCCTGCATCAGCTTGTGCTGGCGAGCGGGAAGGTCAGCACGTTCCGGCTGCCGTCGGCCACTGATTTCGTGCTCGGGTACACGCGGCCGAGTGGCACCAACATCCTGGTCAGCGGCCACGGGATCGCACGGTACAACCTGGCCGGGGTGCTGCAGGCACAGCTGATCAGCGGCAGCGGATACAACGCCGCGCTGAGTTCCGCCGACGGCACTACTGAGGTGGTCAACGGCAGCACGGGCGTGGAACTGGTCAGCAACACCGGCGGCGTCATCCGGCGGCTGCACGTGCCGGGCGCGACCGCGAAGCTGGGCGGGTGCACGCCGGTCCGGTGGTGGAACAGCTCCACCGCGCTGGTCAGCTGCGTCGCGAACACCGCTATCTACTCGCCGCGGATCTGGCTGGTCCCGGTGAGCGGCAGTCCCCCGCTGGCGCTGACGGCCGTCCGCAACGGCCGCGATGGTGACTACGGCGACACCGATGCCTGGCGGTTTGGCAAGACGGTGTACGTCCAGGCACTGGGAGCGTGCGGCGTCAGGTACATCGGACGGCAGCGCTCCAACGGCTCCGTCGCGCCGGTGAACGTGCCCGGCAGCGCCGGCAACAACGCGGTGGTCGCAACCTCCGGCCACCGGATGCTGGTCCAGGAGTTCTCCGAGTGCACGCCGAGCAGCTCAGTGGTCTGGTTTAGCCCGGCGACGGGCGCCACGCAGGACGTCCTGATGGCTCCGGAGTCCGAGGACGGCGTGGTGTCGGTGGTCGCATACAACCGTGACGGCGAGCAGCCGAGCGACCTGCCGTAACCCGGCGGCAGCTAGCAACAGCAAGTGAGCACACGCAAGCCGGACAGGCCGATGCAGGGGCTCGGCCTGTCCGGTTCGCTCGCGGCCGAAGGCTGCGGAAGTGAAGGTCTCAGGCAGCGTAGGGTTCGCCGGCAGTCTGATAACTGCGGCCACTCGGAAGACGCCAGGTCAGCTCACCTGGCCGCCGTTGCTCCAGGTGCCAGCCGGGCACCTGCTTCGCCCGATGGTGGCGACGGCAGAGCGGACTTAGATTGCACTCACAAGTCCGGCCGCCCTCGCCGAACGGAACGGTGTGGTCAAGATCGCACCGGACAGCAGGCCGCCGGCAGCCAGGGAACGAGCAGGTCCGCTGCCGAGTCATGATCAGGTGCCGGAGCGTGGACGGCGGCTGGTAGCACGCTGACTCGTGAGCGTGGCCGCAGCTGCCCGTCTCGAGCAGCTTGAGCTTCTTACGCAGTCCGGCTGCCCAGCTCAGAACCGGCTGGCCTGCAGCCGGACCGCAGCCAGCGCAGGCGTGCGCGACCGCGCGGCCGTCCTGGCCGGTCAGCGTGAGGCACCACCTCGTAGCAGAGCTCGCGGCCAGCATCGCAGCAAGCTCGCGGCTCGTCTGAGCATCGACCGGCCCGCGCCCGGCTACCTCACCCGGCTGACCGCCGCCCAGCCAGGCCAGCATCGGCATGGTCAGGTGGATCGTGCCAGCGACCGACGGCCACGCGGTCGTGCCGCGCGCGGCATCGGGCAGGCCAAAAGCATCGGCAGGAGCTGGCCCGGCCGCGCCCGACACAGCCGCGGCCGACACAGCTTCGCCCGACACAGCCTCGCCCGACCCAGCGCCAGCACCGGGTCCGCCAGCACCGCGACCGCCCGCACCGGGTCCGCCAGCACCCGGTCCGCCAGCACCCGGCCCGCCAGCACCCGGTCCGCCAGCACCCGGCCCGTCAGCATCCCGACCTCCATCAGCCAGGCCGCGGCCATTCGGGCCGCGGTCAGCCGGATCGGCGTCCGCAGCCACCGCGCCGGGCACCAGCGAATCGAGAGGCCGGCCCGCCAGCAGCGCTGCGTAGACGGCAGCCCTCAGCTGACTGATCGTGCCGGTCGCCCCGCGGCTCTGCAGCCAGTGAGCCAGGGCGGTCAGCCGCGAGTCCGCCGCGATCACATCGGACGGCGGCAGCTCGCGGCCCGCGAGAGCAGCATTTCCTGATGGCTCATGCCAGGTCTGAACCTCGGCGTCCTTGCGTGCGTCGGCTCGGCGACGCTCCGACGCCTCGGGGTCAGCAGCGAGCACGGCCCGGCGCAGCGCCGCACGCAGCTGCCCAGTTGTCCAGCCGCCGGCGCCAGCCCGGCCCAGAAGCCTGCTGGCAATGCCGCGCGCGAGCTCGTCATCGGCCAGCACTGCCAGCTCCGTGACGAAGACACAGGCCTTCGCCCAGTCGATGTGCCCTCGCTCAAGAGCGGCATGCACGTCGGCCAGCCGCACGAAACCTGACGCCATCCACAGCAGCCGGTCGGCCGAGCGGCCGGTGAGCGTGAGTGCGGCGGCAAGCTCGTCATTCACATGCTCAGCCAGATGCATCCGCCCCGTCTGCGCGGCCTGGGCGGAACGCCGACGGGCAAGTGCGATCACGGCCGCAGCCTCTCCGGCCGCTGCCCACGACGACATCCGCCGCCAGGCACACAGCACGCCGATCAGCTCGGACTCACCCAGCTGATCGTGTCCGCCCGCCGCGGCCGCCGTGATGGCCTCCGCCAGCCAGCAGCCCGGAACCAGTGCGTCCAGGGCACCGCCTGCCGAGAACCCGGCGCCGTTCGGACTACTCCGCAGGTGATGCAGGAAACCCGCCGGAATCGCCTCGTGCTCACCCGTCCACGCGCCAGCCAGGTAATCGGCCCGGACGTCAGCTGGAAGGCCGCCCAGCCAGGCGGCGTCATCATCAGGATCGCGCTGCGGGTCGCCGAGGTCACCAGGAAGCCAGCCGTCGTCGACCCAGTCGGCATACGGCCAGTCGGCGTACGGGCAGGCGTCGTACGGGCAGGCGTCGTCCGACCATTCCGGACTCGGGGCCGCGCTCGTCCGCGGGGAGCGCGTTGAAGGACGTGCCGGCCGCGGCCTCGCAGCGCGGCTTGCAGGGGCCGGCGACTCGGGAAGTCCAAGGTCGAGCTGGCCATTTGCGACGACTGCGTACTCGCTCACCCGTGTCACCGCCTCTCAAGCTCATCGTTATCTTTTCGGTCATATTATCGATAGGCTCTGACATTTTTGCTTACCGGAGCGACCCGGATGAGAGCGGGCGCTGGCAGACTCGGCGTTACCAGACGGGCCCGGCATCAGTGACCACGCGGCGGCCGGATTGCCGGCCGGGCCACCAGGCGGGAAGGGAGTTCTCATGAGCACGGTAGAGGCGAACGTGGAGATCCCCGGCGACCCCGTTCCCGAGCCTGGGGATCTTGAACTAACACAGGCCCGCGACGCCCGCGTCGGCGCCATGACGGTGCGCCGCATGCTGCCGCTCCGGCTGCGCCGCAGCGTCGGGCCCTGGTGCTTCATCGACCACTACGGGCCGCTGGATGTCGACGGCGTCACCGGCATGAATGTGCCGCCGCATCCGCACATCGGCCTGCAGACCGTGACCTGGCTCCTGGCGGGGAACGTGCTGCACCGGGACAGCCTGGGCAGCGAGCAGCTGATCAGGCCAGGCCAGCTCAACCTCATGACGTCGGGCCGCGGCATCGCGCACGCCGAGGAGTCACCGGCTCAGCACGATCCCACCCTCCACGGCGTGCAGCTGTGGGTCGCGCTGCCGGACGCGAGCCGGCAGGCCGAGCCTGCCTTCGAGCATCACGGCGAGCTGCCCGGAAGCAGCCTTGGCGGCTTCGCCATCAGCGTCCTGCTCGGCGAGCTGGCCGGGGTGCGGTCGCCGGCGACCACGTTCTCCCCGATCGTGGGCGCCCAGCTGTCGGCAGGCGGACGGCCGGCTGGCTGCATGGTTCCGCTGCGGCCGGACTACGAGCACGTCATCTTCGTGGTGACGGGGCAGGCCGCCGCCGGCGGCACGCAGCTGCAGCCGGGCCAGCTGCTCTACCTGCCGACGGGCCACCACGAGGCGGCCGTGGCCGCCCCGGCCGGCAGCACGCTCATGCTGCTCGGCGGCGAACCGCTCGGCGAGCAACTGCTCATGTGGTGGAACTTCGTCGCCCGCACTCCGGCCGAGATCGGCGCGGCAACGGCGGCGTGGCGGGCGGGCGAGTTCGGTGATGTTGGCGGCTACCAGGGCGGGCCGCTGGCCGCGCCGCCGCTTGACCTCGCTCTGCTGCGCCGCGCCGGTAGCTCCCGGCTCGGCCCGCGGTCCTCAGGCAGCGCCTGAGCCGTCCAGCACCGCGACGAGCTCGGCGTAGGTGATGTCGCCGGCGGGCGGCGGCGAGCCGTCGCGGGCAGCAACTGCCGTTGCCAGCCCGGCCGCGAGTGCACGCCGGTACGGAGCCGAGCCGGTGCTGACTCGGGCCACGCCAGCCTGGCCGAGCTCGGCCAGACTGGCACCGGGCTGCCAGAGCAGGTTCAGCGGCTGGGGTATGCGTGCCGTGATCGTGTCGACCGCCTGCAGATCGGCGAGGCCGGGCACGAACACACCGGACGCGCCAGCGTCGGCGTATGCGAGCAGCCTGCCGATCGTGTCGGTCAGCCGCCCTGGCTCCGGGCCGATCCCCAGCCAGAAGGTGTCCGTTCTCGCGTTGACGAACAGACCGGGCGCGACGTCCGTGACCGCCCGGATGATCCTCGCCTGGGCAGCGGCGGATCGCAGCGTCCCGCCAGGCCTGGCATCTTCCAGGTTGATCCCGGCGGTTCCGACGCTCGCCAGCTCACAGGCGAGCGCCGCAACCTCACCGGGGTCGTCGCTGTAACCGCCTTCCACGTCGACGGTCACGGGCACGATCAGCCGCGGCACAATCCGCCTGGCCAGGTCCAGCACGGCGGCACGGCCCTGGCCCGCCCCGTCGATCAGGCCTGCCGCCGCCGTAACGCCGAGGCTGGTCGTGCCGACGGCGGGAAAGCCGGCGTTCGCCAGCAGTACCGCCGACGCGACATCCCAGGCATTCGGCAGGAGGAACGGCTCCCCGCGGCGGTGCAGCGCAGCGAACTGCTGCGAGGCGGCGACCGCCTGCCCGGCCGCAGTCATGAGCACCTCACCTGAACCGCGCGCGGGCAGCGGATATTGGGCCGGTCCTCCAGCTCGACCTGCTGGCCCGGCACCGGGCGCCAGCCATCGGCGCTCAGCACCTCGATGACCACCTCGGCAACGGCTGCGGCATGGGTGGCACCGGGACAGCCATGGGGTCCGCTGCCGAAGGTCGCGGGCACCTCGCGACCGCGCTCAGCGGCGGCAATGAAGATCCACACATCGGCACCGGCGGGGAGCCGCGCCCCGCCGACCGTGCTGTCAGCAGCAGCCATTCGCCGGGTGCACTGAACCGGCGCCTCCTGCCGCAGCACGCCGTCGACAAGCTCGCCGGCCGGAAGCCGGCTCGGGACCGGAGCGTCAGCCAGAGCCAGCGCCGCCAGGCCGATCAGCGCGGCGGTCGCATCCCGCGCCTGGAACAGAATGCTGGCCGCGGCCGCGATTGCCTCGGTGTCAGCCAGCGGGACCGTTGCGGACAGCAGGGCGCACAGCTCCGAGGCTGCCTCATCTGCGCTCTGCGGCGCGTCCGCGACAGAGCCGCCGCCGGTACCAGGCCCCACCGTCGCACTAGGCGTTTCGGCGCCGGTCAGCCGCGGCGCGAACGTGTCGCACAGCTGCCCGGTCAGGGCGGCGGCCCGCTCGGCCTGCGATGACTGCAGGCCCAGGGCGGCGGCAAGCGCCCGCACAGGAAGCGTGCGCGCCACGGGCATCAGGTCGAACTCGGTCGCCTGCCCGCGCAGGAAGCCCTCCCCTGACTGGAGGCCCTGCCCCCGCGGAAGGCACTCCTCCCGCAGCAAGCGCCGGGCCAGCCCGGCGGCGTGCCGCGCCGCCTCAGCGACTGGCGGCAGCAGCCGGCTTACCAGCTCGCGCCGGCGAGCGTGGTCTGCGCCGTTACTGAACCTGGCCATCCGCCCGAGCAGGTCGGCAGCCGGCCCGGCCGGGGATGGCGGTGGCGCGACCCTCAGCTGCGCCGCTGCGAGCCCGGCATCGACGTCGTCCGGAGCGGCCAGGATCCAGGCGGCCCCGTGCTGGTGGGCGCCACGCGACCGGAGCGCGGCCTGCCACCGCCCCGAATCACCGTAGCTCGCCAGCCGCTGGACCGGAATGCCCGCTAGCTCGAGTGCTTCCGCAGAAGTAGGCATGACGGCAGGGTAGGCCCCGGTTAGTGCGGTCGCGGCCGAACAGTTTCCGGCCTAGTCTGCGGAAGGGTGAGCGCTGTGATAATTGCCGCCGGCCAGCCGGCGGTCGCACTGCTGGCCGCCGCCGGTGGAGATGCCGTCGCGCGCCGGCCCGGCGCCCGCACAGGGACGGCACCGTGATACTCGCACCGGAGTCCGTGGCCAGCTTCGCGGGCCTGCTGGCCCACCGGAGCCGCGCCGCCATGTGCCTGGCCCTGCTCGACGGCCGTGCCTGGACAGCGGCAGAGCTGGCGAGCTGCGCGGGCATCAGCCGCCCGACCGCCAGCGAGCACCTCAACCTGCTGGTCGACGCCGGGCTGCTGGCCGAGGTGCGCCAGGGCAGGCATCGCTACGTGCGGCTGGCGCGCCCTGAGATCGCGCAGCTCATCGAGGACCTGGCCGCAGCAGCCGGGGAGCCCGCGCCGGCCCGGTCACTACGGACGGTTCGCGCGGCAGCCGATCTCGCCGAGGCCCGGACCTGCTACGACCACCTGGCTGGCGCGCTCGGCGTCCGGCTGTTCGATGCCATGATCGCGAACGGCCTGCTCGCCGATCGGGACGGCCTGGCCGTTACTGCGGCGGGCCGGTGCTGGTTCACCGAGGTGGCCGGGCCCGAAGCGATGCGTCCGGCAGGCTCACGCCCTCTAGTGCGCAGCTGTCTCGACTGGACCGAGCGGAGGCCGCACCTCGGCGGCGCGCTCGGAGCGGCCCTGCACCGGGCGCTGGCGGCACGCGCCTGGGTGACTCCCTGTGCCGCAAGCCGGGCCGTGCGGCTGACCGCCGACGGCGAGCGAGGGCTTGCCGGCCTGCTGGTCCCGGCCGCGCCCAGCCGCTCCTAAACAGCACAGCGGCACCGGCACACCGGCAGGGGCACACCGCACCGGCACCGGCACACCGGCAGGGGCACACCGCACCGGCACCGGCACCGGCACCGGCAGCAACGGCATCCTCATACCACCGTGTCCAGATCGGAGAAGGCGCGCATGACGGCGGCCGTGCGGCTGGAGACACCCAGGCGGCCGTAGATGTTCTCCAGGTGCTTGCGCACCGTCCCCTCGGTTACGCCGAGCCGCCTGGCAATCTGCGTGTTGGTGTGCCCGGCAGCCAGCAGCTCCAGCACCTCCTAGTGCCGCGACGTCAGCTCAGGCCCGGGATGGCGGGAGCGCTCAGCGTCGACATAGGTCCGGTACAGGTGCGGCCGCAGCAGCGTGAGCAGCGCACGATCTGCCTCTGAGAAATCACGACCGCAGCCGCGGAACAGGAACAGCCGCAGCGTCTTGCCCGGCCCCGCGGCCGCTCGCAGCCGCTGTCCGCTGACAGTCACCGGAGCGTTCATCAGATCCCGCGCACGGTACGCCTGGCCGCCCGGCCACGCCATACGCAGAACGTCGGATGGCAGGATTCCGAGGCTCAGCACAGAGTGGCAGCTGATCAGTTCCGATAGTGAGCTGGAGGCGCGATGAGGAACTCTGAGCTCAGCGAGACCGTGCAGCCAGCAAGGCAGCCGACCAGTGAGGAACGCGCTGCCGCGGCAGCCGTACTCCGGATGATCTGGGGCCTGCACATCTCACGGGCCGTGTACGCGATGGCTGAGCTTGGCATCGCCGACCTGCTGGCCGGCGGTCCGATGACTGCCGTGCAGCTGGCCGCGGCCACGGACACGCACGAGCAGTCGCTGTACCGCGTGCTCCGCCTGCTGAGCTCGCTTGGCGTGCTGACCGAGGACGGAAACCGCTCATTCGGCCTGACAGTACTGGGCGACCGGCTGCGCACCGATGTCCCCGCGTCGATGCGGTCGTGGGCGATGCTGACCGATTCGATCGGCGGCGTCCGGTCCTTCGGTCCGATCGTCGAGACTCTCAGGACGGGGCGGACCGGCCTGGATATCGCCTACGGCGTCACCGGCTTCGAGTACTTCGCCGCGCATCCCGCGCATGTCCGCGACTTCCAGGCCGCCATGTCCGAGCGGACGGCCGCATTCGCTCCTGGCGTCGCCGCCGGCTACGACTTCTCGGCGGCCCGGACGGTGGCCGACATCGGCGGCGGGACGGGCACCCTGCTGGCTGCCGTCCTGCAGGCACACGGGCACCTGCAGGGCCTGCTGTTTGACCGGCCCGAGGTGGTGTCCGAAGCGGCAGGCGTGCTAGAAGCAGCGGGCGTCACCGGTCGCTGCGAGGTTGTCGCCGGGGATTTCTTCGCCGGCGTGCCGGAAGGCGCGGACATCTACCTGCTGGCCAACGTGCTGCACGACTGGGATGACGCCCGGTCCGTGCAGATCCTGGTCAGCTGCCGCAAGGCGATGGCCGCCGGAGGGCGGGTGCTCATCGTCGAGCGGCTCATCCCCGCTGACCCGGCCGATGCCGTTCCGGTGCTGCTGAGCGACCTGAACATGCTGGTGCTGACCGGCGGCATGGAGCGCACGAGCGCTGAATATGCGGCGCTGATGAGCCGGGCCGGGCTGACACCTGGCCGGGTACTCGTCGTGGCCGAGCCCTACGCCATCGTCGAATGCATGTGACAAAGGCCCGGCCGCCGCTGGCGACCAGGCCCTGACCTGCTCCTTCACTCGTAGCCCCGACCGGATTTGAACCGGCGCTACCGCCTTGAGAGGGCGGCGTCCTGGGCCGCTAGACGACGGGGCCAGGTACTTTCGCTGCTCCCGCGGCAACTGACATCGCTTCACGGCGACGGGTTGACTCGCAAGAAAATCCCGGCATCCGCAGGTCCTGCCAGACCGCCTGCCGGGCCATCAGGTTAGCGCACAGCCCTGGCCCGCGCCAAACCAGGCTCCCGGCGCAGGATGAGCCAGACTGGGCCGCAGAGGAATGATCCGCGAGTTTCCTGGTACTTCCCGGCCATGATTGCTTTCATCGTCATCCTGATCATCGTCGGTCTCTTCGTCGGCCTGATCGCGCGCCTGCTGGTCCCCGGACGGGACAGCATTGGCCTGCTCGGCACCATCCTGCTGGGCATCGTCGGCTCGTTCGTCGGAGGATTCCTCTGGGAACTGGTCGAGTACCACAAGATCGAGACGCACAACTTCCGCATGGTCGGCATCCTCGGGTCGATCATCGGAGCGATCGTCGTCCTGCTGCTGCTCCGTGTGACGGGCCTGGAGCGAGGCAGGTCGCGCCGCCGGGTCTGAGGCGGCGGCGATCGCTGCACAGCTCGTTCCCGGCATAAAAAACGCGTGGCCGCCCTCACGGGCGGCCGCGCGTTTTAGCGAGTTAAATGCTGGGGTACCAGGACTCGAACCTAGACTAACGGGGCCAGAACCCGTCGGGCTGCCAATTACCCCATACCCCATGGGAGCGCGGTTCGGGTCATCTCGCCCGCGCCGCGGCGGCCTAGCCAGTGCAGTGTAGCCGAAGCCGGACGCACGGGCCAAAGAGATCTGGCGACCCGGTCCCGGCCAGCAGCACCGGCCTTCGCTTCCATGATCGCATAGCCGATTGCACCGATATCCGCGGGTCTGAGTCGTGCCCGGTGACCTGCGGGGCCAGCCAGTCGGTGCCGGCGGCGCAGGGTCAGCTGCCGCTGTCGACGACGCGGTTGGCCAGCGTCCCGATTCCCTCGATGGTGACCGCGACGCTGTCGCCGGCGACCAGCGGTCCTATCCCGGCCGGAGTGCCGGTCAGCAGCACGTCGCCGGGGATCATGGTCATGACCGACGTCACGTAGCTGACCAGCGTGGCAATGTCGTGGATCAGCAGGGAGGTCCGGGAGTCCTGCTTGATCTCGCCGTTCACGGCCGTGGTCAGGTGCACGTCGGCCGGGTCCAGCGCGGTCTCGATCCAGGGCCCGAGCGGGCAGAAGGTGTCGAATCCCTTCGCCCGCGTCCACTGGCCGTCCTTGGCCTGCAGATCCCGGGCCGTGACGTCATTCGCGCAGGTGTAGCCGAAAATCACCTCCGGGACCCTGGCAGCCGGGACGTCCCGGCACAGGCGGCCGAAGACGATCGCCAGTTCCCCCTCGAAGTCGACCCGCTCCGACAGCTCCTCCGGCCGGATGATCGCGTCACCAGGCCCGATGACGGACGTGGACGGCTTGAGGAAGATCAGTGGCTCGGCTGGCGGCTCGTTGCCCAGCTCCCGCGCGTGCTCGGCGTAGTTCCGCCCGATTGCCACGATCTTGCTCGGGAGCACCGGGGCCAGCAGGCGAACGTCGGCCACCGGGTACCGCGCGCCGGTCAGCTTCACGCCATCCGGGCTCGGGCCGAACGGGTGGCCGGAAATTTCCGAGACGCCCAGCCCGGCCGCGCTCGCCGCGCCGCCGGCAGCCGCCCCGTTGCCAATGCCGTTGCCGTTGGCCGCGGCGGCCGGCTCCTCGTCGACGATGCCGTACCGGACGTCGTCCCCGACGGCGAATCTCGCGATGCGCATCCTTCGCTCCTGGCTTTACTGCAGATAGCCCTCGACTTCGGGGGCCGGCCGTTGCGCCGACTCGTTCGGGTCCTCGCCGAACTCGCGCCGGGCCCGGCGCTGCCGCAGCAGGTCCCAGCACTGATCGAGCTGCTCCTCCGTGGCCCGGAGCTGCTCCCGCTCCTGATCGCTGGTCAGTTCCCCGGCCGCCAGCCTGGTCCGCAGGTCGTGCTCGGTGCTGATGAGCTTGTCAATATTGCTGAGGATCTCTTTGTCATCCATCTGAATCGTCCTTCCTGACGGGCTCCGCCCATCCTTCCATCCCGCCCGGACGAGCCGGCGGCAGTGTCAGATGTACGGTGTACGTTCCCGGCATGCAGCTCACCCGCAAGCGCGTCATCGTCACGGCTATCGACCTGCTCGAGGCTGAGGGCGCCGGAGCCGTCTCGATGACGCGCCTCGCGACCGAGCTCGGCTGCGGGATGATCGCTTTATACAACCTATTTGACTGCCGGAACGAGCTGCTTGACGCCATCGCTAATGAGATCATCTCCGCCGTTCCGATCTCGCCAGAGCCAGCTGCGAGCTGGCAGGATCAGCTGCGGTCGCAGGCCAGGGCACTGCGCCAGGCGGGCGCGGCGCGGCCGCGGTGCATGCTGCTGGCGCTGTCCCGGCCCCGCGCCTGCGCTGCCATGGCGCGGCAGGCTGAGACAGGCCTCGCGGCGCTGCGGGCCGGCGGGCTCTCGGGTCCTGCCGCGGCACGAGTGCTGCGAGCCCTGGGCGCGCTCATCTCGGGCTGGCTGCTGGCGGATGTCGGTGTCGTGCCGGGGCTCTCGGACGACGACGCGGAGAACGGCTGGCCGCGGCTGACGCCGGCCCAGTTCCCGCAGCTGGCCGCACTGGCGGCGGACCGGCGCGGCCGGGAGCCAGAAGCCGATTTCGAGTTCGCGCTCGACCTGCTGGTGCTGGGCGCGGCCGCACTGTGCCCCTCGCCGGCCCTGCCTGCGCTAGCCCGCGACCCGCTCCGCGATGTCGTCGCCGATCTCCGGAGTCGCACGGGGTGACCAGGCGCCCTGGCGTTCCAGGAGGTCGTCAGAGACCGCCTGCTCGATCCTGGCAGCCTCTGCCGCCAGGCCCAGATGCTCGCATAGCATCGCGGCCGACAGGATCGCCGCCGTCGGGTCTGCCTTCTGCTTGCCGGCGATGTCCGGCGCGCTGCCGTGGACCGGCTCGAACATGCTCGGCGCCGTCCGCTCCGGATTGATGCTCGCGCTCGCGGCAAGCCCGATGCCGCCGGCGACGGCCGCGCCGAGAGCTGTCAGGATGTCACCGAACATATTGTCGCTGAGGATGACGTCGAACCGCTCGGGCTGCGTCAGGAAGTAGACCGCGGCCGCGTCCATGTGGCAGTACTCGGTCGTGACCTCGGGGAAGGCCGCCGCTGCCTCGGTGACGGCCCGCCGCCACAGATCCCCCGCGTACGCGAGCACGTTGCTCTTGTGCACCAGGGTGAGCTTGCGCCGGGGCCGCTCAGCCGCCCGCTGCAGCGCGTAGCTGGCCGCCCTGCCGACACCGAACGCCGTGTTGATGCTCTCCTGAGTCGCGACCTCGGCCGGAGTGCCCTTGCGCATGAAGCCGCCGGCCTCGATGTACGGGCCCTCGGTGCCTTCCCTGACCACGAGCATGTCGATCGACTCGGACCGTACGTTCGCCAGCGTCGAGGCGACACCCGGATACAGCCGGACCGGGCGCAGGTTGACGTACTGATCGAACTCGAACCGCAGCCGGAGCAGCAGGCCGCGCTCGAGAATTCCGCTGGGCACGCTCGGGTCGCCGACGGCACCGAGCAGGATCGCGTCGTGCCTGGCGATCTCGCTGAGCACAGCGTCAGGGAGGATCTCGCCGGTCCGGTTCCACCGCCGCGACCCGAGGTCGTAACTGGTGGGCTCGATGGTCAGGGTGCCGAGCGCACGCAGGACCTTGATGGCCTCGGCCACGACCTCCGGGCCGATGCCATCGCCGCCGATCACCGCAAGTCGGATGCTTCGTGCTGCCACGGGAGTACCTTACTGGTCAGCTGGCGCCCGATGGCAAGGTCCGGTGCCCGGCCGCCTCAGTCTGCGGCCAGATCGACCACTCTCGCCAGGCCCGCGCCAATCGCGTCGGCCACCTCGCCGACCAGGTCCGCGGAGACCGCGGTGTCCACGGACAGCACAATGAGGGCGTCGCCACCCTGAGCGTGCCTGCACACCTGCATCTGGCCGATGTTGATGTCGTAGCTGCCCAGGATCTGGCCGACCGTGCCGACAACACCGGGCCGGTCGGCATAGCCCAGGAACATCATGTGGTCGGCCGGGGCGATCTCGCCGTCCAGGCCGTTGAACTGGACGAGCCGCTCGTTGTGCCGAAGCCCGGACAGCGTGCCGCTGACGGACACGAGCTGGCCGTCCGGCGCGGTGCCGCGGATCGTGAGCAGATTCCGCCAGTCCTGACTGAGCTCATCGGTGCTGAGGCTGACCTCGACGCCCCGCTCCTTCGCCACCAGGGGCGCGTTGACGTAGGTCACTGGCTCCTCGGTGACGTCACCGAAGATCCCTTTCATCGCCGACAGCCCCAGGACGCTGACGTCGAGCCCGGCGAGCTCTCCCCTGACCTCGACGGCGATCGCCGCGGTGGCGCCGCCGGCCAGCGCGGCGAAGATGCGGCCGAGCTTCTCGCCGAGCGGCAGCCACGGGCGCAGTTCCTCAGCGACCGGGCCGCCCTGAACATTGACCGCATCAGGCACGAACTCGCCGTCCAGCGCCAGCCGGACCGACCTGGCCACCTGCGTGCCTGCCTTCTCCTGAGCCTCCACCGTGCTAGCGCCCAGGTGCGGCGTCACCACGACGTTGTCGAGGCCGAACAGCGGGCTGTCGGTACACGGCTCCCGGACGTAGACGTCCAGGCCGGCACCGGCCACGCGGCCCTCCTGCAGCGCGCTCGCGAGCGCGGCCTCGTCGACAATCCCGCCGCGCGCGGCGTTGATGATGCGCACTCCGGGCTTGACCAGGTGCAGCTCACGGTCGCCGATGATGCCGAGGGTCTCGGCGTTCCTCGGCAGGTGGACGCTGATGAAGTCCGACTCCGCGAGCAGTTCGTCCAGGCTGACCATCCTGACGCCCAGCTGAGTCGAACGGGCCTGCGGCGAGTACGGGTCGTACGCGATCACGGTCATGTCGAAGGCGGCGAGCCGCTCGGCTACCAGCGCGCCGATCCGGCCGAGGCCGAGGATGCCGGCCACCTTGTCCTGCAGCTCGACGCCGGTATAGGCGGCGCGCTTCCACTGGCCGTTCTTCAGCGCGGCCATCGCCTGCGGAACGTTCCTGGCGAGCGAGAGCAGCAGCGCCACCGCGTGCTCGGCGGCGCTCACGACGTTCGAGGCGGGCGCGTTCACCACCATGACACCGGCCTTGGTCGCGGCCTCGACGTCTACGTTGTCCAGCCCGACGCCCGCGCGCGCGACTACGCGGAGGTGCCGCCCGGCGGCGATGGCCTCCGCATCGATCTGGGTCGCGCTGCGCACGATGACGGCGTCGACGTCGGCCAGCGCAGCCAGCAGCTTGTCCCGGTCGGCTCCGTCGGTGTGCCGGACCTCGAACGAGGACTCCAGCATGGCGATCCCGGCCGGAGACAGTTCTTCGGCCACGAGTACGACGGGAGCGGGCACAGGGGTTCCTCCGGGTGAGCTGGCGGCCGGGGTTCCTAGTGTATCGACCGGCATGTGAGCCATTTCACAACCTCTGGTCCCGGTCGCGCTAGCGGAGCCGACCGGGACTCGGGCCGGCTAACTGGCAGGTGCGGCCGCGGCGGGGTCTGGAGTTACGAGCGCAGCTTTCGCGTCGCCGGCCGGCCTGCCTGCCGGCCCGGCGCCTGGCTCCCGCATCCCTGGCTCCCCCATGCCGTGATCGACCGGGCCGTGGTCGAGCGGGGCGTGGTCGAGCGGGCCGTGGTCCAGAGGGCCGTGGTCCAGCGCACCGTAGTCCGGCGAGCCGTGGTCCAGAGGGCTGTAGTCCAGCGAGCCGTCGGTCGGAGCATCGGTGGCCGGTCCTTCCCTGACCGCTGCCTCCCTGACCGCTGCCTCCCTGACCGGCACGACCCTGACCGGAGCCTCCGTGACCCCGGCGCCGCCGGCGGGTTCCGCGCTCTGCGATACCGGGATGGCGGGGACGTGGCCGGAGGCCGGTACCCCGGTGTCCTGCCCGGTGCCGGCCGGGTCAACGGAGCCGCCCGTGCCGCCTGTGCCGCCCGTG
>Ga0302325_10007469_pt1 | contig 24238 bp, 26 predicted proteins | sample Palsa_T0_2_FD_201948 | JGI IMG/M metagenome (GOLD analysis project Ga0302325, IMG submission 201948) | Peat permafrost microbial communities from Stordalen Mire near Abisko, Sweden - Palsa_T0_2 | ecosystem: Environmental > Terrestrial > Soil > Palsa > Peat permafrost | place: Sweden: Abisko... | reverse complement strand
CGAATCATTAGCAGAATGGTGCCTTTTTCGTCGTTGCATCCAAACAACTGCGATCCTTTCATGAGCAGCATTCGGACCTATTGACTGCAATATTGAATGTAAAATGTATGGTTTAATGAATGGATATGCATTGCAGCCATTGGCACAACCTTTGCAATCCCACGGGGGCTCGCTGACCCCCAAGGGATCCAATGATCGAGTCAATTCTCGTGCCACTTTTTGCAAGGAGGACAACATGCCTGCCGTGACCGCACCTGCTCATCAGAAGGGTGACTTCCTGGTCGACTACGAAGAGAAGGTTTTCGAGGACGTTAAGGCGGCACCTGGCGAGAAGGCCCTGATCACGTTCCACACCGTGGCCTTCGAGGGATCGATCGGCTTGGTGAACATGCTTCAGGCGCTCCGTCTTCAGCGCAAGGGCTTTGGCACTTCGATCCTTCTTTACGGTCCCGGTGTGACGCTCGGCGTCCAGCGTGGCTTTCCGAAACTCGGCGACGAAGCGTTTCCGGGCCACCAGAATTTCAACAACCAGCTGACGAAATTCATGTCCGAGGGCGGCAAGGTCTATGCCTGCCGTTTCGCGCTCCAGGCGCTCTATGGACACGGCGAGCCGTCGCTCATCCCGGGCATAAGGCCGATCAGTCCGCTCGATGTGCTGGACCTGATCCTCCTGCACCGCAAGGACAACGCCTTCATCCTCAACACTTGGACGCTGTGAGGATTTGGAACGCTTTGAGCCGGCGCGGCGAAAACCGCGCCGGCCCGCGCGGAAAGTGAACGGAGGAGGAGATGGCAGAGAAAGCCAGCATCCGCGTCGCAGCGGTGCAGATCGCACCGGACCTCGAAACTCCCGGCGGCACCGTCTCCAAGGTCCTCGGCGCCATCGCCGAGGCCGCGGAGGAGGGCGCGCGGCTCATCGTGTTTCCTGAGACCTTCGTGCCCTGGTACCCCTATTTCTCCTTCGTGTATCCCCCCGTTCTCACCGGCGCCGAGCACATCAGGCTCTATGAGAATGCGGTGGTGGTTCCGGGGCCGGTGACCGAGGCGGTCTCATCCGCCGCACGACGGCACGGCGTCGTCGTCGTGCTCGGCGTCAATGAGCGCGACCACGGCTCGCTCTACAATGCCCAGCTCGTCTTCGATGCGGACGGCCGGCTGGTCCTCAAGCGCCGCAAGATCACCCCGACGTTCCATGAGCGGATGATCTGGGGCCAGGGCGACGGCGCCGGCCTCGCCGTCGTCGACACCGCCGTCGGGCGCGTCGGGGCGCTGGCCTGCTGGGAGCACTACAATCCCCTCGCCCGCTACGCCCTGATGGCGCAGCACGAGGAAATTCACGTCGCCCAGTTCCCGGGCTCCATGGTGGGGCCGATCTTTGCCGACCAGATCGAGGTGACGATCCGCCACCACGCGCTCGAAAGCGGCTGCTTCGTCGTCAACGCCACCGGGTGGCTCACCGAGGAGCAGATCGCGAAAATCTCGCCGGAGGAGAAGCTCCGCAAGGCGTTGCGTGGCGGCTGCATGACGGCGATCGTGTCGCCGGAAGGCGCCCACGTGGTTCCGCCGCTGACGCAGGGCGAGGGCATCCTGCTCGCCGATCTCGACATGGGTCTCATCGTCAAGCGCAAGCGCATGATGGACTCGGTCGGCCATTACGCCCGCCCCGAACTCCTCCACCTCGTTCTCGACGATCGCCCGGCGCTCCCGATGGAAATCCGGAACGCCGCGGCGCCCGCCGCCCTGCCCCCGATCGGGAGTGCATCCGATGAAGCCGACCATGCCGACAGCTATGCCGACCGAACAGCTGATCAACGAGTTGCAGTCCTACGGAGTCCGTCTCGTTGATCCCAAGGCGGGGCACGAAAGCCGCCGCGGCGGCGCCGGCCCGTCCGACCACAAGGCCATGACCATCGACGGCATGACCGTCATGGTGCCGGTCCACACCGCGCCGGCCTTCGCGAGCCCGTATTTCATCGAAAAGCCGGACGCTCGCGGCCGCAGCCGCGTGAGCCGCGACGGCGCGATGCTCGGCGAGGTGAGCTTTCCGGTGCGGCCGCGTTTCTACGATCTCGCCACCGCCGACGGCGTTCCCTATTGGAAGATCGCGGTGCTGCATGGTCGCGATGTCTTGGCCACGACCGTGTTGCAGACCTGCATCCGCTACCAGAGCCGGACCAAGACCTGCCAGTTCTGCGCCATCGGGCAGTCGCTCGCGGCCGGCCGCACCATCGAACGCAAGACGCCGGCCCAGCTCGCCGAGGTCGCCAAGGCCGCAGTCGAGCTCGACGGCGTCTCCCACATGGTGATGACGACGGGCACGCCGTCAGGACGCGACCGTGGCGCCGCGATCCTCGCCGAGAGTGCCGCCGCCGTGAAGGCCGCCGTCGCGCTGCCGATCCAGGGCCAGTGCGAACCGCCCGACGACGACGCCTGGTTCGCGCGCATGAAGGAAGCCGGAATCGATGCCCTCGGCATGCACCTCGAAGCGGTGACACCGCAAGTGCGCGCCCGCATCATGCCCGGCAAGGCGCAGATCTCGCTCGATCGCTATTTCAAGGCCTTTGCCGCCGCCGTTCCGGTGTTCGGGCGCGGACAGGTGTCGACCTACATCCTCGCCGGTCTCGGCGACACCAGGGAGGCGATCCTCGCGACCAGCGAAAAGCTGATTGCGCTCGGCGTCTATCCCTTCGTGGTGCCGTTCGTGCCGATTTCCGGAACGCCGCTCGAAAGCCATCCGCCGCCGCAACCGGCGTTTATGCACGAGATTCTGCGGCCGCTCGCCGCGATGTTGCGGACCGCCGACCTGCGGGCGACCGACATCAAGGCCGGCTGCGGCAAATGCGGCGCGTGCTCGGCCTTGTCGACCTACGAGCGCGGCGCAAACGCCAGGGCCGAGCAGGGAGCCGTCGCATGATCTTCGATCCGTTCCCGGTTTTTCTGCCGTCCGAATACCGCGTGAAGTTTGCCACCGAAGCCTGGGAGCGCCGGGAAGCGGCGGCGTTGCGGCGGCAGGTTTTCTGCGAGGAGCAGGGCATTTTCGTCGGCGACGATCGCGACGACATCGACGCCATCGCGATCCCGCTGGTCGTCATTTCCTCGCTCGGCGTGGCGCCCCACGACGTGGTCGGCACGGTGCGTATCCACGAGGCGGAGCCGGGGGTGTGGTGGGGTTCGCGCCTCGCCGTCGCATCCGACTATCGTCGCATCGGTGCGCTCGGATCGTCGCTGATCCGACTTGCGGTGTGCTCGGCCCATGCCCGCGGCTGCCGGCGCTTCTACGCCCATGTGCAGAGCCGGAATGCGCTGCTGTTCCGCCGCCTGCATTGGCGCACCATCGAGGAAACCGAATTGCGTGGCCGGCCGCATCATTTCATGCAGGCCGATCTCGCCCACTACCCGCCGATCGCCGACCCGGAGGTCGGTTTCCTGTCGCTGCCCAAACGGGCCGCGTGAGGAGGGCTCATGCTCGGCTCCGTCGCGCTCGACAATATCGCCGCCACGCTGCGGGCGAGCCGCGGCGTCGCCGCCAAGCGCGACATCGCGGCGGTGGTGGCGCGGCTCGGCGTGTCGGGTGAATTCGCTGTCGCGGTCGGCGACGATTGCGCCGCGATCCCGGACGGCGACGGATTTTTGCTGCTCGCCATCGAAGGCTTCATGAATGAATTCGTGGCCGGCGATCCCTGGTTCGCCGGCTGGTGCGGCGTCATGGTCAACGTGTCCGACGTCGCCGCCATGGGCGGACGGCCGATCGCCGTGGTCGATGCGGTGTGGGCCGCGAGCGAGGCCGATGCGGACCCGGTGCTGACCGGAATGCGGGAGGCGTCGCGCGCGTTCGGCGTGCCGGTGGTCGGCGGGCACACCAACACGCGCACCGACCGCGGCCAGCTGTCGGTCGCGATCCTCGGTCGTGCCAAGCGGCTGCTCACCTCATTCGACGCCAAACCGGGCGACCGCCTGGTTGCGGCGATCGACCTGCGGGGCCGCTATCGCGAGCCGTTCTCCAATTGGGAAGCCGCAACGAACGCGCCGCCGGCGCGGCTGCGCGGCGACCTCGACGTGCTCCCGGCGATCGCCGAGGGAGGACTCGCATTTGCCGCCAAGGACATTTCCCAGGGCGGCATCATCGGCACCGCCATGATGCTGGCGGAATGCTCGGGCGTCGCGGCAACCATCGATGTCACGGCGGTTCCGCGCCCGGACGGCGTGCCGCTGGAGCGTTGGCTGCAGACCTTTCCGAGCTACGGCTACATCCTTTCCGTCGCCCCCGCGAAGGTCGGCGCCGTGATCGGCCGCTTCGCGGGCCGCGGCATCGCGGCGGCCGAGATCGGCGAAATCGCGGCGGGATGCCGCGTCGACATCACCGACGGACGCGCCACCGAAACCGTCTGGGATTTCGCACGCGAGCCTCTGATCGGATGCGGCCAGCTCCGGTTCGAGAAGAAGGAGGCGCTCGCATGAGACCGCGCCTGCGCATCGCCATCCTCGCCCATTCCACCAATCCGCGGGGTGGGGTCGTGCATGCGCTCGAGCTCGGCGACGCGCTGTGCCGGCTCGGCCACGAGGCGACGGTGCATGCGCCGGACGCCAGCGGCGCCGGCTTCTTCCGCGAGACGCGGTGCCGCACCGTACTGGTCGCCGCGTCACCGGCCGGACACGACGTGACCGCCATGGTGGAAACCCGCGTCGCCGATTACGTCCGCCATTTCGAGCCGACCGGCCGTCGCGGTTTCGACATCTGGCACGCCCAGGACGGGATATCGGGAAATGCCCTGGCGACGCTCAAAGAGCGCGGCCTGATCGCCGGCTATGCCCGCACCGCGCACCACGTCGATACCTTTGCCGATCCGCGTCTCTGCGCCCTGCAGACGCGGGCGATCGCGTCCGCCGACCGTCTATTTGCCGTGAGCCGCCTGTGGCGCGACTGGCTCGCGCGCGAGTTCGGTCACACTCCGCATCTGATCGGCAATGGCGTCGACAACGATCGGTTCACGCCAGTGGCGGACGCCACCGACGCGGACTTGCGGTCGTTCTTGAACCTGCCGGCCGGCGTCAAGGTGCTTCTCGCCATCGGAGGCGTCGAAGCGCGCAAGAACACGGTTCGAATCCTCGAAGCGTTTCGCCTCCTCCATGCCGGGCAGCCGTCGTCGCGCCTGGTGATCGCAGGAGGCGCCTCCCTGCTTGACCACGATGCCTACCAAGCCGCATTCGCAGCAGGCTTGGCGGCAAGCGGCCTGCCGGACGGCACCGTGATCCGGACCGGCCCCCTGCCCCAGGCGCTGATGCCGGCGCTCTATCGGAGCGCGGATGCATTGGTTTTCCCCTCGATCAAGGAGGGCTTCGGCCTCGTCGTGCTCGAGGCGATGGCGAGCGGCGTGCCGGTGGTGACGTCGCGGATCGCGCCGTTCACCGAATATCTCGGCGACGGCGACGTCCTATGGTGCGATCCGCACGACACCGGCTCAATCGCGGCCGCCATGGCGGCGGCGCTGGAACCGGCGGCGGGTGCGGCCGTGGTGGCGCGCGGCTTCGCGGTCGCGGCGCGGCATGATTGGGCAACGGCGGCGCGCGCCCATCTTCCGGCTTACGAAGCGCTCAGCGAGGTCGCGTATGCCTGAAATGCGCTTTCGCATCCGCTGGCCCGACGGCACGCCGGAGAGCTGCTATTCGCCCTCGCTGGTGATCAAGGACTATTTCGCGGTCGGCGCGGACTATCCGCTCGCGGATTTTCTCGAGCGCAGCCGCACCGCGCTCGCCATCGCGAGCGACCGGGTGAAGGCCAAATACGGCGCGCCCTGCCGCCGTGCGCTGGCGCAGCTCGCCCGCATCGAGACGGCCGCCGGTGCCTTCACCGATGTTCCCGACGCGCGGGTCGCCGTCGATGGTTTCGACGAATGAACGGAGACGCCCCATGAACGCTCCCCAGCCCAATCCGGTCGCGCACCATTCGGTGGCGGTCATCGGCGGTGGCCAGGCCGGCCTTTCGATCAGCTGGCATCTCAAACGCAGCGGCATCGATCACGTCGTGTTCGAGAAGCGGCGCGCGGGCCACACCTGGCGTGCCGAGCGCTGGGACACGTTCTGCCTGGTGACGCCGAACTGGCAATGCCAGCTGCCGGGCTTCCCCTACCAGGGGCCGGACCCCAACGGCTTCATGCTGCGCCATGAGATCATCGACTACATCGACGCCTATGTGGCCTCGTTCGACCCGCCGCTGCGGGAGGGCGTCACCGTGAAGGGTCTGCGCAGCAATCCCCAGCATGGCTTCACGCTGGAAACCACCGACGGGCTCTACATCGCCGACCAGGTGGTGATCGCGGCGGGCGGCTATCAGATTCCGGTGATCCCGCGCTGCGCCGAGCGGCTCGATCCGGACCTCATGCAGATCAATTCCTCCGAATACCGCAATCCGGATCAGCTCCCGCCCGGCCCCGTGCTGGTGGTGGGCAGCGGGCAATCCGGCTGCCAGATCGCCGAGGACCTGCATATCGCCGGCCGCAAGGTGCATCTGTGCATCGGCGATGCGCCGCGGGTGGCGCGGCGCTATCGCGGCAAGGACGTGGTCGAGTGGCTTCACCTGATGGGCTATTACGATCTGCCGGTGCACGAGCATCCGCTGCGCGAGGGCGTGCGCGACAAGACCAACCATTACGTCACCGGCCGCGACGGCGGCCGCGACATCGACCTGCGCCAGCGCGCGCTGGAGGGCATGGAACTCTACGGCCGCCTGCTCGACGTGAGCGGCGACCGGCTGACGCTCGATGACGACCTCGCCCAATGCCTCGACCAGGCCGACCAGGTATCGGAGAGCATCAAGACCAGCATCGACGGCTTCATCGCCAAACGAAACATCGCGGCGCCCGAGGAGGCTCGCTACAAGCCGGTATGGGTGCCGTCCCACGAACGCGTGGAACTCGCCTATCGGGCGGCCGGCATCCAATCGATCGTCTGGTGCATCGGCTTCCGCACCGATTACAGCTGGCTCGACCTGCCGGTCTTCAACGGCCGCGGGCAACCCTCCCATGTCCGCGGCGTCACTCCGCTTCCCGGCGTCTATTTTCTCGGGCTGCCGTGGCTCTATACCTGGGGCTCCGGGCGGTTTTCCGGCGTGGCGCGCGACGCCGAATATCTCGCCGAGCACATCGAGGCGCGGGTCGGCTTGACCCGTGCGGAACGTGAAGCCGCCGTCAACGAAGCCGCAATCGGGTCGTAGCCATGAACAGCCCGCTCGGCCTCCTGGAAATCGACCGCATTCTGGGCGGGGCCGCGCCGGCGCTGCCGGACCGCATCGTGCTCGGCATGCCGCATCTGTGCCTCGGCGGCCTGTCCGAGACCTGGCTGCTCAGGGAATGCGGCCATCGCCATTGGTTCCTGCTGGCGCAAGCGGCGGGGCGCGCCGTGCCGGATTTCCGCGACGCCGCCGGCGATCCGGTCTACGCGGCCTTCGTCGCCGTCACCGTGCGCCACGCGCAGTTCGACGCCGCGCGAGAGCATGACGAACTCGGCCTCGGCTCGCGGCTGACGCGGATTTCGCGCACCCGGTTCATGAGCGTTCATCGGCTCGCGGTGCGCGGCCGCCCGGTCGGCGAGATCGTCATGACCTCCGTGTTCGTCAAGCGAACCCAGACGGGGCTCAACCGCTCGATCGCCCGGGTCGACGTCTCGGGCCTGCCGCCGGTGGAGCCGGCACCCGAACTCGCCGATCATGCAGCCACGGTTGCGGCGCTGCGCCGCGGCCATTGGGTGGAGCACTTGGGCTTTGCCCGCGCGAATGGGGCCGCGCTCGAACGGCTCGTGATCGATCCGTGTCCCGCACAGGACTTCAACGGCGCGGGCTTCCTGTATTTCTCGAGTTTCCAGGCTTTCGTGGACCGCGCCGAGTGGGCGTTCTTGCGCCCAAATCCGCGGGCGACGACGCGCCGGCGCGACATTTTCTATCACGGCAATATCGAACCCGGTGACCGCGTCGCCATCGTGCTGCGCCCGGTTCGCCACGGCGACGGCCGGCTCGGTCATTGGTGCCGCGTCGAGCGCGAGAACGACGCGGCACCGCTGGCCGACGTTTTCACGGTGCGGCACCACTGAACCGCGACGGCCGGACGACGAGCACCCGGTGCGATCTGCAAAGGTTAAGGGTGGCGATTTTCGATGGGGGACCGCCACCGCGTCTTCACGCCTCGCCAGACCGGAACACATTCCGCCGAAACTAAAGTTGCTGGGAACCGTCACCATTCAGCATGACCGGTACGACCTGCTGGAACACCCAGGGCGATGCGCTGTCGGGGCGGTCGAACCTGAAGATCACGTTGAAGCAGGTTCCCGGCCAGTTGGCCGGAATGCCCGGCCCCTTCGGATCAAGCGGGGCAATCGCCGTCGCGATGGCGACGATGTCCTCATGCTGCCAGCACACCAGCGCCACGCCCTTGGTCGTCGAAATCGCTGTTGCCAGATCGGCTTCATTTCCCTTGCCGTAGCGAAGGTCGACCTGGATGCCGAGCTTTGCCGCGAGCGGAGTGACGGTCTCGAGCGGGCGACGGCTCTTGCTGCCCCCGTTGCCCGCAGCGATCTCCTTGTGGCTCGCCGGGGCGGACGCGAACACGGCCATCGGCTTTGGCAGCACACGCTGCTGTCCGAGCGACGGAGCAAACAGCTCCGCCCATGCGCCCGATCTCTGCCAGCCGCGCGGCGTGAGCGACTTCGGATCGGGAGCGCCGGTGCCATCTACCGCGGTGTCGCCGCCTTCTTCGGGCTTCTCGGCATGACGAATGATCAGGATCGTATCAGCCATTGCGATGCCCTCCCGGCTGTGACGCGTGCGGCTTGCCGGTCGCATGGGACACGGTCTTCACGCGGGCGGGCCGGCCGGGCACGGGCGGCGGCACCGCCGGTCGCGGCTTTCCGTTGCGTCGCTGCATCAGTTCCTGGACAGCCGGCTGCATGCGGTCGGCCGGCGACGTGGCCGTAGCTGTCGGCAGGGAGTCCGCCGCCGGCGAGGCCGCCAGCCAGAAGCTGAGCTCCGGCGAGATCGGTCGGCTCTGGTCGTCGAAATACGAGTTCTGCCACGTGTCGTCGGCTTTCAGGGACGTCCACGCCGTCGCGGGATTCTTGGCCAGCCACCAGCGCCAGGCATAGTGGTCATAGATGTCCAGCGCATTGGCGGCGTAGGCTTCCGCGAGCCCGCGGTTGCCCTTGATGATCGCCATGTTCTCGTCGTTGTTGTAGGACGCCTGGTAGCCGAGATTGTGGCTCCCCGTGACCACGACGCAGCCGTCCGAGAACGGATCGATGACGACGAACTTGCTGTGGGTGATGGCGAAACCGGCCGAGTTGAGTTCCGTCTCCCACAGGCCCACGGGATCCTTTATGCCTATGGCGGGAATGACCCGGTAGTCGACGGGCACCTTCTGTCCGTCGGGCAACTTGGCGCCCGCGCCGTCCCCGTCGGCATTGCTCTTGATCGCGACCGCGAAGTCCTGTGCCGCCTTGGCAACCGTGACGGTGCCGCGGACGAACAGCGCCGGATTGGCGTCCTGGGCCTTGGCGACGGCGTCGATGATGCTGGTCTCGCCCGGCTCGAAGGCGACAAACAGGACCGCCTGCTTCGCTCCAGCGATCAGGTCGAAAACCTCTTTCAGGTCGGGTGGGGTCGGCTCGTTGGCGTGGGATTTCCCGCGCGCCTTCCCCGTATTCGGCGAGAACCACAGGTCGACCGTCCCGCTTCCGTCCTCGAGCTCGACGCTGACCGGACCGCCTTCATCGGCGGTTCGCAGCGGCGCGGCCTGCTTTCCCTTTCCGCCGGCCGCGTCGGTATCCGCCTTGAGGTCGTTCCAGTATTCCATGTAGGCGGCCGCGACCTTCGGCGAGCGCGCGATGACGGTGTTGTTCGACTGGGCGCAGAGTGCGCGATCGGTCCAGTTTGTCGATCCGAACTGGACCGCCTTGGGACCGCCATCGTCGAGGATGGTGAACTTGTTGTGGCCGATATGGCCGCTCGGCATCATTCGGTCGATGACGTTTACGCCGGCTGCCCGAGCCGCGACGCGCTCGGTCTCGTAGGTGTCGTCGGTCTGCGTTCCGTCGACCTTCCCCGGCATGTTCGACAGAATCACGTTGGCGTTTCCCTTGAGGGCCTTCAGGGAGCCGATGAGCTGCGTGTCCTCGAACTCGTAGAGCGCGCACCAGACCTTGCAGTTCTTCTCTGCCGCCTCATCCGGCAGCATTGTCATGGCCTCGATCATGTCGCCCGCGAGATCGATGCGCAGTTGGTCGGTCGGATCGGCGATCCGACGCAGCAGTTCGGTCTTCATGCCGGACAAATCGCCCTCTGTGTGAAGCGCACGCGCCGTCGCTTGTGTCGCCAGCATGCCGCGGTTGAAGTAGGCGGAGAGCAGGCCGTAGTCGGGCGTCAACTGCACGATGTTCGTCGTGAGCGATCCGACCGCCATCGGCGCCAGCGCCCCGGGAGCACCCGCCATCGGCACGATCCGATAACGGTAGGAGCCGCCACGCTTGGCATAAACGTCCTTCCAGAAGAATTTCTGGACGGGATCCTGGGCCGTCGTCCGATTGGCGGAAGCGTCCTGCCCGGGGAACGTGGCGAGCGCCGGGAGACAGGTCTCGGTCCCCGCTTTCACGTCGGTCCGGTAGATCGCGAAGCCCAGGCAGTCCTTGAGCCTGCCGCCAAAGGTCCATGCCGCCACGGCGATGTCGTTGTTGGAAAATGCTACTGCTTTCATCCCCGGTCTCCTGCCCGTTGTGCCGGAAAAGGCGCGCCGCGCCCATCCGTATTGATGCACTTCACGATTACAGATGACCGCCAATTCTGGTATGAACCGGTTCACACGAGGGCGCCGCGGTCCTTCGAACGCCCGGCCCGCCGGAAACCCTCCCTCCAAGCCGGGCCAGGACCAGGACACCAGGTTCGCTGCAAACCTCGTTACCCGAACCGCTCCGCGCGATAGGGCGCGGGATCGCAGAACGGCGTCTCCCCGGTCATCATCTCGGCGATGAGCCGCCCGGTGACGGGGCCGAGCGTCAGCCCGGAATGGCCGTGGCCGTAGGCGAGCCACAGGCCGGGCCGGCCCGGCGCACGCCCGATCACCGGACGGGAATCGGCAAAGCAGGGACGCGCGCCCATCCACGGCCGTTCCTCGATCGCGTCGCCGAGCGGGAACAGGCCGGAAGCTGCCGGCATCACCCGGGCGAACTGCACCGGCGTCGGCGCGGCGTCGCGGGCGGCGAATTCGGCGCCGGTGGTGATGCGGATGCCCTGGGCCATCGGCACGATGCAATAGCCGTTCTCGGCGTCGAGGATCGGCCGCGCCAGGCCGGCATTGCCGCGCGGGCGAAAATGGCGGTGATAGCCGCGCTTGACGGCGAGCGGCAGCCTGATCCCCAGCGGCGCCAGCAGATCCGGCGCCCACGGCCCCAACGCGACCACGGCCGCGTCGGCGTCGACCGGCCCTTCCGCGGTGTCGATCCGCCACCGGCCCGCGGACTGGTGCAGGCGCATCGCGTCCCCGGTCAGGACGACGCCGCCGAGCGCCTTGAAGCGCGCCACATAGGCGCGGGTCACCCCCAGGGGATCGGAGACACTCGCCGCCTGCTCCCAGAACACCGCATGGCGGAAGACCGGGGCGAGCGACGGCTCGAGCGCGCGGGCCGCCTCGACGTCGAGCACGCGCAAGGGCATGCCGAGCTCGGCGGCGATGGCGCGCTCGCGCGCGGTGCCGGCGAGCCTGGCATCGCTACGATAGAGCTTCAGCCAGCCGGTGCGGCGCAGGTAGTGCTCGGCACCCGCCTCCGCCATCAGCGCCGCGTGCTCGCCGACCGCCCTGGAGAACAGGGGCCGCATCGCCTGCATGGTCTCGACCAGCTTCTGCGGCGCCGAATTGCGGCGGAACGCCACCAGCCAGGGAGCCACATGGGCGAGGAATGCGAGATGGTAATCGGCCTCCGGCGCCCGCTTGAGCGCGATGCGGATGACCGCGCCGAGGCTCGCCGGGAAGCTCGCCGGGAATAGCGTGTTGCCCTCGATGATGCCGGCATTGCCGTAAGAGGTGCCCTGCCCGGGATCGGCGCGATCGACCAGGGCGACCGCAAGCCCGCGCTTGGCCAGGTGCAGCGCCACCGAGACGCCGACGATACCGGCGCCGAGCACGATCGCATCGGTGCGAGCCATGAAAATTCCTGTGAAAAAGCGCCGGGAACGGCCTGTCTACGGGAAAATACGCGGAACCCCCAGCATATAGGGGCGACGGGCGCCAAAACCATCATGAACCTTCGTTCTGAATTTGCCCCGCTCCGCCGAGGCGTGTTAGGCGGGGCAACAAACCGGAGGTACCGATGCATCGCGGGCTCGCCATCGCTCCATCCATCCTTTCGGCCGACTTCGCCAAGCTCGGCGAGGAAGTGCGCGCCATCGATGCGGCCGGCGCCGACTGGATCCATGTCGACGTCATGGACGGCCATTTCGTGCCCAACATCACCATCGGCCCGGACGTGGTGAAGGCGCTGCGGCCGCACACCAAAAAGCCGTTCGACGTCCATCTGATGATCGCGCCCTGCGACCCCTACCTCGAAGCCTTCGCCAAGGCGGGCGCGGATGTCATCACCGTGCATGTGGAAGCGGGCCCCCACGTGCACCGTTCGCTGCAGGCGATCCGCGCGCTCGGCAAGAAGGCGGGGGTGACGCTCAATCCGGGCACGCCGGAAGTCATGGTCGAGCCGGTGATCGATCTCGTCGATCTCATCCTCGTCATGTCGGTCAGTCCCGGCTTCGGCGGCCAGAAATTCATCCCCGGCGCGATCGAGAAGATCGCCCGGCTGCGCGCCATGGCCGCGGGGCGCCCGATCGACATCGAGGTCGACGGCGGGGTGACGCCGGACAACGCCGCAGAGATCGTCCGTGCCGGCGCCAATGTCCTGGTGGCCGGCTCCGCCGTGTTCAGGGGCGGTCCCGGAGCCTACCGGGCGAACATCGCGGCGATCCGTGGCGCGGCGGCGCAGGCCCGCGGCGAGGTCGCGTGAGTGGGCGGCACCTTCACCCGAAGCCGGCGATCTTCTCGCTCTCCCGCCACAGGCGCTGCGCAGCCGCGTCGTCCTTCGCCGCGAGGCTCGGCTCGATCCGGCGGCTATCGTAGAAATAGCCGCCGCTGACATCGGCGACCTCGGGAGAACTCGCGAGATAGACGATGGTGTTCGCGCCCGGCTCCGGCCGACGGGCGAACACCATCGATGCGCGCACCAGAAGCCCGAACAGGCCGGCGTCGCGCTGTCCGAAATTGGTGGCGACGAATCCGGGGTGCAGGCAGTTCGCGGCGATGCCGGCGCCCTCGAGCCGGCGCGCCAACTCGCGTGTGAACAGGATGTTGCACAGCTTGGAACGGCCGTAGGCGGTCGTCGCCCTATAGCTTTGGAGGGACTGCAGGTCGTCGAAGTCGAGCGCCGCGCGCACGTGCGCGGCCGAAGCGGTGCTGACGACGCGCGCCGGCGCGGCGGCGAGGAGGCTCTCGCGCAGGCAATGGGTCAGGACGAAATAGCTCATGTGATTGAGCGCGAAGGTCCGCTCGAGCCCTTCCGCGGTGATTTTCCGGGCGGCGAACATGCTGCCGGCATTGTTGATCAGCACGTCGACGCGCGGCTCCGCCGCGGCGATCTCCGCGCCCGCCCGTTTCGCCTCGGCAACCAATGAAAGATCGGCGTAAATGGCGCAGTGCGCCGCGTTCGGGCCGACCTCGCGCAGCCGCGCGAGCGCCTGCCCGGCCCGCTCCCGATCGCGCGCAACCATCACGATGCGGGCGCCGAGCCCCGCCAGTTGCTCGGCCGCGATCCGGCCGATGCCCGAAGTGGCCCCGGTGATGACGACGACCTTGCCGTGAATGGATGCCTCCCGGGTTGCGACCATCGCTTATCGCTTTTGGAGGCACAGCGCCATCCGGCGATTGCTGCGCCGGCCCGGGTCTGATAGAGCCCGGGCCATGATCCCCCGCTATTCCCGGCCCGAGATGGCCGCGATCTGGGACCCGCAGACGCGCTACCGGATCTGGTTCGAGATCGAAGCCCACGCCACCGACGCGCTCGCCGCGCTCGGCATCGTGCCGGAGGAAGCCGCGCGCGCGATCTGGGCCAAGGGCAAGGACGCCACCTTCGACATCGCCCGCATCGACGAGATCGAACGCGAGGTCAAGCATGACGTCATCGCCTTCCTGACCCATCTCGCCGAGATCGTCGGGCCGCAGGCGCGGTTCGTGCACCAGGGCATGACCTCCTCGGACGTGCTCGACACCTGCCTCAATGTGCAGCTCGTGCGCGCCGCCGACCTTCTCATCGACGGTGTGGACAAGGTGCGCGACGCGCTCAAGCGCCGCGCTTTTGAATACAAGACGACCCCAGTGGTGGGCCGCTCCCACGGCATCCATGCCGAGCCGACCACGTTCGGCCTCAAGCTCGCCACTGCCTATGCGGAATTTTCGCGCGCCCGCGAACGCCTGGTGGCGGCGCGCAAGGAGGTGGCGACCTGCGCCATCTCGGGCTCGGTCGGCACCTTTGCCCAGATCGACCCGGCGGTCGAAGCCCATGTGGCCAAGGCGATGGGCCTCGCGGTCGAGCCGATCTCGACCCAGGTGATCCCGCGCGACCGCCACGCCATGTATTTTGCGACGCTCGCGGTGGTTGCGGCCTCGATCGAGCGCATCGCCACCGAGGTCCGCCACCTCCAGCGCACTGAGGTACTGGAGGCGGAAGAGTATTTCTCGCCGGGCCAGAAGGGTTCCTCGTCGATGCCGCACAAGCGCAATCCGGTGCTGGCCGAAAACCTGACCGGGCTTTCGCGCATGGTGCGCGCCTATGTGACGCCGGCGCTGGAGAACGTGGCGCTGTGGCACGAGCGCGATATCTCCCACTCCTCGGTGGAGCGGATGATCGGTCCGGACGCCACGGTGACCCTCGATTTCGCCTTGCACCGCCTCGCCGGCCTGATCGACAAGCTCGTGGTCTACCCCGAGAACATGCAGAAGAACCTCGACCGCCTCGGCGGCCTCGTCCACTCCCAGCGCGTGCTGCTGACATTGACCCAGAAGGGCTCGCCGCGCGAGGACGCCTACCGCATGGTCCAGCGCAACGCCATGAGGGCGTGGCAGGAGGGCGGCGATTTCCTCACCTTGCTCAAAGCCGACCCGGAGGTGCGCAAGTATCTCAGCGAGGCCGAACTCGCCGCGAATTTCGACCTCGGCTACCACCTCAAGGCGGTCGACACGATCTTCGCGCGGGTGTTCGGGGAGGCTTAGGGCGCGGGATGAAGCCGCGTATCGAGGGCAAAGGCCTCTTGCAACCTCAGAGAATAAGCTCCGTCGGCTTTGGCGGCGACAAAGATGAGATTCCAACTGTGGGTGGATACTGTGCTTGGGATAAGCAGGAACTTGTGCCGGGCCAGCAATTCATCTCCAAACGCCTGTTGACCTGCGCCCGCAATGCCGGGTCTCAGCCAATTTGGGTTGGGAATGGCCGCCGGTTGGACAATTTGCACATTCGTGGGCTCGGTTATATCTAGCGCGGTCAGTACATGTGGCACAGTATCGAGCGTCTTGAACCCCGTGTGAACCGCAACCTCGAGAATCGCGGTTGCCGGGTCGATTGAGCAGTACACCGCCCGGACGCCTTTGCTGTTCCACCGTCCGCCAGCTTGGTAGGCGCCTTCGCCGCTGTCCCAGGTTCCCGCGAACGTCGCTCTGTCCAGCCGCCACGCGACAAGCTCGCTGCCGCCGAGCGACGCCGGTAACGGCGTCAAGTGTACACGCCGTAATCAAGACGCTCGAGGAAAGTCTCGACCATCTCGACGCCTGCAGGCGTGGCCAGGAGGTCGATCGGACGCCGTTGGTTCAACCCCATCGCAGGACGCTCCAACCATTGCTCTGCCTCCTCGCGCGACCCGAGCACATCCGTCGCCTTGGCCAGAATCTCGGCCAGCTTCCAAGTTCGCCCACTCTGTTCATGGCTGAGCAGCTTCGTGCCCGCGGACACGTGTCTCTGGTAGGTGCGCTGGCTCATGCCGATCGCCCTTGCGAACGCATCATCCCAGCTGAGAATCACGAGATTTTTGACGAGATGCGTCAATGCCTTACCGGGCAAACCGCCGGAAAGCAGTTCATGGGCCTGAAGCGAATCCCGCGGTTCGCGCCGCAGAACCTGCCGGCCCCCGAGCAATTCCGTGACTTTGGATATCTCAAACCTTGATCCGTAATTCTCGGCCATACCGCGCCTCGACATCTGACGTTTTTTATATGACAGATGACAGATCCATTTTCAAGGCATCAAGATTGACGTTATCCGTCGCGTGTTGGCGGCTGACAATCGGCAGGGTCGAGGCCGTCATCATCCTGCGAATCCTATATGCTGGCCGCAGTCTCGATCTCGGCTTCAACTGACCCCGTGGAACGCGCCGCACCATGGCAACCACCATCCTCGTGTTCGATTCCGGCCTCGGCGGCCTCACCGTGTTCCGCGAAGTGGTGAAGGCGCGGCCGGATGCGCGATACGTCTATGTCGCCGACGACGCCTTCTTTCCCTATGGGCGCCATGGCGAAGACGCCCTGGTCGGGCGGGTGGTGCCGCTGATGGCGGAGCTGATCGCCGCCCACGCCCCCGATATCGTGGTGATCGCCTGCAACACCGCATCGACGCTGGTGCTGCCGCATCTGCGGGCGCGCTTCACGGTGCCCTTCGTCGGCACCGTGCCCGCCATCAAGCCGGCCTGCGGCGCGTCCCGATCGAAGCGGGTGTCGATGCTCGGTACCGAGGCGACGGTGAAGCGCGAATACACCCGCGCCCTGATCAGGGATTTCGGCCAGGGCTGCGACGTCACCCTCGTCGGTTCATCGCATCTCGCTTCGATCGCGGAAGCCGCGTTGCACGAAGAGCCGGTGGCTGATGCCGACATCGCCCGCGAGATCGCGCCCTGCTTCGTCGACCGGGACGGCCGGCGTACCGACACCATCGTACTCGCCTGCACCCATTACCCGCTGCTGCTGGGCTCTCTCCAGCGGCTGATGCCGTGGCCGGTCGATTGGATCGACCCCGCCCCTGCCATCGCGCGCCGGGTCACCGGCCTCATCGGCGGGCCCGCGGCAGGGGCGACCGGCACCGCCCGCGCGGTCTTCACCTCGGGGGCGCGCCCGTCGACCGCGCTGGCCGCGGCGCTGGCGCGGTTCGGCCTCAGGGACGTGATGCAGGAGGCGGGATGAGGCATGCGACGGGGGAGCAAACGACAATGTGATCGGCACCTTCGCACTATAGGTGACGAACGGTCAGCGTCCCATGCCATTTGCCGTTGAGGTATTCGCACACAAGCCGCCGATGGCAATGATGTGGCGTGGCTTCCGAGCACAGCAGGCAAGCACCGTCCAGCATTTCCGGCTTGAGACGGTCCTCGATATGTCGCTCCGCCATCAAGGAGAGGAAACGACCTTCATAGACGTTCCAGTCGCCCTTCTCCTTCTTATACGCCTTCAGCATGGCGTCGGTCGGCGCCAATAGGGGCTGATGCGTGTATTGGATGCCGCCGATCTTGTTTAGGAGATAGGAAAGGTCGTCGGCTTTCGCGAAGCCTGCAAGCTGAGAGGTGTTGTGGAGGCGGACATCAATGACCTTCTTCACGCCGGATTTCAGGAGCCGCTCAAAAAAACCCTCTGCGGTGGTCTTCGTGAATCCGATGGTCGAAACCGTCACCCCACTCATCGGGCTATTCCGCGGCGATGGGACCCTGCGGGTCGGGCTGCTGCGCGAACGCCACTTTGCGTGCGCGATCTCGGTACGCTGCAGCCAATCTTTCTTCGTGCGGTGCGAACAAGTCGTCGGTGCTGCGGCCAGAAAGCTCCAGGAGCCTATTCTCGATCTGCTCCTGCGTTGCGATTACGCCGTTACCTTGAATGTGACCTACCAGAACTCCGCGTTCAGCCAAAGAACGGCCAACGAGAAGACAGCGATGGCAGTCCAGTGGATCCTGCTCGGAGCACATCAGTGCGATCTTGTATTTCCTTGCGCCCTCGATTACGCGCTCCAAGCCCTTCTGAAAATCTTCGGTGCGTGCCATCTTTTCGTAGTCGGCCACGCCGTCGCAATAGAAGCGCTGACTAGCGGGGCGCCCGCCGAGTTCCTTGCCCAAGAATACGTACGAAATCCCGTCGCGACGCAATTCATCACGCACTTCATCGCGATTGAAATGTGGAGAGAAACGCGAGTAGGGCGAAGTGCGGACGTCAGCAATGGCCGTTATTCCCACGTCCTGCAGGAGCATGACGAATTGCTCCCAGGAATTAGAGGAGTGTCCGACGGTCCAAACTCGGAGGGATGCATCCAATTGGCCCAACTCCGTCAGACTATAGCACACCATTTAGCATCATGTAGCATTTGACTGGTTCACCTTGATACGTGCGAGCAAGGCCAACGCGAACGTGCAACTGCTGTCGAGCGGGAAGCACGGCCTCCGCGGAGGCTAGTCCACCCTGTTCCCACGCCTCCCTTAAGACGCGACTCGATACGGCAAGCTTATACCGATCCTGCCCGTCGCTCACCACCGCTTTCAGTTTTCCAAAATCTTCCCGCAACGTGATCCCGGGACGATCCACCACGATTGCCGCCAGTGATGCGCACTGCTTGCGTTCTGATACGTAAACACCCTGGCGGACGTTTTGCCACACGCTATTCCAAAGTACATTCCCGGAGAACCCCTCCATGATTGTGGTCGCTGCCGGTGGCGCCGTTGGACCGGTCCAATCTGCAAAGCCAGCGGTGATGAGTTGGATCATTTCGGGATTAATCGGTGTGTCCTCCGTCCGATGAGGAAATGTGCCATTCGGTTTTCCTGTAGGCCGCACATTAATCAGCGATCCGGGGGCGATACTGTGCTTGGCTAGAAGACCCGCGCTCCAATGATGTCCTGACGGAAGCGGTCGGATCATTTTTCCCTCACCCGCACTCCATCCCGCAACGCAATAGTTGTCACCGTCCATCACCGTAATGTCGGTGATCAGCACCTCCATGAAAATCTCCTCCTGCCAGAAAGTCGATCATTTAGGGGCGAAAATCGCGAAATACAAGGCATGGTTGCGAGCAAAATCAGCTGCATTGGTGGTCCGCCGGGCTGTTGTTGCTTCAGCCCCTCCATTTGACACCCCGCCCGTTTCCCCCTAAATACCCCCGGCTCCGCGGGCCCCAGGGCCCGCGCGGCGTTTCGCGACCCGTGGTCCCCGCTTCGCTTGAGGCGCGGGCCTGTCGGCCCCGGCAATGCCGGGACAGAGGAGGGCGCGATCCTCAAACCCAACTCGCGAGCCTGCCGCCTTCGGGGCGCACGGCCGCCATGAGGACGCGAATGACCAAGCGTTTAGAGGCGAAGCACAAGCTCGATCGCCGCATGGGCCAGAACATCTGGGGCCGCCCCAAGAGCCCCGTCAACCGCCGCGAATACGGCCCCGGCCAGCACGGCCAGCGCCGCAAGGGCAAGCTCTCCGACTTCGGCGTGCAGCTGCGCGCCAAGCAGAAGCTCAAGGGCTATTACGCCAACATCTCCGAAAAGCAGTTTCGCGGCATCTATGCGGAAGCCATCCGCATGAAAGGCGATTCCGGCCAGCACCTGATCGGCCTGCTCGAGCGCCGGCTCGACGCGGTGGTGTACCGCGCCAAGTTCGTGCCCACCATGTTCGCGTCGCGCCAGTTCATCAACCACGGCCACGTCAAGGTGAACGGCCGCCGAGTCAACATCCCGAGCTTCCGCCTCAAGGTCAATGACGTCGTCGAGGTGAAGGACAAGTCCAAGCAAATGGCGCTGGTCCTGGAAGCGACCGGCCTCGCCGAGCGCGACGTGCCCGATTACGTCGAGGTCGACCACAGCAAGCTGACCGCCAAGCTCGCGCGCATTCCCCAGATCACCGAGGTGCCTTATCCCGTGCAGATGGAGCCGCACCTCGTGGTGGAATATTACTCGCGCTGACCTGTTGTCCCGGCCGGCCTATGGGCGTCGCGATCGAAGGGTGGAATCCCGGGTGCGCAAGAGCATCTCGGGAATTCCGGCGCGGCGGACCTGAAAGATGGACATCAACGTCGAAAGCCTGTCCGCCTTCGAAGCGGCCGTAAGCCACTCGATCCGTCTGGTCGGCACCTGCATCGAGGTTTTCGGTGTCTTCATCATCGTCGCCGGCATCGTCTGGTCGACCTATCACAGCGCACGCCAGCGCGTGGACGAACGGCACTACGATCAATACAAAATACGCATCGGCCGGTCGCTGCTGCTCGGCCTCGAAGTGTTGGTCGCCGCCGATATCGTGAAGACCATAGCGATCGAGCTTACCTTTACCAGCCTCGGCCTCCTTGCCGGACTGGTCGTGGTCCGCACTTTCCTGAGTTGGACGCTGGTGCTCGAAATCGAGGGCCGCTGGCCGTGGCAGCGGGAACTCTTGCCGATGCGGCTCGGGCGCGACCCGGGGGCCGCGCAACCCGGGAAGTGACGACCCTCCCCGGAGCCGGTCGCTTGGCTCGGCCCGTGTCCCGACACGGTTGCGGACTCGCAGCCGAAACACCGGCCGGCCTTGGGCCGGTGCAATCGGTTATTGCACCCTACGCGCCATTGGCACGCAATCAGGCCTGGGTCTCTTTCACCGCGAGGCCCTTTTCCTTCATCAGGGTCTGCAGTTCGCCGGCCTGGAACATCTCGCGGATGATGTCGCAGCCGCCGACGAATTCGCCCTTCACGTAGAGCTGGGGAATGGTCGGCCAGTTGGAGTAGCTCTTGATGCCGTTGCGCAGGTCGTCGGACTCCAGCACGTTCAGCCCTTTGTAGGACACCCCGAGATGGTCGAGGATCTGCACCACCTGGCCGGAGAAGCCGCACTGCGGGAACTGCGGGGTTCCCTTCATGAACAGCACGATGTCGTTGGCCTTCACTTCACTGTCGATGAATTTCTCGATGCCCATGGCTGTCCTTCTGCTGGTTATGGCCGGAACTGCATTGCACTACCGCCCCTGCGGCTGCACCGGCCGGCTCCGGCATGCCCTGCCCTGAAAATCGTGCGATTCAACGACAAACGCAAGGGTGTTCGCGATAAAGTGCCTTTGGTGGCAAATCAGCGCGCCGGCAGGCCGGTCTGCAGGGCAAGCGCGTGAAGCTTGCCGCCCATCTCGCCCTTCAAGGCGTCGTAGACGAGCTTGTGCTGCTGGACACGCGACTTGCCCCGGAAGGCCTCGGAAATCACCATGGCCGAATAATGGTCGCCGTCACCGGCGAGATCGCGGATCGTGACCTCGGCGTCCGGGATTTCGGCCTTGATCAGCCGCTCGATATCGCTCGCCAACATCGCCATTTGCCGTCTCCCTCATATCTCCTGTCGCGATCGCGGGCCCGGCATCAGGCATTCGCGCCCGACATGTAGTCGGGAAGCCAAGTTTCGAAGCGCTCCGTCAACGTCTTTAGCAGAATCGGCCGTTCGCCGGAAACCGCCAAGGCGGTATCGCCGCTATGTCCGAGCCGGCAAATTGCGACACCGGCCGCGGCGGCACGGGTGATTACCTTTTGGGCATCGCCTTCACGCACGGTGACCACGTAGCGCGCCTGGTCCTCGCCGAACCAGAACGCATGGGGCGGCAGCCCGGCGGGTGCGGCCGCGAGCTGTGCGCCGATGCCGGAGGCCATCGCCATTTCGGCGAGCGCCACCAGGAGGCCGCCATCGGACACGTCGTGGACGGCGGTCGCGGTCTTCTCGCCGATCAGCGCGCGCACGAAATCGCCATTGCGCTTCTCCGCGGCGAGATCGACCGGGGGCGGGGCGCCCTCCTCCCGCCCGCAGATGTCGCGCAGGTAAAGCGATTGGCCGAGCGCGCCACGGGTCTCGCCGACCAGCAGGACGGCTTCCCCGGCGGCCTTGAAGGCAAGCGTCGCCGAACCGGTGAAATCCGCCAGCAGCCCGACCCCGCCGATCGACGGCGTCGGCAGGATCGCCCTGCCGTTGGTCTCGTTGTAGAGCGACACGTTGCCGGACACGACGGGAAAGTCGAGCGCGGTGCAGGCCGCAGCGATGCCGCGAATGCAGCCGACCAGCTGGCCCATGATTTCGGGCCGCTCGGGATTGCCGAAATTGAGGTTGTCGGTGACGGCGAGCGGCGTGGCGCCGACCGCAGTCAGGTTGCGCCAGGCTTCCGCCACCGCCTGCTTGCCGCCTTCGAACGGATCGGCCTCGCAATAGCGCGGCGTCACGTCGGTGGTGAGCGCCAGCGCCTTGGGGCCGTCATTGACCCGCACTACGGCGGCGTCTCCGCCCGGCCGCTGCACGGTGTTGCCGAGGATGACGTGGTCATATTGCTCCCACACCCACCGCCGGGAGCACAAATCGGGCGTGCCGATGAGCTTTTCCAAGGCATCGGCGATCGGCATCGGCGGTGTCACGGCCGCGGCATCGATCGCCGCCGGCTTGGGGGCATCGACGAAGGGCCGGCGATAGACCGGCGCCTCGTCGCCCAGCTCCTTGATCGGCAGGTCGACTTTCACCACGTCGCCATGCCTGACGATGAAGCGCCGTGTCGGCGTCGTCTCGCCGACCACCGCGAAATCGAGGCCCCATTTGCGGAAGATCGCCTCGGCCTCGGCCTCCTTTTCCGGCTCGAGCACCATGAGCATGCGCTCCTGGCTTTCCGACAGCATCATCTCGTAGGCCGACATGCCGGTTTCCCGGCACGGCACCCGGTCGAGGTCGAGGGTGACGCCGAGATCGCCCTTGGCGCCCATCTCCACCGCCGAGCAGGTGAGGCCGGCCGCGCCCATGTCCTGGATCGCGATGACACAGCCCTTGGCCATGATCTCCAGGCAGGCTTCCAGCAGGAGCTTTTCCGAGAAGGGATCGCCGACCTGCACGGTCGGCCGCTTCTCCTCGGAATTCTCGCCGAACTCGGCCGAGGCCATGGTGGCCCCGTGGATCCCGTCGCGGCCGGTCTTGGAGCCGAGATAGACGATCGGCATGCCGACCCCGGACGCGGCGGCATAGAAGATCTTGCCGGTCTCGGCGAGGCCGACCGCCATGGCGTTGACGAGGCAGTTGCCGTCATAGCGGCGGTGGAAGCGCACCGAGCCGCCGACCGTCGGTACGCCGAAGGAGTTGCCGTAGCCGCCGATGCCCGCCACCACGCCGGAGACGAGATGGCGGGTCTTGGGATGGGCGGGATCGCCGAACGAGAGTGCATTCAGGCAGGCGATCGGGCGCGCGCCCATTGTGAAGACATCGCGCAGGATGCCGCCGACGCCGGTCGCGGCACCCTGATAGGGCTCGATGTAGCTCGGATGGTTGTGGCTCTCCATCTTGAAGACGCAGGCGAGGCCGTCGCCGATGTCGATCACGCCGGCGTTCTCGCCGGGGCCCTGGATGACACAGGCGCCCGTGGTCGGCAGGCCGCGCAGATGCACCTTGGAGGATTTGTAGGAGCAGTGCTCGTTCCACATCGCCGAGAAGATGCCGAGCTCGGTGAAGCTCGGCGCGCGGCCGATCAGATCGAGGACGCGGGCGTACTCGCCGGGCTTGAGGCCATGTTCGGCGACGAGCTGGGGGGTGACTTCAGGCTCATTGAAAACAGGCTGGTTGGGACTCATTCCGCCTCGAAATCGCAATGCATCGGTCTAGCACATGTAAACCCATGGACCGGAGCGCAATTGCACCTGATTTCCAAAGGAAAAAATGAGCGCCGATCCAGTTCCTGCGGCTCCCGCCCGACGACCCCGGACAAGCCCTGCCTTATCGCGGATTACGCCGCCTGGCCCAGATGCTCGAAGAGCCCGGCGAACAGCCCGCGCCCGTCGGTGCGGCCCATCGCGGCCTCCACATGGTTTTCCGGGTGCGGCATCATCCCGAGCACGTTGCCGGCCTCGCTGACGATGCCGGCGATGGCATTGGTCGAGCCGTTGACGTTCCAGGCGGGCGACAGTGCGCCGTCGGGCGCACAATAGCGGAACACCACCCGGCCCTCGCCCTCGATGCGCGCGATGGTGTCGGCATCGGCGACGAAATTGCCCTCACCGTGGGCCACCGGCACCCGGATCACCTGACCGGCATTGTAGCCGCGGGTGAAGGCGGTGCCGGAGCGCTCGACCTTGAGATACACGTCCTTGCAGATGAATTTGAGCTGCGCATTGCGCATCAGCACGCCCGGCAGCAGGCCCGCCTCGCACAGGATCTGGAAGCCGTTGCAGACGCCGAGCACGAGGCCGCCG
>Ga0302325_10007468_pt1 | contig 24238 bp, 21 predicted proteins | sample Palsa_T0_2_FD_201948 | JGI IMG/M metagenome (GOLD analysis project Ga0302325, IMG submission 201948) | Peat permafrost microbial communities from Stordalen Mire near Abisko, Sweden - Palsa_T0_2 | ecosystem: Environmental > Terrestrial > Soil > Palsa > Peat permafrost | place: Sweden: Abisko... | reverse complement strand
TGAGGAGAATGCGAAAAGTCAGCTTACGCCAACGCTGGTCGTTCGAGAGGTCGTTGTATTCCGGATAGTCTGGCAGAGGCTTCGGAAGATAGTCGGCTATCGAGCGGTCGAGATCGAGTTTCTTTTCGTCCACGAGTTGCATCACCATGTAGGCGAAGGTGGCTTTTGTGAGAGAAGCAGCGTACATCACGGTGTCTGGGGTCAGCGGATCGCCTTTCGCGTTACGGATTCCGAAAGAGTGAAGGTAGACGACGCGTCCATTGCGAATCAGCGCGACCGCGAGACCCTTAACGTCGTCGGCGCGCATCAGGGTTTCGACGGTCGCGTCGATGGCGGCGGTCGTCAAAGCCCTTCCATCAAGGGTCCTGACAGGCTGAGCCGTGGAGACGGTCGGAAGCGCCAAGCAAGCACACAGCGTGGCGAGGGAAGCCGATGCACTACTCATCGCTCTGGAGTACGTAAATGCCTTCCCGGAAGTTCAAAGGAGTGAAAGCGCATCACGACTCGACGCCACGGCACCGGCTACACCCCATTTGAATCGGTATCCTCCGCCCTTGTCGCCCAGTGTCCACCCATCCCACACAGCTTATCGGGGCGGAAACGCGAACCGGGCCTCGGAGCGGTTTATCGTAGGGGTTTCCGCCGCTCGCCTCCGCGCCATGAAACTGATCACGATCTTAAACCGCTGCCATCGTTTCCGGGGTTTTGTCTACCAGCACGCCCACAAGTTGCCGTGCGACCACGCAAGGGTTCGACCGCAGTCTGCTCACGCTACCATTTGCCGGCGCCCGGTTATGACTAACTCGTCGTTGCGGCGTTGTGGCTGTCGAAGAAGTTCCCTGGGGCGACGGCAAACGCACACTGACCAAAGCCTACATGCTCTTCCTAGCCCGTTGGGCGAGGCGACGGTCATGGAAAGAGACGGCGGAGGCCTTTCGCACCTCCTGGGACAAGGTCATCGACGCGGTCGATCATGTCGTCACCTGGGTCTGGAACACCGAACGCTCGGCCAGATCGACGCTATCGGCGTCGATAAAATTCAGTACTCCAAACGTTTTCGTCAAACCGGCGTGCTCATCGGCACCATCCGTTCGCTGCGCCCGCGCGTTGCGGCGCGTGCGCCGATGAGCAGCGCATCGTGGCCGGCGACGAAGGCCTCGTAAGGCCGCGGAACGCTCATTTTGATTCGAGCGAGGAGAGGGACAGCGTCCGGCTGACCGGGTGCGGCCCGCCCAAGCCTCATCTCCCAGAACGCGACTTCAGGCTAACATGAGACTCCGAAGGCCTGACCTCAAGCGAATTGGAGCCCAATTCCGGATGCGCTGTCAACCACCCACAGTCCCAACCTGTCGGGGAAATACGCGCCAGATTCCGGTATCACCGTTCTTCGGTGTGACTAACCTCGCGCCGGTGGATAGTGGGCGCAGGAATCCGCCCTGCGTTCTGCGGCGCGCTAACCGCGTAAGAAGGCAGGCGGTTGACTCAATTATAATAGCTACAAGCGACGGCTGATAAACGTAGTTTCAGCATTCCTGTCCGGTTCTGCGACGCCACCGTCCCAGGATCGGGACAGACGGTTCGTCTAAACCAAGTGCTACTCACGTGAATGCAGCGGTCGACTTTGGGGAGTGACGTGCTAGGCGCTCCAGATATGGACTTGCTTTGGCACGACCTGCGCTTCGGTATTCGGAGCCTCCGAAAAGATCATGGATTTCTCTTCGCCTGTGTAGCTGCTCTCGGACTGGGCATCGGTTCGACGACGGCGATTTTCAGCGTCATCGATAATGTACTGCTGCACCCTTTCCCTTATACCGACAGCGACCGCATCTACGGATTCCGGATTGTCGAAACCAACAGCAAAGGAGCACAGCAGGACCGGAACTACTTCTCCGTTCCGGAGTTTCTGGATTACGAGCAGCAGAACCGGATCTTCACGGACACGATGGGCGTGTGGGAAACCACGACGCTGATGGGCTCGGGCGAACGGCTGGAGCCCCTCGACACCGACACGGTGACCGACAACACGTTCCAATTTCTCGGAGTCGCGCCTTTGCTCGGCCGCGGTATTGTTCCAGGCGACGGGAAGCCCGGCGCGCCGTCCGTCTTCGTTCTCAGTTACAAGGTGTGGCTGAGCCGATTCGGGCTCGACGCGAACATCGTTGGCCAAACCTTCCTTCTGAATGACAAGCCCACCACGCTGGTTGGCATCATGCCCAAACGCTTTGCATTCTGGGGCGGCGACATTTGGATGCCCGCGACCGTCGATCGCGCCGAGCCTGGCGCCGAGAGAAGCAACTTCGTCCTCTACGGCCACCTCAGGCCGGGGCTGGACATCAGAGCGGCGGAAGCCGAGCAGGGGGGCCTTGCGAAGCAGTTGTCGACGATTTATCCGCGGAGCTATCCCGCGCAATTCAACGTTCGCTTGGATCGGCTCGGCTACATCGCCGTGGGCCAGTTCCGCATAGCGCTGCTGACGCTCGTTGCCGCCGTCGGCCTGTTGCTGCTCATTGCCTGCGCTAATGTGGCGAATCTGCTGCTGGCCAGGGCAACTATCCGCCAAAAAGAACTGGCTCTTCGGATGACGCTGGGTGCGGGACGGTGGCGAATCGTCCGCCAATCCATGACGGAAAGTATCCTGCTCTCGCTTGCCGGGGCGGCCGCGGGTTGTCTCTTCGCCTCGGCAGCGCTGAAGGGGCTGATAGCGCTGGTGCCCCTGTACACCTTTCCCGATGAGGCGATTATCTCTATAAACCGGGAGGTACTTCTGGCGACGATCGGCGTCGCCATTGCAACGGCATTCATCTTCGGGCTGGCGCCGGCACTCGCATCGGCCCGGGGCGATCTGAACGAAACGCTCCGCGGCGCGGCGCGTGGCAACACTGGGTTTCGACGTGGCCGGATGCGGCACGCCTTGGTCGCCGGCGAAGTCACGCTTTCCATGCTCCTACTGACCGGCTCCGGCCTCTTGATGCGCACCTTCTTCCTCGAACGGCAAATCGACCTCGGCATTCGTACCAGCCATGTTTTGACCACCGGCTTGGCTCTTCCCCCCGCCCGCTATCGGACCACAGACTCGCAGGCGCGCTTCCTTCGCGAGTTGCTTCCACGCCTCGGAGCGCTGCGGGGCGTGATCTCCGCCGCCGCGGCTCTCGACTATCCCCCCAACGCCGGCAACAGCACCGAATTCGACGTGCCGAGTGTGGCGCACTTCGAGCGCTGGAGGGGCAGCTTTGAGCCATGCAGCCGCCAATACTTCCAGACGGTCGGTCTGCGTCTGCTGGCAGGACGGCTGCCCACGGCGGATGACGAGAACGGCAAACGGAAAGTCGTGGTCATCAATCAGAGCATGGCGCGGGCATACTTCGGGCGGAAGGACCCCCTCGGGCAGCCGCTGATGATTTCCGCCCTGAAGAACGCGCCGGAGCCCATCGCTAATCCGCGGTTCGAGGTGATTGGCGTGGTCTCGGATATGAAGAACCAGGGACTGCTTGAGGGAGTTGCACCCGAGGCGTTCATCCCGTATTCGGTGGCAGGGTATGGCCAGGATGTGATCTTCGTACAGACCGTGGGCAACCCGGCGGCCCTGAACCGTAGTCTCACGAACGAGATTCTGCGGCTCGACAAGAGCGTGATTCCGCAGCAGACCATGACGCTGGACAACATTCTGGACATCGGCCAGTACGCCCGCCCACGCTTCGGCCTCGTGCTGTTTTCCGTGTTCGCGGGTATCGGACTGGTGCTCGTGACCATCGGTGTTTACAGCGTCGTCTCCTGGACAGTCACACAGCAGCGGCATGAGATCGGCATTCGCATGGCTCTGGGGGCGAGCGCGGGCGATGTCCGCTTGATGGTCCTCACCAGCACTCTGCGGTTCGTGCTGATGGGCGTGGCGGCCGGCATTGTGCTGGCGTGGGTGGTCGGCCGGGTTCTGGCGAGCCAGCTTTGGGGAGTCTCGGGATACGATCCGGTGACCCTGTGCGGGGTAGTCGCGGTTCTGATCGCCGTGGGACTGGCGGCGGCGTACGTGCCATCGATGCGCGCGACAAGGGTGGATCCGGCTGTCTGCCTGCGTTGGGAATAAGCCGGTCAATCAGCCGCAAATAAATCGTCTTGGTCCCTTACTCCTCGCGCAGCAATGTCAAAGGATGAACGGACAAAGCGCGTTGCGCTGGAATCCAAGTTGCTAAGAGCCCCAACGACGCCATGGACAAAACAACGGCAGCCAGCACCAGTGGGTCGCGGGGCGTTGCTTGGTACACGATCGAAGCTAGCACTTGGCTCGCCAGAATTCCAAGCAGCAACCCTGCGGCCGAACCAAAGGCCAGCAGTTTGAAGACTCGTCCCAATGCCGCCTGTAACACGTCCTTACGTTGCGCGCCGAGCGCCATACGAATTCCCAACTCCTTCAGCCGCCTGCTGACCGAGTATGCAGCTATTCCAAAAATGCCAGTCATGGACAGCATCACGCCCATCACTCCCAGCACACCCAGCGAAATCGTCGCCATACGCGGGGCAAACAGAGCTACGCCCAGCCCCTTATTCCAGGTTTGGATGAAAGAGGGCAGCCCAGAGTCCAGCCCATGCAGTTTGCTCCTTATGGCTGCCGCCAGTTGCGCCGGATCGAGGTTCGAGCGCGCCAACAGCGTCGTCGAGCTGGATGGCGATTGCAGGATCGGGAAGAATATGGCCGGCTCTGGATCTTCGGTCAGGGTCTGATACTTTCCGTTTTCCGCCATGCCCACCACTTCTACGCGCGTTCCGTCTTGTAGCTGGCAATGCTTGCCGGTTGTGTTTGTGATTGAGCCAAAGACTTCGCGCCCAAACTCCTGGTTGATCACCGCCACTCGCGGCGCGTTCGTGTCGTCGTGCCATGTGAAGGTCCTTCCCGATAGCATGGCTGTGGTCGCCGCGCCGAAGTAGCCGGGGGAGACACTGTACTCGATGACGTTAGCCGCGGCATTCGATGGCCTCAAATCCGTCGTTTTGTCCGTAAACACCATCGAGCGCCTCAAAGTCCCATTGAGTGGCGTTCGATCGGCAAATCCCACGGACGTTATACCAGGAATGGTCTGCATGGCCTCCATCATGCGCTTTTGCATCGCGGGCACTCGATCGCCACGATAGCCTGCCATAGCCAGATCCGTATCCATCAGCATCGTGTTCCGCGGCTCGAAACCAAATCTCCCATTAAGCGAGCGCATTAGCCCGCGCACAGCAACCATGGAAGAAGTAATCAGCACGGCACAAATGGCAATTTGCGCCACCAGCAACAGATCTCGGACGGTGATTGGCCGCCCCGTACTTATGGAGCCCGACCTGATGATCTGATACGGATACGTGTGAAGTACCTGCCTCACCGGGGCCGCGCCAAAGAGGAGTCCGCTGATCAATGTCAACAGCAGAGCTACAGCATAGACATGTGCATCTGGGTACACAGCCATCTGGACTGGGAATTTGGGAACTGGCTGCCATACGCTCAGCCCGCTCAACAGCGCTGCGCCGGCCCATAGTCCAAGAGCGCCTCCTATAAAGGATGTCAGCAGAGCTTCTGTAAGGAGCCCCCGCAAAATGCGGCCGCGGCTCGCGCCCAGTGCGAGGCGCATGGCCCTCTCACGCGTTCGGTCGGCAGCCCGTGCCGTAAACAGGCTGCCCAGGTTGGCACAGGCCGCCAGCAGAATCAATCCGGCCAGCAGCATCAACGCCGTGAGAAATGCCCGCGTCGCCGGACCGCTGAAGTCGCCAAAAAGACTCGGACGCGCCAAGCCAAACCTCAATTTGGCGTCGGCTTGAGGATAGGTCTTTTCGAGATACGAGCCAATGGAGTTCAGGTCGCCAATCGCCTGTTGCGGAGTGACTCCCGCCTTTAGATGTCCGATCGTCATGAAGAGCGACGGGCTCCCGCGCGCGTTGAGACTATTCTGTCCTTCCACTTGCTCCTGGTTTACGATCGGCACAAAGAAATCCTGGGTGAAAAACAATACCGGCCCGTGGAACCCGGGCGGCGCAACACCGACGATGGTGAACGGGTGCTTGTTGAGTTGAACTGTGCGGCCAATCACGCCGCGATCGTCCTGAAAATGGTTGTGCCAATACGCATAGTTGAGCACGATGTACGGTGCGCTGTTCGGACCGTGCTCATCGGATGCGTGAATGAATCGGCCGAGATACGGCTGAATCCCAAATACGTCGAAGTAGTTCCCGGTTACTTCATCGACAAAGGCGCGCGCGGGGTTGCCGCCCGTATCCAGTCCTGCCTGAGTGCCGTTATAAGCCGCCAGGCCATCAAAGCTGCGGTTGTGGTCGCGCAAATCGAGATAGTCGGGATACGAGAGCGCCAACGATTTATCTCTCCAGTGTTCGATGGTGTAAAGGCTCTCCGGGTGTGGCACATCCAGCGGTCGCAGAATCAACGCGTTCAACACACTGAACACCACGGCGTTCGCCCCAATCGCCAATGCCACTGTCACAACCGCGATAGCCGTAACGCCAGGACTTTTGCGCATCATACGGAAACTGAAGCGAATGTCCTCGCGCAGCAGTTCGAGCCAGAGGAAAGTCCACACCTCCCGCGTCTCTTCCTTCACGCGCGTCACATTGCCGAACTTGCGCAAAGCCGCGTAGCGCGCTTCCTCTGGAGACATGCCCCGCTCGATGTTTTCGAGCGTTTCCGCCTCGATGTGCTCGCGAATGTCCTTGTCCAAATCCTCCAACATGCGCTTGCGTCTCATGACTGGCCTTCCTGCTCAACCCGCCCGAGAATGCGTGCAATCGCTCCCGCGAGCTTGTCCCACTTGCTGGTCTCAACCGTCAGCCGCCGCCGGCCCTCGGCCGTAAGCCGGTAAAACTTGGCGCGCCGATGGTTTTCCGAGGTACCCTCTTCGACTGAAATCCATTTGCGCTTAATGAGCCGGTGCAACGCGGGATACAGCGACCCCTGCTCGACATGCAACACCTCGTCGGACTTGAATTCGATCGCCTTAGCGATGGCGTGGCCGTGCGCCGGTCCCAGCACCAACGTGCGGAGAATCAGCAGGTCCAAGGTGCCTTGCAACAAATCGACGCGCTCTTTCTGCTGTTTGGTAGACATTCTAGGTGACGATACTACGCTTCCAGTAGAATGTCAAGGCGAGGCGCTGCCGCATACTGCGACGGCAAGCTGCTATCGGAGCTTTTATGGAGAACCAGGCAGAACAATTCTCAAATAGGGGCATCCACTTCACGGCGATGTCCGAGAGCGAATTGAGCGAGAAGCGCGGGCAGCGCCAGGAGATGGAGGCCTACCTCGAGAAGGCCCTTCGTCCGACGGCGGAACGGATCCGGGAGGAACACCGCGTTAACGATTTAAGGTACGACGCAGTGCAGAAGAGCGGCCGGAAAGAGTTCAGCCGCCTCTTTCAGGAGCACATGATCCCGCTGGCGCACCAGAAGGAGGCAGCCGCCAGCCAGTCCTCTTGGACGACGATTCCAACAGCCCTTATTGACCTTTGATATGACCCAAAGACGCGTCGCATATCATACCGGAGGTACTTTCGAGCGCGCATTGGCCCTCGTTGGTAAAATCCGCATCAAGGCACGGAACCCCCATAACCGCCGTTGCCCTTCATAAAGCGCCCGCGCGCAACCGAACCGCTCCAAGCGCGGCGTGAAAGATCCATAATGAGCTGCAAGACGCCCTTCGCGCCCGGCGCGGTCGTTTGTTCCCAAAGCACTTTCACAAGAGTTCTCGGAGCGAAGTTTGTCCTCGAGGCGGGTTATGACTTGTTCCTCGATGTTCTCACGTCCGCCGAAATAGTGAACCAGCATGTGCTTACCGGCACAGGCGTTCCCCCGGTTCCGTGGCGACCGTGAAGCGCCGCGTGAACCAGTCGCGCACCAGGGGATCGAACTCGGAGAGAGGCACTAATCCTATTTTAATCGCACGCTGGCGGGCTCGATGGAGCGCCGTATGTAGGCGCGAGGATCGTAGCGCAGAAAGTCGATCTCCCCATTTCCTCCCGCAGCCTCATTGGTGGAGAGCGGGCTCATGCCGAAGTCAGCCGGAAACGGCGAATCCCAAACGGATATCAAGCGCAGGGTCTGTTGCGGCGCTTCCAAAGTGCTGAACGGCATATGGAAAGGCGCGAGACAGTTGACGAGCCATCCCGAACGCGGCCCAGCCGTTGAGACGGAGCACTTGCCGTCACCGGGCACTGATGTTACCCGGTTCTCGCCAAGGCGAATGCGGCGGCGATCGTAAAGCATTGCCCAGACAACGCCGCGAATTGTTACGTCTCGGGAACGCGCGCTCCCCCAGAAACGGCGGTCGATGACGACGCGCTGTCTCCAGGTAAATGTATGATCGGCAGACGGGTCCGTCTGAAGTACGCTGGCTTCTGAGGAGGCAGCGGCAATCCAGCCGGACGACCAGCGCCGTCCTCCGGGCGCTTCGAATATCATCTCGACGATTTGAGGCGCGGCCGTGAGCGCATCCGGGATGTTGCTGATGCGGAGCGGAACGGCAAGTGCGACGCCTGTGCTGTCGTGAAGCTTCGAATCCCGCTCGACGCCGGTAGGGGCCAGGCTCACCGCCGCTGCTTCAGCGCCTTTCTGTCCAAACATGCGCGACTCTACTGCGGTTCCGATTCGCCAATGCAGGTCAGATTCGGCGAACATGATCAGAAGTACCAGGGCGATGCCAACGCCCGCGGAAACGTGCCGATTCCGCATACGCAACTGCAGGAGTACCACGCACAGCGAGGCCAGGCCTGTCGACAGCGGGAAGATATTGGCGGTCCAGGCGAGCCCGCTGGACTGGTACACGGGTCCGGTGTTGATCGTGCCCGCTATTAGCGCGAGAGCGATGATGCCGATGTACAGGCCCAGAATAGTCAGCACGAACTGCGCCAGGCTGCGTGTGAGCGACGCCATGGCGGCGGGCAGCAGCAGCGCGACGGCGGTAAACGTCAACTGCATCCAGACGAAATTCGGCAAGTAGGCGAGCGGCCGGTAACCGGCAGCGCCGAGAATGGCAAAGCCGGCGAGCAGCAGCGGCACGTTGATGAATGCAACGACAAATAGCGCCTTGGCGGCCAGCAGGCTCACGCGCGAGTATGGCCGCGTGATCCAAAACTGGCGGTCGCCTGCCAGAGGCTCTTCGTGGACCAGCCGCACAATCAGGTACCACCAACCCAACGATAAGATTACGCCTGACAGGTTGTAGTACCAATCCCGGCGGACGTCGTGCGCGATGTGTGCCCACGCCCATGCGCAGGTGAGCACTGCCAGCACGCCGATTTCGTATGCGAAACGACGGACATCTTTTCGGAAAATGTGCAGGGCTTGTATCATAACTAGCCTCAAGGCGCGGCGGGCATGTGGACGTGCGCCGCGAAGTCACGCCTGATGCAGGCGCGCGGATCCTCTCTGACGAACGCAATGCCGGACTCGGACTCATACCTGAACCGTTCGGTAAATACCGGGCTCAGCGCGAAATCCGGCCAGGGCGATTCCCACAATGACAGGAGTTGTAACCGGTTATGCCGCTCGATTCCGGCGGCGCCGCGATCGACGTCTACGCCCCCACCGCTCGACGAGTTATACGGCCGGCGGAATGGCGCACTGCAGAAGATCTCATTCATCTTCTCGTTGTCGGCGGCGGTGACTTCACAGAAGCCGCCTCCCGGAATGCCCGTGGCGCTGGCGGGCAACAGCGACACAACCGCGGGTCTCTCCAGGCTCAAATACATCGACCCGTGAAGGGTCACAGTCTGATCTCCAATCCGTCGATAGAGGTCGCGCGGGAGAGCAAGGATCTGCTGATACCGCATCTTTGGCCCGTCCACTGTGGAGATCGGATACCATCGCGACGCGGGCCTCCAGCCCGAGGACCAATGCAGGCCTGCGGGATTTTCGAAACTGACACTGATGATCTCGGGCCGAGCGGCTTCGCTCCCCGGAAGGCGGGCTATGGTGATCGGAAGCAGAAGCACAATGTCCAACGGCTTCTGCTGGTTGCTGTGATCGATCTCAGCGCTCGGCGCCATCGAGACCGAAACGGCGCTTGTTTCCTGTGAGCGCAATATCGACGATCGCCACGCGTATTGGGCCTGCATGGGGATACCGATGTAAAACGCGCCGGCAAGCAGAAGGGTGCAGAGGCCCGCGATGCTGGAGGCGTCCGTAAGCCGCCGGGAGTATTGCCAACGAACAATTAGTACAGCGCCCGCGCACGCAATGAGAACCGCCGCACCCCGGTTCAGCCATGCGGCGCTGGAAATGTCGATGCCGCTGCCGCCGCCCAGCAACGCCGCCGCTGCCACGTATGCGGCGAGAACCGCACACAGGATGGACATCACAAATTGGGCCAGATTGCGGGTGACCGTTGCAAGGGCGATGGCCGGGGCAATCAGCACCATGGTTACTGCCAACTGCATCCAGAGCAGCCCCGGCAGGCCCGCAAGCGGCTGGTAGCCGGCGGCGGCTAGAATCGCGATCTGGGCGGCCAACAGCGGAAGGTTCATGAACACGACGACGAAGAGAAACTTCGCCGCGAGCAGATGCCGCCACGAGTAGGGGCGCGTGATCCAGAACTGACGGTTACCGGCGAGAGATTCCTCGTGGATGAGCTGCGAAACCAGAAACCACCAGGCGATCGCCAGGCACGCTGTCGTCCAATAGGCCAGCATCACGGCCCGGCTGAATTCCGGCAGTCCGGGCATATCGGCAGCCGCATGAGACCAGGCGAAGGCGCCCGTGAGCGCTCCCACTGCGCATAACTCGTAGCGAAAGCGCCGGACATCTTTGCGGAAGATGTGCAGGGTCTGGGTCATATGCGTGCCTGTCACGCGGCCACGGTTTCGGCCGACTTAGCCACCACGACGAAGATGGAGCGCAGCGACATGGGCGTGGCGGAGATGTCGCGGACGCCGGGGAAGCGCCGGCGAATTTCGGCGATAGTGCGCTCGCTATCGTAGCGGCTCTCCGTAAAGCGAATGACGGCGGCCGAAGATTCGGGCTGCAGCCAGGAAGCGGGCCAATCCGCGGACAGAGGGGGCGAGGCGTCGAAGGTTATTTCGATTTCGCGGAAGCGGTCCGAGAGCGAGCTCAACTCTTCGGAAAACTGGATGCGCCCGTTTTCGAGATAAGCGACGTGGCTGGCAAAAGTCTCGATGTCGGCCAGATCGTGCGAGGAAATGAAAACGGTGGTGTTCTGGCTGCGTTCCAGCAGGCCACTGATAAACTCATCGCGGGCCAGCGGATCGAGGCCGGTAAACGGCTCGTCGAGCACCACGACTTCCGGCCGGTAGGCGAGCGAGGCGGCCAGTGCGGCCTTCATGCGCATGCCGCGCGAGAGGTGCTTCAGCTTACGGTCGCCAGGCAGCTTGAACTGTCGCACGAGCTGCGCGGCCAGCTCATCGTCCCACCCCGGATAGAAAGGCCGCAGGTAGCGCAGGAAATAGTCGACCGTCATCCAATCGGGCATGTCCTGGTTTTCCGAGACATAACCGATGCGGGTGAAGTCACTTCCGGCGAGACCGCGCGAGTCGATTCCCAGGATCTCGGCGCGTCCGGCGTTGGGGCGGAAGATGTTCATCAGAATCTTGATGGTGGTGGTTTTGCCCGCGCCGTTCGGGCCGATCAGGGCGAAGACGGCATCCTTGGGGACGGCGAGAGTGATGCCCTTCAGCACGGACGTGCGGCGAAATTTTTTGGTGAGTTCGGTAATGCGGATCGGATCGCTCATTCTCTGCGAGCTCCTTTCGATGTTGGATTCGGGCCGGCGTCTGCGGCCGGTTCGAGCCTGGTCCAGTGGGCCTTGAGGGCGCCGATGACATCGTCGATTTTCATCCCGAGCCCGCGCGCCTCGACGACCAGGTGTTCCAGTTCGTTGTCGAGGAGATACGTGCGCTCGGCGGCAGTGGAGCGCGATGGCTGCGCGACGACTGTGCCGGTGCCCGGACGAACCTCGAGCAAGCCTTCATTGACCAGATGGGTGATCACTTTATGGGCGGTGTTGGGGTTGATTTTCAGCGCGCTGCTGAGGACGCGCACTGACGGGAACGGGTCGCCGGGGCGCATCTGGCCGGAGATGACCGCCTTCCTGGCGGCGTAGACCACCTGTTCGTACAGCGCGACGCCGGGCTGGAAAGACAGGCGGAACGGGATCACATCTGTACTATAACAGATAGTACAGTGGGCGTCAAGCGTGGGACGGTCCACCTGGACCGCGCCGGAGCCCAGCTCCGGCTCCCCCAGCGCCATCCGTCCCTCGTGTACGGGGATCGCCAGGTGCGTTTTGCGTCAGCGTCGCGCAGATGTGCGCCGGCATGTCGTCCGGCCCCTCCACCGTGTGCCGGTAGAGCTGCTGATCCTCGGGCGCCAGGCGCGCGAAGAAGTCGTCGCGTCGCCACGGTAGCGGCTCGTTGCGTGTGTCCGGCGGGCGCGGATCATTGGGCTATCCGATCGCGACGTCACCGGCGACGTGCCATAATGGCGTTGTGGCTCATCCTGCCAGGATAACTACACCATTTCCGTCTGTGTTGGAAACAGCTGAGAGGCTGGGGGTTTCGGAACGTGACGCAAGGGTCCTCTCAGAGATGGCGGAGCGTTCCCAGACCAACGGCAAAAAAAAGAAAAAAAAGAAAAAAAACAAAAAATAAGTGGCAATCGTCTCGCCGAAGAAAAAGCAGATGGCCCGTCTTTCTCCGCAGACCGCGTTTATAAACATACCGTATGACGACCGATTTCAGGATCTCTATCTAGCATTCATTGCCGGACTATCAGCGTTCGGATTGGACCCTCGGGCCACAGTCGAGGTCCCGGGTGGAACGCGGCGTCTTGACCGGATTTATGAGCTGATTACCTCCTGCCAATACTCCTTCCATGACCTGTCACGCGTGCAGCTTGACACGCAGCCTCCGCGGACACCTCGATTCAATATGCCATTCGAGCTGGGTCTTGTTCTTGGCTGGCTGAAAACAAGCAGAAGCACCAACCATACCTGGTTCATCTTTGAGGCAGTCACGCGGCGCATTTCCAAATCACTGAGCGATCTGGACGGCACCGATCCCTACATTCATGATGGGAGACCGAAAGGAGCTTTTCGGGAACTGGGTAATGCACTTGTAAGGAACGCCGATCAGCCGACGATGCAGCAGATGAACGCGATCTACAAGAGCATCAAGAACGACTTCCCCTTGATCGTGAAAAATACAGGAGCAAGATCGCTTTTCGAGGCGCGCGCGTTTAAGCAACTCGTGGTTCTGGCTAGAAAATACACGGAACTTGCTCGCACGGCGCATTAGCCGGCAAGTCGCCCCAGAGATCTGCTCACGCATCCACGTGCGTGCTGAAGAACCGGTCGAGCGCCGCCTTGTTGCGGTCCGCCAGCAGACCGGAGATCTGTTTCATCTCGGCGGCCGGCAGCGGCTTAAAAGCCTTCGCCAGCGCCACATTCTGATCGATGAATTCGAATTTCGGCATGCCGGCCACGGCCAGCGTCACGCCGGGCAGCGAGAGCGAATAGTACAGCAGCTTTTCGACCGGCGCCTGCCCCACCAGAGCTTCCTGCGCGAACACCTTCATCGCTATCACGCCCATCTTTTTGCGGCGCGCCACCGGCAGTGCCACGTCTTCGAAGCTGATCTTCAGCGCTTCGTTCGGAACCATACCGCTCTGGCCGTTCTTCATCCCCACACGCGCCGCGTTCAGCGCCATCTGGGTGCAATCGAAATCGTGCCGCTCGAGCGCCGTCTTCAGCACTGTCGGATCGGTATGGCTGGTGATGCCGATGAAGCGCGTCACCTTCTGATCGCGCAGCTTCATCAAAACACTCAGCACGCCGTCGGGCGCTTCGACGCTTGCCAGGTCGTGTTCATCCGTCAGGCTATGCACATGGATCAGGTCCAGGTGATCGGTTTGCAGACGCTTCAGGCTGCCTTCCAAAATGCGCTGCGCTTCGTCGCCTTTGCGCGCTTCGATCTTAGTGACCAGGAAGATCCCCTGGCGGCGGGTCTTCATGACCTTGCCCACGCGCGCTTCGCTGACCCCGTTGCCGTACGAATAGGCCGTATCCATATACGTGATGCCCAGGTCGAAAGCACGGTTGAGGGCCTCGATCGCCTTATCCTCGTCCTTATACATGAGGAACCGGCTGCCGCCGCCCATGGCCAGGATCGAGACGCGCGCGCCGGTGCGCCCCAGCACTCGTGTGGGCATCGCATCCCCTACCGCGGGCCCTGCACCGGCCGCATGCGCAGCTACGCCGGTCAACGCCGCCGTGCCAAAAAATTCACGCCGCGAAATCTTCATACGACTTACTCTCCTATCAGATGGAGTACCACATTTCGCCGGTGGTTCGCTGCACGGTGCTCGAACAGATAGATTCCCTGCCATGTGCCCAGCGCCATCCGCCCTTCGTGTACGGGGATCGCCAGGTGTGTTTGCGTGAGCGCCGCGCGGATGTGCGCCGGCATGTCGTCCGGCCCCTCCACGGTATGCCGGTAGAGCCGCTGATCCTCGGGCGCCAGGCGCGCGAAGAAGTCGTTGAGATCCCGCACAACGTCGGGGTCCGCATTTTCCTGAATCACCAGCGAGGCAGACGTGTGCTGCACGAACACGGTGAGCAGTCCGGTGCGTATGCCGCACTCCTCCACCCAGGGAGTCACCTGCCGCCCGATGTCATACAGCCCCTTGCCGCGCGTCGCAACAGCGATTTGACGGGTGAACTGTTTCAATTGCCCGCCGCGGGCTTCATGACCCACCCGTCCTGCAACTGGACGATGCGGTGGCCATAAGCGGCGTTGGCTTCCGAGTGGGTCACCTGCACAATCGTAGTTCCCTCGTCATTCAGCCGCTTGAACAGCTCCATGATCTCCTTGCCCTGGCTGGTATGCAGGTTGCCGGTGGGCTCGTCCGCCAGAATCAGCTTGGGGCCCGCGATCACCGCGCGCGCCACGGCCACAAGCTGCTGCTGGCCGCCGGAAAGCTGGCTGGGGTAAAGGTCGCGCTTCCCGACAATGTGGAACCGGTCGAGGGTGTCGCAAACCAGACTGGCCCGCTCGGCGGATTTGACGTTGCGGTAGGAGAGCGGGATATCCAGGTTCTCGTACACCGTCAGGTTGTCGATCAAGTGGTAGCTCTGGAACACGAAGCCGATGTACTTCTTGTTCAGCTCGACGCGATCCTTGGGCTTCATCTTATGAACCGCATGGTCGAGAAAGTGAAACTCGCCGGTCCAGGCGCCGTCCAGCATGCCGAGGATACTCAGCAGCGTGGATTTGCCGGCGCCGGATGGACCCATAATGGTCACAAACTCGCCGTCCCTGATCTCCAGCTCGATGCGCCGCAGCACGTACGTCCTGCCGTAGCCCGCTTCGTAAAACTTGTCCAGGTTCGCCAGTTTAATCATGTGTACTTCCATTTTACTGGATATGCGCAGGAATAAATGGCGTCCCTGGCGGCTTCCACCAGTGCGCGAGCCTGCGCGATAATGAGTACACCGATTGGACCAATGTATCGTTTGGAGAAGAAACATCCGCTGGCCATACGCTGGTTTCACTGGATCAACTTTCCGGTGCTGGCACTCATGATCTGGAGCGGATTGTTGATCTACTGGGCCAATGACGTTTACCGTGTGGGCATCGGCGGCCTGACGCTGTTCCACTTCTTCCCCGGCTGGTTCTACAATCTCTTCACCCTGGATGGCCGGCTGGCGGAGGGCATGGCCTGGCACTTCCTGTTCATGTGGCTGTTCGTGCTGAACGGAATTGCGTATGTGACTTATACGCTGGCCTCCGGCGAGTGGCGCTATCTGGTTCCGAACGGCCGTTCGTTTCGCGAGGCGATTCAGGTTACGCTGTACGATCTCCACCTGGCGAAGACCGCACCGCCGCCCCGCAAGTTCAATGGCGCGCAACAGATCGCCTACACGGCGATTGTGCTGATGGGCGTCGGCTCGCTGGTGACTGGTCTGGCAATCTATAAGCCCACGCAGCTTGCCTGGCTAGTCTGGCTGCTGGGCGGCTACGCGATGGCCCGCATCTGGCACTTCTGTCTGACCATTGGCTACGTATTGTTCTTTGTGGTACACATCGCGCAGGTGATCCGCGCCGGTTGGAATAACTTTCGCTCCATGGTGACCGGCTTCGAAGTGATTGCCATCGAAGAGGCCGGCGTGGCGCCGGACTGCGACCCCATTGTGATACTCGCCGAGGAGGCCATGGCGTCGGCCGAAGAGACCAAAGTGCCGCCGGCTGCGGAGGCGAGCGATGAATGACGTCGATCGCGAGATCCGCCGGCGTACGCGGCGTAGTTTTCTGCTAGGCGGCGCGGCGGCCATAGCGGGCGCGGGTGCGTGGGAGTGGCTGCGGACCCGGCCGCCACAGGATGAGCTGCCCTGGCCCGTGCGCCGCGTGCTGGGGGCCAACGAGAAGATCGCGCGAGCCTATTTCAGCGACGGCCATCTGGCGGCTACGTTCGATCCCGCCAAGGCCGGCATGCCGCGCCGCAACGGCATGGAAGGGCTGGGCGACGACTTCGACGCGGCCGAGTGGAAGCTAAGCCTGGTCACTCCGGGCGGCCGCCAACAGACGCTCTCGCTCGATGACATCAAGGCTCTGCCGCGCGTGGAGATGACTACCGAGCTACGGTGCATCGAAGGCTGGACCCAGGTAGTGCACTGGGCGGGCGCGCGCTTGCGGGACTTCGCGGCCAAATATCAGGTGAAGACCGATTATGTGGGCCTGGAGACTCCGGATGCCGGATACTATGTGGGGCTCGACAGCGACAGCGCGCTACATCCGCAGACCTTGCTGTGCTACGAAATGCAGGGCGCGCCGCTCACACCGGCGCATGGCGCGCCGCTGCGCCTGGTGACTCCGGTGAAGTACGGCATCAAGAGTATTAAGCGGATCGGCGTCATCAAGTTTCAGGACGCTCGCCCGGCCGACTACTGGGCCGAACAAGGCTACGACTATTACGCCGGGCTGTGAGTCGCTATTCGGTAGCGCGGATTTGCGTGAGGCGTCGCCGAGAAGCGGAATGGCAACTGGCAGGTTGACGCCGCGCAGAACGATGATGCCGATCCCAGCCCCGCCCCCGAACTCGGCAATGACGTAAGGCCGGTCGTACCCATTCCGAGCTCGACCCCGATGCGGCCTTGAGCTGGGCCGAAGGATGTCCCTCGCGTCGATTTTGCTCCACCCGCGTTTCTGCTTTGCCCACGGCGGCGCGAGGACGTCGATGGCGTGCATCACATCGATCGGCCTGACGGCGAAGCGTTGAGTTTTCGCGCCTACCCCTGATTGAGAGCGTGGTTGCGCAAAGGACAGATACCTGTCAGCGCAGAACAAGGAATCGTCTCCGATTACTGGGTGATCGGGCACAAATTGGCAGATACTCTTGGAGGACGAAGGTCCCATAAATGACGGTCGACCGTTTCATTCTCACCGGGCCGCCCGGATCGGGCAAGACTACAATAATTCGGCATCTTGCGGAGGACGGCTTTGCGATAGCGGACGAAGCAGCAACTGACGTGATCGCCGCGTGGCAGCAACAAGGAATAGACGAAGCCTGGACTTATCCTTCGTTCATTGACGCTATTGCCGAGACGCAGAGGGATCGTCAAATCAACCTGGGCAATTCCGCAAGAATCCAATTCTATGACCGCTCCCCGATTTGTACTCTGGTCCTCGCCAATTGGCTCGGGCACCCGGTATCCGATGCTCTGAGCTTCGAGATCGAACGAATCCGGCGTGAGAGGGTCTATCGGCCGGAGGTGTTCTTCATTCGAAGCCTCGGATTTGTGACACCGACTGAAGCCAGGCGAATCAGTTTTGCCGACTCCATTCGATTTGGAGACTTGCACGAAAGAGTGTATCTCGCGCACGGCTTCAAGTTGATCCACATCGATTCAGCACCAGCACTTCAGCGGGTCGAGGCGATAAAGCGCAGCGTAGGACGCCTCCGCGGACCCGGTATCCCGTCTTCAACGCGCAAACTCGACCAACCCAGAAAATAGGAAGACATCAGCCGGCTAACGCCCGCATCCAGAACGCAGCACCCTGCTTTAGCGTAGCGTGTCTTCCACTTCCCGCAGCCAGTCCGGCCGCTTCAGCACTTCGCGCGGCTTGCTGCCATCGGGCGGCCCGATGATGCCGTCCCGCTGCATCATATCCAGGATACGCGCTGCCCGCCCGTACCCCAGCCGCAGCCTGCGCTGCAACGTGGACGTAGAGGCCTTGCCCATCTCCAGCACGATGCGCACGGCATCTTCGTAGAGAGGATCCTGCCCTCCGGTTGGCACTTCCTCACTCTCGGGCTCGTCCACCGACGGCGGCGCCACCAGGAAGGACTGATCGTACTCCGGCGTGGCCTGCTCTTTCCAGAAATCCACCACGCGGTTGATCTCGGTTTCGGTTACGAAGGCGCCATGCACGCGGATCAGGCGCGACGAGCCCGGCGGCAGGAACAGCATATCGCCCTTGCCCAGCAGGTGCTCGGCGCCCATCACGTCCAGCACCGTGCGGGAGTCCACGCGAGTGGCTACGCGGAAACTGATGCGGGAGGGGAAATTGGCCTTGATGAGGCCGGTGATCACGTCCACGCTGGGCCGCTGGGTGGCCAGCACCAGGTGCATTCCCACGGCGCGGGCCATCTGCGCGAGACGGGTGACGGACTCCTCCACGTTGCGCCCTTCCAGCATCATCAGGTCCGCCAACTCGTCGATCAGGATGAGGATGAAGGGCAGCGGCCGCAAGTCTTCGGCGGTGGCCTCCTCTTCAAAAAGGTTGCGCGGCTGCTCCTGTATCTTGCGGATCTTTTTATTGAACTGGTCGATGTTGCGCACGCCGAATTCGGCCAGCAGGCGCAGGCGGCGGTCCATCTCGAGCACCGCGTTGCGCAGCGCGTTGGTGGCCTTTTTGGCATCCGTGATCACGGGCGTCAGCAGGTGCGGAATGCCTTCGTAGATCCCGAGTTCCACACGCTTGGGGTCCACCATGATCATGCGCACTTCGTCGGGCGTGGATTTATAAAGGATGGACATGATCATGGAGTTGATCATGACGCTCTTGCCGGCGCCGGTCGACCCGGCAATGAGCAGGTGCGGCATGGATTCGAGCGCGGCCACCTTGATGCGCCCGTTGATATCCTTGCCCATGGAGATGGTCAGGTGCGACTGGGACTGCGAGAATTCATCGGATTCGAGGATCTGCCGCAGAGCGATCAACTCGCGGCGCGTGTTGGGCACTTCGATGCCTACGGTGGGCTTGCCGGGGATGCGCTCGATCAGGATGGATTCGGCCTGCAAGCCCAGGCAAAGGTCTTCGGTGAGCGTGGTGATGCGGCTGTACTTGATGCCGGCTTCGGGCTTGAACTCGAAGGTGGTCACCACCGGACCCGGGTTGATCTGAACCACCGAGCCCAGCACGTTGAATTCTTCGAACTTCGATTTGATGCGGACGGCGATGTCCTTGAGCTCCTGCTCATCGTAGGGGCTGCGGCCCTGGCCTTCATTCAGAAATGCGGTGTCAGGTAAGCGGTACGGGGTGGGTCCTGGCGGCCGCGTGCTATGGGCGTGGACCAGCACAGGCCCGGGCGCGGTTACGGGCGCGGGCGTGGGCGCGGCCGGCTCTCGCACCTCAGATTCGTCGAGAGGGCAAATGGGGATTTCGTCGGGCTCGTGAGGCGCCTCCCCGTTGTCGCCTGGCACGTCGAATGGCGGACCGGAGGACTCCATGGCAGCCGATTCCGCCGCTGGCGCGGGCACTTCCGCGTGGGGCCGGGCCCGCTTGCGCTTCTCGGCGCGCAGCAGCGCCTTTTCCATCTGGCGCCGGCGGCTCTGGTCAAGCCAGGCGTGCCAGGATTGGCGAACGGATCGCAGGTAGCGGAGCGGCGGGGCGAACCAGACGCCCAGTTTCGACATCGTGAACGTTGAGACCAGGTAGACGGAAACAATCAGGGTAGTGAGGGTCAGCAGGACGGCGCCCACGGGGTTCAGGGCGTGCATCAGGTAGTTGGCCATCACCTGGCCCAGCAGGCCGCCCAGCGGAATGGCGCCGCTGAACAGCATGAGCCGCGGCGCGAAGGAAACCGCCGCGGTAAGGCTCAGCAGCAACAGGACCGTGCCCGCAAGCTTGAAGGCGCCCGCTTCTAATTCCTGGGAGCGAATCCATTTCCAGGCCAGCGCAAACAGGAAAACGGGGAACAGGAACGCGCCGATGCCGAAGCCCTGCAAGAGCAGGTCCGCGAAGAAAGCGCCCGGATAGCCGATCAGATTGGCCGGCCGGACCGCCGCGGCGGTGCTCCAGGAAGGGTCCTGCAGGCGATAGGAAGTCAGGCTGAGCACAACCACCAGGCCCAGCGAGAGCAGCAGCAGACCTATGAGTTCGTTGATGCGCTTTTGAGAAGTCGGAGACAAGAGCTTCATCCCGCTGGCCGGCGGAAGAAAGCCAGAGCAAGCACCATTATGCCAAAAACGATGCGATAAAACACGAAGAACCACAAGCTGCGGTGGCGGACAAAACGGAGGAACCAGGCGATCACGATGAAGCCCGTGATGGCGCTGACGGCGATGCCCAAGGCGAAAGCGGTCTGCATGCCGGGTTCAAACGCTTTGTGTTTGACCAGGTCGTACATGGCCTTGCTTGCCGCCGCCGCGATGGCCGGCGTCGAAAGCAGGAAGGAGAAGCGGGCCGCGGCCTCCCGATTGATGTCGCGGAACAGGCCGGCGGTAATGGTGATGCCGCTGCGCGAGACTCCCGGGACCACCGCCAGCGCCTGGGCGATGCCGATCGTCGAAGCGTCCACCAGGTTGACTCCGGCCATGTCGCGCGTCTTGCGCCCTTTCTGTTCGGCGATGCCCATCAAGACGCCGATAATCACCAGCATGGAACCGATCACCCACGGGTTGCGCCATGCGCCTTCCGCCTGTTTGTTGAACAGCAGGCCGGCCACTCCCACCGGAATCGTGCCGATCGCTAGCAGCCAGAGCAGCCCGCTGTTGCGCTCGAGCTCTTCGTCACGGCCGTAGCGTAAGCCGAATCCGTGCGCGATAATCTGCACCCAGTCGCGAAAGAAATACACCATCACCGCCAGCAGCGTGCCCAGGTGCAGCGCGATATCGAACGTCAGGCTTTCCGTCTTCCAGCCCAATAGCCAGGAGGTGAGATAGAGGTGCGCCGTGCTGCTGACCGGCAAGAACTCGGTTAAACCTTGCACGCAGGCCAGCACAATCACTTGGTAGATGGGCATGTTAGGGCAAAATGGAATGGTACCCGATTTTATGCCGAACACCAAAATCGTAGCCACGCTGGGACCCGCCAGCGACTCCGAGGCCGCCATTCGTCAACTGCTGCTGGCCGGCGTGGATGTGTTTCGGCTGAACGCGTCGCATAGCACGCAGGCCGAGCATGCCGGACGCATCCACATCATACGGCAGGTGGCGGCGGAATTGGGACGCTGGACCGCCATTCTGCTGGATCTGCAGGGGCCCAAGATCCGGCTCGGAAAATTCGCCGGCGGCAGTTGTATGTTGGCGACCGGCTCGATATTTACCATCGTGACGGAGCCGCTCTTGGGCGACGCGACGCGCGCCAGCACCGGTTATCAGAAATTCGCCGTGGAGGTGAAGCCGGGCGACCGCGTGCTGCTGGCGGATGGAGCGATCGAGCTGCGGGTGCTCGATACGGACGGCGCAGCGGTGCGCACGGAAGTGATCTCGGGCGGACTGATCGGCGACAATAAAGGCGTCAATCTGCCCGGCGTGTTCATCAGTCTCCCGTCGCTGACGGAGAAAGATCTGGACGATCTACGCTTCGGCCTCGAGCAGGGCGTGGATATGGTGGCGCTGTCGTTTGTGCGCTCGGCCGGCGATGTGCGCGCCTTGCGGGACGTGCTGGGCTCGGCGCCGGTGCGCGTCGTAGCAAAAATTGAGAAGCCCCAGGCCTGGGAAAATATCGAGGCCATCCTGCAAGAGACCGACGGCGTGATGGTGGCGCGCGGCGACCTGGGCGTGGAGATGGCGCTCGAGAAGGTGCCGCGTATCCAGAAGTCAATACTGAGCCTGGCGCGGCGGTATGGCAGGTTCGCCATCACTGCCACGCAGATGCTGGAATCCATGATCGAACATCCCACGCCCACGCGGGCCGAGGTCAGCGATGTGGCCAACGCCATTTACGACGGCACGGACGCGGTGATGCTCTCGGCCGAAACTTCCGTCGGGAAGTATCCGGTGGAGGCGGTGAAGTTTATGGCGCGCGTGGCGATCGAGACGGAGAATTCCATCAATGCGCTCGGCTTTCAGGCGTTGCCCGTCACCGACGAACCTACTAATGCGGAGATCCTGGCCGATGCGGCCTATCGCGCCGCGCGGGAAGCCAAGGCGGCCGCCATAGTGGTATTTACGGCGACCGGTTCGAGCGCGCGGCTGGTCTCGCGCTACCGCCCGCCGGTGTCCATCTACGCCATGACGCCGCGGGAGAGCGTGGGCCGTCAGTTGGTGGTGAATTACGCGGTGAACCCCATACTGGCGCCGGACGTGGCCTCCACCGATGAGATGCTGGCGCAGATGGATCGCATGCTGACCGAGCATGGCCAGGTGAAGGATGGCGATTCCGTGGTCTTTCTGGCGGGCCAGCCGATCGGCCGGCCGGGAACCACAAACCTAATGAAGCTGCACCGGATCGGGGACGGGTAGTTCGAATGTCAGTCAACTGCCATCGGGGAATCCGCCGCGGTGCAGCACCATGGGATAGTGCGGCAGCGTGTTGGGCTTGCGGACCGACGCTCGCCACCCGTCGGGGTGGGGCTCCAGGCCGCGGAAAAGAGGCGCGCCGACCAACCGCTCCAGCGAATCCCGAAGGGCGCGGATGGTGTCTTTGCCAAAGCGCGCCTGCCAGCGCTCTTCGATGATGCCGGGCAGTTGACGGTACGCGTCCTGAGCGTCTCGACCCTTTGGGGTCAGGCGAGCGACCTTCGCCCGGCTGCCGGTCGGGTCCGGCTCGACTATGGCGACGCGTCTCTTCCGGAGGACGCCCATCGCCACGGCGATCGCCTCCTTCGACACGCCAGTCAGAAGCGGAAGGTCTCGGACTCGCACGCCTTTCTCGTCGAGAACCCGCACGACGTTGGCGCTGATCGCGAGCGACAACTCCGACTCGCGCTCGAACTCGATGGCAAACGCCAGCAGCACTCGGGCGAGGAGCGTCGACAGCGGGAGACGGTGACCAGTTCCACTTTGGCGCCCGGCCGGCGCCTCCCGCTCACGATCCGGCCCTCTGCTGAACAGACCATACCCCAAGATCGGGAGACAGTCGGGCAGCTCGACGTGAATCTGGCTGATCAGCGCCCATAGCGATTCCCGAAGCTGGTCGATCTGGTCCTTGCCGAAGCGCGCCTGCCAGCGCTTCTCGATGGCGCTAAACAGCGGCCGCCAGACCTCCTGAGCCCTCCGGCCGTTGGGCCTGGCGCGGATCACCCAGTCGGAGCGTGGCGGCTTTGGCCGGCTGTCGGCCGGATCCGGTGCGACGACGACGTACCCCCACCTCTCCATGCCGTTCAAGTTCGTCGGGGTGCGGGCGAGGTCCTCGAGCTCACCGACGCGCACCCCCTTCTCGCCGACGAACCGCATGCAATTCGACCACATCACCATTGACACCAGCCAGGGACCGTGCGGCGACCCGGCCGTCGAGCCATGGCTCGTGGTGCGATGCGGCATATGCCGCTCGAATTCGTTGTCGAACTCGATCGTGAACGCAACCAACACCTGGGAAAGCAGGGCCGACAAAGGTAGACTGATGGCCATCAGGAAGGGTTCTCGCGGACGAAATCCAGCCTCCGCGGATGGTCGACGATGATCGCCCGGCCGTCCGTGAGGGCCTTCACCGAATGGCGGACATTACCTGGTACGATCGCAACCAAGCCCGGTCGGGCGATATGGACCACACCGTCGATGGTCATTTCGAGCTCGCCCTCGATCACTTCATAGACCTCTTCCTGAGGATGGAAGTGCTCGTGAATGGACGAGCCGCGCCTGAAGTCGTAGTGCGCGAAGGTCATGCTCGGCGAGTGGAAATAGCGGCCATACCAGCCCGGCAGGCGTTCTATAACATCGAGGCTGCTGGTGTCAACGATGAGCATATTCTCATCCAAGGATGAGCCTGGAGGCGGGAGCGAAGCGACCCGCCGCCAAGACTCCTTTCTGACCTGATTTTGCGCAGTCTCGCTGCCGACCAACGGGAGGCCCTGCAGAGCTCCAACC
>Ga0302325_10007467_pt1 | contig 24242 bp, 21 predicted proteins | sample Palsa_T0_2_FD_201948 | JGI IMG/M metagenome (GOLD analysis project Ga0302325, IMG submission 201948) | Peat permafrost microbial communities from Stordalen Mire near Abisko, Sweden - Palsa_T0_2 | ecosystem: Environmental > Terrestrial > Soil > Palsa > Peat permafrost | place: Sweden: Abisko... | reverse complement strand
TACCACCGGGCGTGCTGGTCTCCAGCCAATCGACATTGCGTTCAAGCTCGGAGAAAAACTTTTCGAGCCAGCGATCGCGATAGCAATGATCGTACGTTCCCGGCCACACGCCGAACTTCTCCATGTCGTCTCCCATGGAGGCGAAACCACCCGGATGCTCGGCGGCTGCGCGGCGCAGAAATTGCGTGGTCTCTTCGACGCCGCGGAACGGAATCAGGTATCGCAGCGATTTCAGCCCGGGAAGAAGCTTCACCCAATGGCATTGATCTTCGGCCGTGTAGTAGCCAAATAGTTGTTCCAACTCAAAGCCCGCGCCGAGGAAATGGTTGTCGTCAACCAGAGTGTATTCAACTCCCGCGGCACCAAGCGATGACGGGAGCTGAGGCTCCCACACTCGCTCTGCAAGCCATGCTCCCTTCGGACGTTGGCCAAAATGTTTCTCGATGTAATCCGCGAGCCTCGTGATCTGTTCCAAGCGGTCTTCGGGAGGGATTACTACAAGGATTGGTTCGTAGAAACCACCTCCTACGATTTCCACCTGCCCGCGTTTCACGAGCCCGCGAAGCTGCGCGAAATATTCCGGATGCGCACGCTCCAGCCACTCGAGCAACACCCCTGAATAATGCAGTCCCATGCGGATCAAGGGATGGCGTTCGAGCACTTGCACGAAAGGCAGGTAGGATTGCTGATAGGCGCGCTCCATCACATCGTCAAAGTTTCCGACGGGTTGATGCGCGTGAATGAGTAGCGCTAGCTGGAATTTCGCCACTACTGAACCTCTTTGACCTTCACAGAATAACCTGAATCCGGCGAACTTCCCAGGAAACGGGGTGCTTGCATGTTTCTATGATATTCACGGGAGCGTCTAAATTGCGCAATCCAGCTGCGTCAAGCTGGTCGCGAGATGGCGGAGCGCGTTACCGATGCTCCAGCAAACAGCGTGAGGCGCTCGATGAGCCGCTTGATCGCCACTTCTAGGGACGCGTCGGCAGCGCCCGCGGGTACGTAGAGAACGATCAGGATATCCTGAGCGCTCTCCGTGATCATGGTGCGCGTGGAATCGCTTATCGGGCTGCCGAACGGACCCTGAGAATCGGCGAGCAACGGACGGCCGTCAAGATGCCATGTTTGTTTGCCGATGCCTTCATAGCTCTCGCCTGAAATACCATGTCGAAATTCGATGGGCTGCTGAATTCGCGAGCGGTCGTAACAACCGAACGGCCATCCTGTTTCGATAGATCCGAGGTTCCCGACGTCCACAACATTTGAAACGCGATAAAGGCCCTTCGCTTGCACCACTCGCCGCAGCAAAGCTTCCGATGACGGACGATATTTCGAGGGGTCCATGCCCCACTCGCGGAACATCGCGCGCACCTCTCGAACCGGCTTCGCATCGGCTAAAGTTTCCACAGTAAATTCACGGCGCTTGCCTTCGCAGACTTCGTCCATCAACTGCACGAGTCCGGGATCGGCAGGCGCGACGCGCAGGCCATCGGCTTCGACCATACCCAGTTTTACGCCGGGCAGCTTGATATTGATTTCCACGAGTGTCCTCGCTCGCGCGATAGCCGGCTGCTATGATGGCTCGCGATTTAGAGAGTTTAAAGGGAAAAGGATTTCCAGGCGATGAATTCCGAGGAAAAAGATGAGAAATTTCAGCGCGGCATTTTACATTTTAACGCGCAGGAATTTTTCGAAGCTCACGAAGTGTGGGAGGAGGTTTGGCTGGTGGAAGCCGAGCCGGAAAAGACCTTTCTGCAAGGCATCATTCAAATCGCGGCGGCGTTTCATCATTACCTCCGCGAAAACCCCGATGGAGCGGAATCGCTGCTCGCCGCTGGTATCGTCAAACTGTCGCGTTTTCCCGCGCATCATCGCGGTTTGGCAATCGGGGACTTGCGCGCCGCGGCAAAACGGTGGGCAAGAAGCATCGGCGAAGGCGAAAAAGCCGGACGCGCGCAGATTCCACGGTTGCGCAGGAGCGATTGACACCTCGATGCGGCTATGAAACGCTGGCTTAGGGCTTATTAGCGACGCCTCAGCTCCAGCGGCATCAAATATCATGGCCCATTCAAGCAAGGAGAAATCCAAATGGCGGTAGAACGAGAACGTATCTTAGACGCGCTGCGGCAGTGTTACGACCCGGAGATTCCCATCAACATTGTGGATCTCGGGCTGATTTACGATGCGCACTCCGACGAGGCCGGCAACGTGGCAGTGAAAATGACCCTGACCACTCAAGGTTGCCCTTCTGCGCTGGCCATCCCCGAGCAGGTAAAAGCCCGGATTGCAGCCATTGAAGAAGTGCGCGATGTGACCGTGGAAATCGTGTGGGAACCGGCCTGGAATCCGAGCATGATCAGCGAGAGCGGGCGCAAAGTGCTGGGCCTCGAAGTCTAACCACTCTGCAAAAGAAAACGGCGAATCTCTCGATCCGCCGTGGTAAATCTCTAGGCGAGCTCAACAGACTTGCTCGCGCAAAAGGCCTTAGGCTAGGGCTTCTTGTTTGTATACCAGTCCGCGTTGATGGGCGTGAAACTTGCCCACTTCTCCGGCAAATCCTCGAGAGCGAAAATGGCTGTTACCGGGCAGACTGGAACGCAAGCTCCGCAATCAATACACTCAACCGGACTGATGTAGAGCATTTTCTCTGCTTCAAAATCCGCCTCGTCTTTTCGCGGGTGGATGCAGTCCACAGGACAGACGTCCACGCAGGCGGTGTCTTTCGTACCGATGCAGGGTTCAGCAATTACGTAAGCCATATTGCGTTCTCCTCGAAGCAATCACATTTCCCGGATGGTCCCGGAGTATTGCCAACAGCCTTATACATTTTTTATACCATCAAATAATAGCAGGCACAAGCGCAAGGCCTTGCTCCTGTTTTCTCCAGCCTTGCAGCAGTTGCCGCTCGCGGAGATAAACCGATAGAATGGGATTCTGAGGGAAACGGGCTTGAAACGAAAATGGCACTATCGCTTTCTGATCTTCGCCTCAGTTTTGCTTTTTTCTCTGGCGGCAGTTCATCCAGCTCGGACGGAGAACGCCGGGGAGAAGGCTCAGCCGGCCATTGCGCAAGCTGCAAAAACTCCAGATCCGGCGATAATTGATCTCTCAGGCTACCAACAAATTCTCGCAAAATACCGCGGCAAGCCGCTGGTCGTGAATTTTTGGGCCACCTGGTGCGAACCATGCCGTGACGAATACCCCCTGATTGTTGAGTTGGCTGCTGAGTTTAAAGCACAAGGCGTGAGCGTCGTCGGAATAAACATGGACGACGATTCGGACATGAATCTGGTTCGACGGTTCATCGCGCGCACGCAGCCGCACTTCCCTAATTACCGTCAGAAACCAGGAATCGATCTTGACGCGTTCTATCAAGGAGTGAATCCTGCATGGAAAGGAACCATGCCGCAGACAGTTTTTTACGCGCGCGATGGACGCATCGGCGGATATTTCCTGGGCACGCGGCCGCGTCCCGTTTTCGAGCAGGCTTTCCGCGATCTGCTGGCAAAACCCAGCGTGAGTAACGACATAACTGCCGGTCGAAGCATAGCCGGACATAGCTAGTTTTTATAACGAGGGAATGATTCATGCTTCACACGCGAGGAAATAAACTGACGTGGCTGGGCCACGCCACATTTCGCATTACCACACCGTCTGGAAAAGTAATTGTCATTGATCCGTGGGTCCAAACCAATCCGATGTGCCCTGAGCCGCTAAAGAAATTTGAGCGCCTCGATACGATGCTCATTACCCATGGACATTTCGATCACATTGCGGACGCGGTGGCGCTCGGGAAGCAGTTTAAGCCGCAGATTGTTGGAATTTTCGAGACATGCGTGTGGCTGGAATCGAAAGGTGTTTCGAATACGAACGGAATGAACAAGGGCGGCACTCAGCGAGTGGGTGAGATCGAAGTCACCATGGTGAATGCGATTCATTCCTGCGGAATTCAAGATGGCGACAAGATCGTGTACGGCGGGGAAGCCTGTGGTTACATCATCCGCCTTCCCGGCGGCCTGACGATTTATCACGCGGGCGACACCGCTGTTTTTGGCGACATGAAATTAATCGGCGAACTGTACGCTCCCGATCTCGCTCTTCTACCGATTGGCGATCACTTCACGATGGGTCCGAGAGAAGCGGCAATGGCGATCAGGCTTCTCGGCGTTCGCCAGGTGGTTCCGATGCACTTTGGCACTTTCCCGCCGCTGGTCGGGCGGCCCGAGCAGCTCCGTCAAATCACGCAGGACATTTCGGGGCTTGAGATTCACGCACTGAAGCCCGGCGATTCGATTGGTTAGCGATTCAGATGAAAGCTGATGGGAGAGGAATAAAATGCCCGGTATTTTGAATGCAAAGGTGGAACAGTACCTTGCGGGATTGTTGCCCAAGCGCGACGCCGTAATCACAGACATGGAGCGCTACGCCAAGCAGCATGACGTTCCGATTATTGGCCCCGTGGTTGCACGATCGATCTATCTATTAGCGCAAATTTCCGGCGCCAAGCGAATGTTCGAGATGGGCTCCGCGATCGGATATTCCACCATCTGGCTGGCACGCGCCGCAGGCGCGGATGCGGAAGTTTATTACACCGACGGCGATCCGGCGAATGCGGCACGTGCTCGCGCGTACTTTAAACGCGCCGGGGTTGAACAGCGCATCCAGATCATGTCCGGCGATGCCGTGAATCTGATCGATCAAGTTCCCGGCGAATTCGATCTCATCTTCATCGATGTTGACAAACACCAATATCCAGAGGCTTTGCGCAAAGCGATTCCCCGTCTGCGCTCGGGTGGATTATTAATTACCGACAACGTACTGTGGTCCGGCCACGTTACCGCTAAGGCGAAAGATCCGAAGACGCGAGCGATCCAACAATTCAACAAGCTGATTTATTCTTCGCGTGAACTCTTTCCCGTAATCATTCCTCTGCGCGACGGAGTTGCTGTTTGCCGCAAATCCTAGAATTGTTTCCGACGCTCTGCGAATCGTGCCTCCGGGATGCTCGGCCTTTTGAATTCAGGAAGCGGAATTGCGCGAAGACCTCGGGAACAGGTTGCGCAAAAAGAAGGTCAGGTTAGCGGGGCGCTCCGCCAGGCGACGCATGAAGTAAGGAAACCAGTCCGTGCCATACGGGATATAAATGCGGAGCCGGAAACCTTCTCGAACAAGCTGCTTCTGCAGGTCCGTGCGAATACCGTAGAGCATTTGAAACTCGAATCGCTCGTGGCCGATATTTTTCTCGCGAACGAAATCCTTCGTAGCGTCAATCATCGCAGGATCGTGAGTCGCAATGCCGTGGTAAATTCCGCTGGGCAATAGCAGCTTCATCAATTTCACATAGTTGGCGTCCACATCCGACTTTTTCGGAAATGCAATGTCTGGCGGCTCTTTGTACGCGCCCTTGCAGAGGCGAAGGCGGCAGCCCGCCGCAATTAAATCCAGGACGTCCTTCTCCGCACGGTAAAGATAGGCCTGCATCACGGTACCCACGGCGGCATACTTCGCGCGAACGCGCTTTGCCATTTCGACCGTGCGCTCCGTGTAGGGGGAGCCTTCCATGTCAATGCGCACGAAATTCTGTTGGGCACTGGCACGCGCGACGATTTTTTCGAGAAGCTCCTGGCACAGATTCTCGTTCAAATCGATGCCAAGCTGCGTGAGCTTGAGTGAAACGTTGGAGTCGAGTTTTTCGCGTTCAATGCGCTCAAAGATTGCCAGGTAATTCTCGGCGGCCTGTCGCGCTCCGGCTTCATCCGACACATTTTCGCCCAGCAAATCGAGACTAGCCAATTGCATCGCGCTGTTTACCTGGCGAGCGACTTCGACGGCGTCGTCCAGGCTCTCACCTGCAACGAATCGCCGCGCGACGCGCCGGCTCAGTGCGTTGTGCATGATCAGCGGCGCGAGCCGCTTATTCTCTGAAAGATGCAGAAGGAATGAGCGCATCAGAAGGCGGCAGTGACGAATTGGCGATCAGAGATTGTTGGAACTTGCATCAACCCGGGATTATGCGCAGAGCGAAACACACGCATCAGTCTTTAAGTCCGGTAAGGAATTTTTCAGCATCGATCGCCGCCATGCAGCCGGAGCCCGCGGCGGTAACCGCTTGTCTGTAATGATGGTCTTGCACATCGCCGGCGGCAAACACGCCTTCCACATTCGTCTGCGAGCCGTGGTGCGTGAGGAGATAACCCGCGTCGTCCATCTTTAGCTTTCCCTGAAAAACCTTCGTGTTGGGGTCATGGCCTATGGCAACGAAAACACCTTCGGTAGCGATGGTCTTCTTCTCATTGGTATCCACGTTGCGGACGGTAACCATTTCCACCGACTTCTTACTTACGTCGTGGACTTCGTCAATGACGTAGGGCGTTAGAAATTGAATCTTTTCATTCGCGTGCGCGCGATCCAGCATAATTTTCGTAGCGCGAAATTCGTTACGTCGATGCAGAATCGTGACGCTCTTTGCAAATTTCGTAAGGAAGGTGGCCTCTTCCATCGCGGTATCACCGCCCCCGACAACTAAGATATCGCGCCCGCGGAAAAAATAGCCATCGCATGTGGCACATGTGGAAACACCGTGCCCAAGCAAGTGGCCCTCCGATTCAATACCGAGCATTCGCGCCGACGCGCCGGCTGCGACGATCAACGCCTCGCATTCGTAACTTTCTTTTCCTGCTTCAATTTTGAATGGCCGCTTGCTCAAGTCCACGGAGGTCACCGCGCCGGAACGAAACTCAGTTCCAAACCGCTGGGCTTGCTTGCGGGTGTTTTCGATCAATTCCGGTCCCAGGATACCTTCCGGAAATCCCGGAAAATTCTCGACCATGGTGGTCAAGGCGAGTTGGCCCCCGGGTTCATAGCCGTCAAGAACAAGCGGTTTCAGGTCAGCACGCGCAGCATAAATTGCGGCGGTCAAGCCCGCGCATCCGCTTCCGATGATGATCACTTTGTGCACTGAAATCTCCTCGAAAAGTCCCCGCCGGCCGCCGATGCGACACGCGAAAAGTATAATTGTATCATTCCATGTCCGCGATGCCATGGCCCCGCGAGTTGCGGGATGTCCGGCAGCTCGCGCGATGTATCAGTGGCCCAAGGCGGCCGGACCATGTCGAGGACCGGGTAAGAGGAACGCATGCTGACGTCTGCAAAGCTTTTCCAGCTTCTGAATGAATCTATCGTTTTGCTCCTCGGAGCTCTCCTGATTCTGCTGGCCGTTTCCGGGCGCGTGGGATTGCCAACGCGGCCGGCGACTTTGATTGCCGTGGGAATTGTTTTTTTGTACTGGGGTGCCCGCGCCTGGACGCGGCACGGACCTGCGGCACCCCGCTGGTCCTCAAAGATACGCGCGGGCTCGCTTGCTCTGGTTGGCGCGCTTATTTTGGGTGTCCCCGTTCTTCCTGTTCGTTGCATCCCGTTGCTTCTCGGACTTGCCGGAGCGGTGCTTGTACTGCGTGGGACTCTGGGCGCCATCCTTTTCGCTCGAAGTGAATGAACTCCCCAAGTTGCATATTTCGAGACTATCGATAGACATCCTTCGCTCTTGCCAGTGCGTCCGCTTCCCGATAATCTCACTCGCATGTCTAGGGCGCCGGTTCAGTTGAATCGACGAACCCGAGCCAGAGAATTCAGATTTGAGTTTCAAAGAGGACGAGAACATGCTGAAAGAATTTAAAGAATTCGCGATGAAGGGCAACGTGCTGGACATGGCCATAGGCATCATCATCGGCGCCGCCTTTGGAAAGATCATCACCTCACTGGTAGGCGACGTCATAATGCCGCCGATTGGGCTTCTTCTTGGACGAGTCGATTTCTCCAGCTTATTTCTGAGCCTGTCACATACTCACTACGATTCACTGGCTGCTGCCAAAGCTGCGGGGGCCGTGACGATCAACTACGGGTTGTTTCTGAACACCGTAATCGATTTTTTGATCGTGGCATTCGTAATCTTCCTGGTGATACGCCAGGTGAATCGGTGGAAAAAGCCTGTTCCCGCTGCGGCGCCGGCGACCAAGGAATGCCCGTACTGCTTTTCTGCAATCCCGATCAAAGCCACGCGTTGCCCTAATTGCACTTCAGAGCTTCGAGCCTGAACATTCTCGGAAGAGCGGGCACCCGTTCAACGGTCTTATCAATTCGGTTTCGGCGGCAGATTTTTCGGGTCCGCCGGAGGATTCAGCCTGCGGGTCTGGATGTCCCGAAGATGCTGGCGAAGTCTTTCGAGCACCTCATCGCCTTGACCTTCCGCGATTTCCCGCTCTAGTTCGGTCAGCGCGAAATGAATGATGTCGTGATGGTGGAGTTCCTCGCCGGCCAGCTTTTCGCTGAACTTGAGCCACATCTTGTGCAATACGTCAATTTCCTTGGGTGTAAGGCGAGGCGCGTGCGGCCCGAGGTAGAAGATATATTCCTGGCCCGCGGGCGTGAAAATCTCCAGGGCCAAGCGCGGCCGGGGCTCCGGCATGCGCTCCCAGGCTAATCCGATCTCGCGCGCCTGTTCCGTGACGGGCATCTTCGACGAGCTACCGCTCACAATCGTGCTCGACTGAAGGTTCATCGCCGTACGCAGAATGCCTTCCCACAAATCGTTGGCGGCAGCCACAGCCAGGCGCACCGGCTTTCCTTCTTTCTCCGCGATGGCGAGCACCTTGGTGAACAGCAACTGTTCGATGGTGCTGAAAAGCTGGTCGGGATCCAGATCGTATTCGCCTGACGCCGCTCGCCGCAACATGCGCACGTGCAATACCACTATTTCCGCGTCCAGCCCTTTCACGCGTTTCAATGCAGCTTCCAGGTGATACAGCGCGTAGTAGGTGCTAACCGGAACAAGGATGCTTCCTGGAGCAACACCCACGCTCGTGGGAGTGAGCTCGGCTTCCTGCGCAAGATTGAACTGATCGAGTTCGACGTGAGCTGCGCCGGCCTGGCGCTTGTGCATTCGATGTTCGGAGATTTCAAAGACAGTGAACAGAATAAGAGTGAATGTAATTCCCGCCATGGTGGCATCGGGTTTTGTAAATAGATTAATCACTGCAATCGAGAGCAGAACCAGAGTGATTATTCCCAGTCCAATCGGAATTTCCACGCCGAAAATGACGGGATTGAGCGGCACACGATATTCACGATCCTGGGGATGCGTGTAGCGCAGCACCAGAACCGCAATGCCTTTCATCGCGAAGCTCCAGATCACGCCGAACGCGTAGAGGTTGCCCAGAAATGTTACGTCGCCTCGGCTAGCCAGAATGGTGATGATCTGGAAGGCTACAACCATGTTGATGATGCGGTGAGTGGTTCCGAAGCGCGAGTGCGGGTGGCGGAACCAGTCGGTCAGCACTCCGTCTTCCGACACGCGGTTGAGCACTCCGTTCGAGCCCACAATCGCCGTGTTCACAGCTCCCGCAAGGATTAGAACACCCACGACCACGACGAACACATGAAACGCAAGCCGTACGGGAAAACTTCCGACCAGATGCATCGAGAGTCCGCCGATCAAGTTCTCGGTGAATTTTCCCCGCACGTTGTCCGGAATGATCATTACCGCGAAGAAGGAAACCAACGAGGTGAAAACCAGGCTATAAATGAATATGATCAACCCTGCTTTTTTCAGGTTGGGCAGCTTGGGATGTTCAATTTCTCGATAGACCTGTGCGAGTGATTCCTCGCCGCTCATAGCCAGCACGGAATGGCCCAGCCCGACAAAAATCGCGATCAGCGTGATCGTATGCGCCCATTGATAGCGATCCAGCCAGCCAAGCGACCCCTTGTCGAGCTTCATGTTCTGGGGCAGCGGCGCGGGAGGCAGATGCCAGCCGCTACGGGCATACAAAGTGTAGAAGCACCAGCTAATCAGAACGATCACCATGATGGTGGTGAGCTGCATGATCCGCAGCGCCTTGCCGCTGGATTCCGGCACGCCCTTGATATTTTCCCACCAGAAATAAAGCGTGATCACGATGGCGACCGCTGCAGCGGTGCCGTTTACGTGAAGATGAATCGGAATGTGAGCGTAAACGAATAATTCATTTAGTACGCCGACCAGATATTGGCCCGCGGACACGCCGCTGATGGGCCCGGTCAGGACGTAGTCGAACATCAGCGCTGAAACCGAGAACTTCGCCAGCGTTCCGCCCAGGGCTTCCTTCACCACGCGATACACGCCGCCCCGGACGAACATGCTGCAGCTCTCCACGTAAATCGCCCGTACTGCGTATGAAAACAGCATGATGCCGAGGATGAACCACGGAGCCGTCTTGCCGATGAACTGCTCTGCTTCGCCGCCGGCGTAATAAGCCGATGACGCCAGGTCGTTCAGGACGATGGCTGCGGCCCGCCAGAAAGAAATGAACGCCAGCATGGCCGTAGTGGCCACGAGGACCTTGGCTACGGGGCGTACCCTACCAGGTGTGAAAATGTGGCCGGTGGAGTCGGATGACATACGTTATAGAGATGAGGAGAAGAACTATACGTTGAATTTATCGCAAAAACAAAGAGTTGCTCGTCCCGGATTTCTTCCCCGCCGCGCGATCACGCAGCGAGGCCGGCCGCAATGCCCTGACCTGCCCTTCAGGAAAGCTTTTCTACCGAGGCCGGCCCAAACTCGCGCACGCAAGCCTCGCAAGGGCAGATTTCGCGCAAATGTTCGAAGCTGTAAATGCCCGTCGCGTGGCTGTCCGAAAATTCAATCTGGATTGCGTAGTTCCCTACTGCTATTGCGCTCTTGGCGGTCACGCGCGGCTTAAACATCGGCAATACTGCACTGGGAGCGCTAGCTCCGCTCGGCGATGTCCCTATGCGAGCCTTCTTTTCGCGCTCGTCGTTACACAGCGCGCACGGACAGTGGTCTCGCAGGTAGGGAAAGTCGTAGCGGCTCGCGTGCCCGTCCGACCAGGTGACTTCGACACCTTGGCCCGTCGATACGCGTACTTTCACGTCCATCGGCTTTTTTCGCAAATCGTGTGGTATCGGCATTTCTTTCTATTCTAGCAGACCCGCTTTGACGTTTGATCTCAACGGAGCCGCGTCACGGCGAGGTTTTTAATGACGCCGGAACTTCCACCAACCTTCCATGCGCGAATGCGATGCGGCGATCGGCCAGGCGTCCGATGGAGGGCGCGTGCGTGACCATGAGAATAGTATGCCCTTCGCGGTGCAATTCGTGGAAGAGCTGGATCACGGTCTCCTCGTTGGCTTCATCCAGGTTTCCGGTAGGCTCGTCGGCGAGAATGAGCTTCGGATGATTGATCAGCGCCCGGGCAACAGCTACACGTTGCTGTTCGCCGCCGGAAAGTTTTCCGGGCAGATGCTCGACACGATCGCCCAAGCCCACACGCTCGAGCGCTTCGCGCGCCTCTTTCTCGTCGGTGGTGCTGTGAAAATATTGCGCCAGCATTACGTTTTCTAGCGCGGTCAGATAGGGCACCAGGTGAAATTGTTGAAAGATGAAACCAATCTTCTGCGCCCTGAAACGCGTGAGCCCGGATTCGTCGAGCCGGCCAACGTCAATAGCATCCACAATCGCTTGCCCTGAAGTGGGCATATCGAGCCCGCCCAGAATATTTATCAGCGTGGTCTTTCCGGAGCCTGAAGGCCCCATGATGGCAATCCATTCGCCGGCTTCCACGCGGAACGACACGCCTGCAAGCGCGCAAACGTTTCCGAATTCCTTGCGCAGATTCTCGACTTGCACCAGAGTCGCCACTATTCCCCTCGAAAAATTACGGCCGGTTTCACTTTTCCCAGCAGCCGCAAAGGAAGCGCTCCGGCGAGCGCGACCGCAACCATAAGAGCGATAGTCAGCGGAAAGATTTCCCAGCGCAGCGAAATTGCCGTGCCAAAAACGCGCTGGCCCATCCAGCGCGAAAGTTCAATGCCCAGGATGGCGCCGACGAACCCTCCCGCCGCGCCGAGAACGCCCACTTCGGCCATGAACAATGTAACGATCCGCGCAATCGAGCCGCCCAGCGCCTTCATCAGTCCCACGTCCTGGCGCCTCTCCATCGCCAGCGCCGCCATCGTCGCAAGGACGCAGAGTGCCGTCAGCGCAAGAATCAGAACCACCATGGACCCGATCAGCAGCCGGATGCGATTTAGAAGATCACCCTCGGCTTCGGTCACCTGGCGGATTGGCCGCACTTCGTAAGACGGCAGCGCAGCCGCCAGCCGCGCCGCGAATTCCGAGATGTTTTTAGCGGTTCCCCTGACGCTCAATTGCGCCAAACCGATCTGGCCCGGAAGTCCCGCGAGCCTTTGAACTTCAGCCAATCCCATGAAGACCTGATTGTCTTCCGCGCCGCCCGCATCCACGATGCCCACCAGCGTAGCCTGCGTAGTTTTGCCCAAGTAAGACAAAAGCAGCGTGCTGCCCAGAGCGAGATGAAGTTGCCGCGCGACGTTGCGCCCGACTATGCAAGGTATCTGATTCTCGCGAGACGAAGTCCACTGGCCCTCGATCCTCCACGCTGGCTCAAGCTCCGGCAGCTCTTCCAACTTCGTTCCGGCAACGACTACGGGCGTGTTCCCAGCGCGCTCGACAATGTAAAGAAAAGGCGCCGCCGCCACAACGGCTGGGTCCTTCAAGCTCTGAATCGCGGCGAACGCCTCGCTCTGATTCATAAGCGCTGCGGGAGCCGCTCCGTTGACTTGCGCATCGTGACCGGGCGAAATCACCAGGTTTGCACCCAGCATGCGAAATTCTTGGGTGAGCTTGCGCTCGACGTCGAATTCAAGATTCAGCAGAGCAGAAATCACCATCGCACCGGTTACCAGAGCCAGAATCGCCACCACCAGGCGCCCGCTGCTGCCGCGCAAGAGTTTCCAGAGCAGGCGCCAGAACATTACTCGCCCCGCAGAATCGGCGCGGGATTGAAGTGCGACGCGCGACGTAAAGGAATCAGACTGCCCACGAACGCCACGATTGCCGCGATGCCAAGGACCACCGGAAACAGAATCAGCCGCGGCGAAGCGGGCGTGCCAAACACGCTCGCGCCCAGGCTCCGTGCTAATGCCGCACCCACTACGAACCCGATGGCGCCTCCCGCAACGGCGAGCAGCAACTGTTCCGCGAGGAAAATCCCGGCAATCAGAGAATTGGTCGCGCCCAACGCCTTCATCAGGCCGATTTCCGCGCGCCGCTCAAGAACGGTGGTAGCCGCCGTAGCTGCAACCGCCAGGGCCGCAGCGCCCAGCGCCGCGAGCGTAACAATCCAAAGCAGAGTGCCTACGCGCGAGAGAATGCGGCCTTCCGTGTCCGCCACGCGGCGAATGGTGCGCACGTCCGTGCCGGGCAACACCGTTTTTATTTGGAAGCTGATCGATGAAATGTACGGCGAGCAGAACCAGCGATCGTATTCCGTCGGAGTCATTTTCAGCGGATCGCGTTCGGAGAAAGTGTCCGCCGGCTTGGTCAGCGCGCTTACAAAAAGCTGACGAAATTGGCCCGGATGTCCCGATAATTTCTGCGCGATCGCGAGAGGCACGAGCAACGCCTTGTCTTCCGCGTCATCCGTGGACACGATACCCACTACTTTGAGAGCAATCGCTTGTGTTGCGCCGGATTGGCCTTGCATTGAGTCACCAGGCGACCGACTGGTTACGTAAATGACCTTTCCGGCGGTCACACCCGGCATGGTCGCGGCCAGCGCCGATCCCATGACGCATTCATTTGCGTCATCGTGAAACCAGCGGCCCTGAACTTTCCACCAGGGATGCGTGACGCTCAGGCCGGTTTTGAATTTCGTGCCGTCGGGGACGGACACATCCTGCGCGTACCACGTCCCCACAATCATGGCGAGAGTCGGGTCAGAATCCTCAGATTGCTGAATCGTCGCGGGAACATCGAGGAACGGCGTGAATCCCAGAATATTGTGGCGCCAGAAAATTGTTTTCAGTTTTCCGAGGTCGGTTTCGCTGAGGTACGCTCCTTCGTTCACCGGCCGATAATCAACACCGCCAATTTCGATGGGAAGCGTATCCGCTCGGGGTGTGACCAGCAGATTCGCACCCAGGCTGCGAAATTCGCGCGCCAGTCGGTCGCCAACCTCGAGTGCAATAGTCAGCGTCGAAGTCGCGACGGCCATGCCCACGACCAGTGCAGCCGCCACCAGAACTTTACGTCGCGGATTACGAACGAAGGATTCTCTTACCAGCCGGCCAAACATCGTTCAGGGGTGAATCGTAGAGACGGCATTGGCGAGCGCCGAAACATCCACAATCACTTGTCCCCCTTCTACACGGGATTTCACCGCAATCGGATTGCAGCCGCCGGATTCTCCGATGGAAGGAATATAGATCGCCGCGCCGCAATTTCTGCAGATCACGTTCTGCCCTTCCTGGCGATAGCCGGCCGTGCCGCAGATCTGGCAAGCGTCCAGCGCCGTGGCGAAATCGCCGTTTTGTTTGTGGATCACCAGAAATCGGATTACGGTCCCGTTCACGTCCGCGGTGTAAAAATGCAAACTCGAATCTGTAAGCTCAGAAAGCGGAATGTTTACCTGGCCGTTCTGGGCGACAAGGACCTGGGCACGCACCGGCGCCGTTACCGCCCGGGCATATACATACTCGGCCGCGAAAGACAGAACGACGGCCACGCACAAGATTGCCGCCGCGAAACTCCAGCGCTTCTGACGCCGAAATTCCCACTCGCGCATGCGCCGATCGGCCGAATTCGCTGCTTCCGTAGGCGCAGGGCTCTTCGCGCTGAACCATTCGCGCAGCACCACCAGGGCCGCAACTCCCAGAATCACCACAAAAAAGAATACTTCGTTCCGCACGATAGGCCCTATTGTGGCCATTTCTCGTTTACTTGACGGCAGCCACATGGCCTCGCTTAATTCGTGCAGGCCGGTGAGCAAAAGCTGGAAAGCGACCACCATCAGAATCGTGCTGGTGGCCGCAAAAAAACGATGAAGAGGTATTCGCAGCGTGCCTTGAAAAAAGAAAAGGCCGACGGCCACCGCGATCGCGATCCCAAGCCCAGTTCCAATCCAGACTTGCACGCCGGCGCTGGATAGCTCCACCGCACGCAGGATCAAAACCAGCTCCGCGCCCTCCCGCACCACCATCAGGAATACGAAGAATCCAATTCCCCAGCCGGCGGCGCGTGTGGACTGCTGCGCGTACGCTTCCACCCGTTGCTCGATGTGCTTCTTCAGGTGCCGCGCCACGCGGTTCATCCAGACGATCATGGTTACCACCAGAACGCCAGCCGCCAGCATCAGCAGACCTTCAAAACCATCTTCGCTTACATGCCAGCGTTGCAAGAGCAATGCCGCGGCGATGCTGGCGGCGACAGCCAGGATCACGCCCGCCCAGACGTAGCTCGTAAGCGCGCGCCGCCCCGTACGATTCAGATAGACGAGGACGATACCCACGACGAGCGCGGCTTCGACGCCTTCACGAAGTGCGACAAGAAGAGCAGATAGCATGAAATTCTAGTTGTAAACGTGTGTCAACTAGCGTTCCCAGTGTATCTCAGCACAACGGCAACAGCAAGGGAATCCAGACCTTGTTCGCAGGCCCGCGCTTCCCTGTACAATATACGGGTAAGCGCGCAGCCCGCGCTCAATCCTTGATAACTCAAGGAAGGGACGCAACGTCTAACCACTTATGCCACCTGCAGTTCGTTCAAGATCGCCTAAGCTCTTCGCCGCTGTCGCGGCCCTGTTGGCGATTTCTTTCTTGGGTACCTTTCATGCCACTTCCGCCCGTGCAAGGTTACTTGCCGTTGTTCAGTCTCAATCGGAGAGCGCCAAGCCGGCGCAAACGCCGCAATCGCAACCTGCCACTACCCCTGATACAACCGGCAAGACAACTCCCGCGCCGGGGGCGAACTCTTCAAGTACTCCCAGTTCCCCGCTGGTAAAAGCCGACCTTAAAAAAGCCAAGCAGGCTAACAAGCTGGGCCTTCGCGCAGAAGAGCAAGGTGACTGGGAAGCGGCCTACGAAGCCTATTCCGACGCGGTTAACTTCGCGCCCAACGATAGCGATTATTTTTCTCGCCGGGAAATCGCCAAGAGCCATGTGGTCCAGATGAAAGTCGATCTGGCGGAGCGGCACGCTATTTCCGGGGAAATCCCCGCTGCGCTACATACACTGCGCGAAGCTCGGGAACTCGATCCCAGCAACAAAGTGATCCGCGACCGACTGACGGAACTCTCCGCTCTGGATCCCCGCCAAGCGAGGCAAATTCTTTCCGGCCCCGAGCCTCCCCGTGAAGTGCACCTTGAACATTTGCCGGGAAAGCAAAATTTCCGATTGCGTGGCGATACGCAAAGTGCTTATGAAGAGATCGCGCGGAAGTTCGGCGTGGACGTTGCATTCGATGTGGATTTACGCTCGCGGCAGGTACACATTGACGCGGATGACCTGGACTTCGCTACTGCCACGCGGATCCTGGGCGAACAAACTCACACTTTCTGGCGCCCGCTTACCAAACACCTGTTTTTCGTGGCCGACGATTCAACGCAGAAGCGGAAAGACTACGATCTCTCGATCGTGCGCACGGTCTTGTTTTCGTCCACCGAGACTCCGGAACAGATGACGGAGATCTCGCATCTCGTCCGGGAAGTTGCAGGAATCACGCGAAGCCAGTTGGACACCCGCAGCCGCACGCTTACGATGCGTGCCTCTCCCCAAGCGATCGCCGTAGCCAGCGGAGTAATTGACGACCTCGACCGACCGGTCGGCGAACTGGTATTGGAAATGGAAATCCTCGAAATGGATCGCAATTATGCGGAGCAACTTGGCATCCTGCCCCCGCAGAGTGGCCATGTTTACACCATTCCCTCAAACGCCGTAACCGAGGCGGAATCGGGACTTCCCGGACTGCTCACCGTCCTTACGCAAATATTCGGAAGCGCCGCGACCGCAGGTCTTTCGCCGACGCAGCTCGCTACCTTGCTAGCCTCGGGTCAAGTGGATGTCGGCGGGCTGATTCCGCCAATCGTCGCTTTCGGAGGCGGAGCGTCAACTTTTCTGGCCACCGTTCCCGGCGCGGCCGCAAGTTTTTCGGAGATGCTTTCGCTGGTGCGCCATGGCCGCCGGATTTTGCTTCGCGCTGAGGATAACCAGCCTGCCACATTCTTTGTGGGCGAGCGTTTCCCCGTTTCGCTTGCGCAATATTCCAACAGCCTTGGAACCGGGGCGACCACGGGCGGAACGAGCATCCTGGGCTTGAGCACTTCTGATTTTCCGGTAACGAACTATGCCACGGGAAACGCCCCGGATTTCGTGACAACAGCCGATTTGAACGGCGATAATTTTCAAGATCTCATCGTTTCGAACTTTACCGATGACACCCTTTCTATTTTTCTCGGCAATGGCGATGGAACCTTTCAGAATCCGGCTACCCTTAAACCCACCACCGGCAAGGGACCTATTTCCATCGCAACGGGCACTTTCAACGCAAAGAACAATACGAATGTGGGATTGGCTGTGGCCAACGAAACTGACAATACCGTTACAATTCTACTGGGTAATGGCGACGGCACCTTTACGGCCGCTTCCGGTTCGCCTATCACGACCGGAAACCATCCGGTCTCTGTTGTCTCGGCAACGCTGATTGCGGGCGGACAATTCGATCTGCTCGTTGCGAATCAACAGGACGACACGGTTTCGGTCTTCATGGGCAACGGAGACGGGACTTTCGCGGCCCCTGTAAATTTGACCACCGGCAAGGGACCCACCGGCCTGGTGGTCGCGGATTTCAATAACGACGGCAAGTTAGATCTGGCGGTTACCAATCAAACGGACAACTCGGTCACCGTCTATCTGGGAAATGGGGACGGGACTTTCAATAAACCTTTGAGCTATCCGACCGGGCAAACGCCCATCTATGTGGCGGCGGCCGACTTCAACGGCGACAACATCCTGGACCTTGCGGTCGCAAATAATGGCGTGGGAACCGACACACTTTCAGGTGCCTCCGTTTCAATTCTTCTGGGTGTCGGTGACGGCACGTTTGGTGTAACAAACAACTTTCCTGCGGGCAATGGCCCCACTTCGATCGCTATCGCGGATTACAACATCGACGGCATCCCCGACCTGGCCGTCACGGCGCAGACTGACAATGCTGTATCCCTGCTGATTGGGCTCGGCGACGGAACCTTTACTCCATTTTTTGAATTCCCCGTCGAGACGAATCCGGTTTCGTTGGCCACTGCCGCATTTACGTCCACTGCGCAGCCTGACCTGGCAGTCGCCAACTTCGGCTCCAATACCGTATCGGTCATACTTAATTCTTCGCAATTTCTGAGCGGCAGCTCTTCAGCCATCGGTACGCAGTTCCCCAATGCCGAGTACATCGATGTGGGAGTCAAGGTGAAGGCGACGCCGCGCATTCACCAAAACGATGAGGTCACGCTGCAGCTTGAATTCAATATTACTAGCCTCACGGGATCAATTCTTAACAACATCCCGGTTGTGGCGAACGAAGAGATCCATCAAACCGTACGCGTAAAGACGGATCAGACGGCGGCCTTGGCAGGATTCCGCTCGCCGCAGTACACGCGTGGCCTGAACGGCACGCCTGCGTTTGGAGGCGCAACTGGCGCGGGGTTGTTAGGAGCGGCGGAAGACGTGCAACAACAAGACACCGAGGTGCTGATTCTTGTGACCCCGCGTATGGTCGCCCTCGCGCCGCGCAAGGATCACCTGATTTACGCGGGTCGCGGTGCTCCCGAAGGTCCGGGCTCGGCGGGACCCACGCACCAAGAGCGCCAAGAGCGGGCACCAGGCGTGCCACAGCCTCAGCCTCAAACCCAGCCAGCGCCCGCCCCTGCTCCTGAGCCTGGGTCTCAAACGCAACAACCGGCTCCTCCCGAGCAGGGAGCGCAGCCGCAGCCACCTCCGCCTCAACCGGCCCCGCAGCAACAACCTGAACCACAGTAGCCTAGACGCGGCTACGCGTAACCGCTGTCCAATCGCCAAGACAGAATAAGAAGTGTCAGGGAATCGCTTCGAGGACTACGACCGGCTGGTAGGTACGCGGCACGACGGGCTCAGCAATAGCGATCAATTGTCCTTGCTGGTTAAACACGCGCAATCGAGACGGCTTCCAGTCCTCCGAATCTAGCTGCGCGGGAGCCCCAGGGACCGATGTCACCTGGCCAGGTTGAATCTGAGCTAGCGACACATTGAACTTTGCGCCGTGGCGCACGCGCTTTTCGACGATGGGCAAAATAGTTGCCCGAGGCAGTTCAGGCAATAAACTTTCCAGGCGAATGATGCGTTTTTCCAAACGTCCCGTCTTGGCCTCCTGGTCGAGTTCCGGCAGTTGGCCGGCCTGGTCCAGCGTAAACTCCCCGACCGCCGTGCGTTGGATCTCCGCCAGGTGCGCGCCGGATCCTTGCAGCGCTCCGAGTTCGTGTGCCAGCGAACGTATGTAGGTCCCAGCGCCGCATTCCACCACGAACCGCGCGATCGAACCTTCCACGCCGGTAAGCCTGAATTCGTACACGTCCACCTCGACGGGTTCCAGCTTCACCGGCTTGTTTTTTCGCGCCAGTTCATGCGCCGGCCTCCCATGAATCTTCTTCGCGGAGAAAGACGGCGGAGTTTGCTTGATCTTGCCCAGGAATCGCGCTGCGTATTCTTCCAGTTCTTTCGGGTTCAGCGCAGGAGCGGCATCGGGACCCAAGGCCTCGCCGTCCGCGTCATAGGTGTCAGTGGAAAATCCGAATCGCACCGCGAAGCTGTATCGCTTCCGGCGTCCGCTGTAAAATCGCGCCAGCCGTGTGGCGCGGCCCAGCGCAAGAACCAGGACTCCGGTTGCCAGCGGATCAAGAGTTCCGAAATGTCCAATGCCGCGGAAACCGACTAGGCGGCGCACAGCTTCCACCACGTCGTGCGAAGTTTTCCCGCGCGGCTTGTCGACGATAAGAATTCCGTCGTAGGGCAAAGGCTGAGGAGATCGGGGCATCTTTTTCGTTTGCTGCTTGGCTCTGCCGCTTTCTGAAAGCAGCATATAGCGTTTTTTTGCTTACAAGAAAAATCAGAACGAAAGCCCGGCTACATAGTCTCCGGTGGTTTCGCCTTTCTTAGGAGTTGGTCGATATGCTGGCCGTATTCTTCCGATTCGTCGAGCAGAAAAATCACTTCCGGCGCTCGCCGAAGCCGCAAACGTTCCACCAGCTCGTGGCGCACGTAGCCCGACGCCGCTTTCAGCCCTTCTAATGTTTCCGCGCGTTCGTTGTCGTCTTCCGCGAGTTGAACGAATACACGCACGGTGCGCATGCCTGCGCCCAAGCGGACCTCCGTCACCATCACGGGTCCCGCCAGCCGCGGATCTTTCAGCTCGCCCGCGAGCATTAGACTCACTTCGTTCCGAATTTCTTCTGCGATCCGTTCCGAACGGTGTCCGCCGAGCATTATTCACTGTCCTCGAAATAATCTATTTCCTGCGAAACCAAATCACGGCCGAGCAAACGCTCCGATTCCGCGGCGACTGCTGCTAGCGATTCTTCCAGATGTTTGCCGTCCCCCGAGATGCTCACTACGCCGACCTTCGAGCGTTGCCATAACTCCTGATGCTCCAGTTCCGCCACTGCCACGTTGAAATGCGCGCGCAGGCGGTCTTTCAGGCTGCGCAGAACTTGCCGCTTGTCTTTGAGAGACTGTGCCTCGGAGACGTGAATTTCAAGAGTGAGGAGACCGATCGGCATTTTCGCCCCCGTAATTTCAGCTAAAACGGGCGAGTAGAAAATTCACTTGAAACGATTTCGCCGTGGTTACGCGCTTTCCTGCCGCCCCGCACGTTCCTGCCGGCGCGGGCGTTCGCTGGGAGGAGGCATCTCGAGCGCTACGGTCTTTTCCATCTTGAAGCATTCGAGAATGTCCCCCACTTTCACGTCCGCAAAATTCGACACGCCCACACCGCATTCAAAGCCCTGGCGCACTTCGTTGGCATCCTCCTTGAAACGCTTCAAGGAAGTGATCCGCCCGGTGTAAATTACGACGTTATCGCGCTGCACGCGGACCTCCGCGTCGCGCTTCATGATGCCGTCTTGTACCGAACAACCGGCGATGGTTCCCACGCCCTTGACCTTGAATGTGTTGCGCACTTCCGCGCGGCCCAGATACGTTTCCTTGATTACCGGCGCAAGTAATCCGGACATGGCTTTCTTCAATTCGTCTTGCAACTCGTAGATGATCGAGTAGGGGCGAATGTCCACGCCTTCGCGTTGCGCTAGATCCGAAGCTTTTCGCTCCGGCCTCACGTTGAACGCGACGATCACAGCGCCGGACGTCGACGCAAGTAGGACGTCGCTTTCGTTCACCGCTCCCACGCTCGCGTGAATTACTTTCAGTTTCACTTGATCGGTTGAAAGTTTCGGCAGCATCTCGTTGAGCACTTCGACAGATCCCTGTACGTCCGCCTTCACCACCACGGGCAGTTCCTTCACTTCGCCCACTTTCAGCTGTTCGTGCAACTGGTCCAGCGTCAAGCGGCCGCTGGCGGATTTCGCCAGCGAAGCTTCGCGCTGCTTACCCTGGCGGTACTCAACGATGTGTCGGGCCTTGGCTTCGTCCGCCACCTGAAATTGATCTCCGGCTTCCGGCACACTCTGCAAACCGAGAACCTCCACCGGCGTCGAAGGACCCGCTTGCTTAATGGCAGCCCCGCGATCGTCAAACATGGCGCGAACTTTTCCGTACACCGCGCCGACGATGAACACATCTCCCACGTGCAAAGTGCCGTTTTGAACGAGCATGGTCGCCACCGGGCCGCGTCCCTTATCCACGCGCGATTCCAGCACCGTGCCGCTCGCGGGCACGTCGGGATCAGCTTTCAACTCTCGAAGGTCGCCGACCAGGAGAATCATTTCGAGCAGCTTCGGAATGTTCGTCTTCATTTTGGCCGAAACTTCGACCATCACGGTGTCGCCGCCCCATTCTTCGGGCATGAGTCCTTTGTCCGAAAGCTGGCGCTTCACGCGTTCGGGCTGCGCGTCCGGCTTGTCGATTTTGTTGATGGCGACGACGATCGGAACTCCCGCTGCACGAGCGTGCGAAATCGCTTCTTCGGTCTGCGGCATAATTCCATCGTCCGCTCCTACCACCAGCACGACGATATCGGTAACTTTCGCGCCGCGTGCGCGCATGCGAGTGAACGCTTCATGACCCGGGGTATCGATGAACACGATGCGCTTGCCCTGCACGTGCGCTTCATAAGCCCCGATGTGTTGTGTGATCCCTCCCGCTTCGCCACCCGCGACGTCTGCTTCCCTAATTACGTCCAGCAAGCTCGTCTTGCCATGGTCCACGTGGCCCATTACGGTGACCACAGGCGCGCGCGCCACTTCATTGCCCGTGCGCTCTTCTTTAATCTTCTCTTCTTGAACAACCTGCTCTTCAAACGTGACAACCTGAACGATACCGTTGAATGCTTCGGCCAGGTTCGTCGCTGTCGGCACGTCGAGCGCCTGATTGATGCTGGCGAAAACGCCTCGATCGAGCAGTGTCTTCAACAATTCCTTGGCGCGAATATCCAGTTTCTCCGCAAGTTCTCGGACCGTAATTCCTTCCGTGACGGTAACGGCTCGCGGTTCGCGCTTAACCGGCGGGGCCTGTTCAATCTGTGTAGCGCGTCCAGGGCCTGCGCCTGCACGAGGACGCACAGGATGAAGTTTGCGCTCGCCTTCAGCGTAGCGCTTTTCAATCAGCGGCCGCCCACGCGCGGGCGGCTTACGAGCATATAGAGGCTTGCCTGGTTCAGCCTTGGGAATACCTGCCCCTGGTCGTTGCCCTCCTACTGGGTCTTGCCCCGGGCGACTGCTGCCAGGGCGTTGTGGAAACCGCGAAGGTGGGCCGCCCGGCCTGGGAGCGCCGGGACGGCTTTGTCCGGGAGCACCACCGGGACGACTCTGACCTGGTGCAGCAGGACGAAATCCCTGCGAGGGTCGGCCTTGAGCAGCACCGGATGGACCTCCAGAACTTGCCGGATATCTTTGAACGGATGATGGCGCGCCAGCTTGTCTATATCCACCGGGCGCGGCGGAGGGACGTTGCGCTGTCGTGCTGCCCTGCCCGGGAGTGCCACCGGCAGCTACAGGGCGTGCGGGAATGGCAGATCCTGGTGTGGCTGCAACGCCGGGCTTCGCAACGCGAGCAGGCGGCGCCGATCCCGCTGGCGCAACCCCCGGTTTCGCGACGGGTGGCGGAGCTTTCGCAGATGTTGCAGCAGGTGCAGTAGCGCTGCTCGCCGGACGCGGGGGGGGTGTCGTTACCGCCGGCGCCGAGGCCGCAGGCGCAGGACGCGCCGCAACCGGTTGCGTTGCAGCGGCCGGGCGTGGCGGCTTCGATTTCGCCGCCGCAGTCTTCACCTTCTCCGCTTCAGCAGCGGCTTCCTGCGCCGCTAACCCCAAGAAATGCTTCCGCACAAGCTCGGCATGAGAATTATCGATCGAGCTCGAATGCGTCTTCTTCTCGGTGACGCCAACTTCCGGCAGGTACTCGATCAGAACCTTTGCCTTGATCTCGAGTTCCCTGGCCAGCTCATTTATTCGGACTTGATTAGGATCTGCCATCAGCCTCTTTCGCTACAAGTTTCACTGGAATCTACTTCTGTACGTTTTCTTCTGAGTCCCCGGCTTCTTCTCCGCCCTCAATTGAATGGCGTCGCGTTTCTTCGCTCGGGAGTTCTCTGGTGTCCGCTGTGCCGGGCGCATCCAAAGGATCCACCCCGCGCGCGTCTGTCTCCTCGGCCGCCTCCGGAGCGTCACCTGCTTCGGGCGCTTCAGAGGATGCGAGTTCCTCGCCTACTTCGGGTTTTTCAGACGCTGCGTCCGCCTCCGGAGCGTCTTGCACTTCAACCGCTGCCTCCGGCGCCAGTTCGACTGCGTCAACCTGCTCGCCCGGCCCGGCCGCCGCCTGCGTTTCCAGCATTTCGAAATATGCTGCTACGGACTGGTGAATCTTTTCAACCATCTTCTCGCCGATACCAGGAATCTCGACCAGCTGTTCCGGCGTCATATCCGCGAGCTTCTCGACAGAGGTGATTCCAGCAGCTTCGAGTTTCTCGATGGTCTTCGGACCCACGCCCGCTAATTCGGTGAGCGGCGTTCCGGGAGCGGTAAGCGCGGCCATCTGTGCTTCGATCTCCCGGCGCTTCTCTTCTTCGCTCTTGATGTCGATATTCCAGCCGATCAATTTGCTGGCCAGCCGTACGTTCTGGCCTTTCTTGCCGATCGCCAGCGAAAGCTGGGTGTCCTCGACGATCACTTCCAGTCTTTTTTCTTCCGGAT
>Ga0302325_10007466_pt1 | contig 24244 bp, 22 predicted proteins | sample Palsa_T0_2_FD_201948 | JGI IMG/M metagenome (GOLD analysis project Ga0302325, IMG submission 201948) | Peat permafrost microbial communities from Stordalen Mire near Abisko, Sweden - Palsa_T0_2 | ecosystem: Environmental > Terrestrial > Soil > Palsa > Peat permafrost | place: Sweden: Abisko... | reverse complement strand
GCAGGCGGTCGCGGCGCAGGAGGCGACGCTCGCCTTCCTCCACGAACGCCACGAGACCCTGCGCCGGGTGGAGGAGGGCGGCTGGTGGCGGCTGCGGGGGAGGCTGCTTCCCCTCCTGCGGCTGGCGACCCGGGTCCGCGCCCGGGTCCGCCGTCACGACACCTGAAGGGTCACGGGCGGTGCGCCCGCCTGCCTCAGCGCCGAGCGCCGCCGCTCCGTCTCCTCGTGGGTGACGCCCAGGCGCGTGCGGACGTGGGCGAAGAGAGCGAGCAGGTCGAGGCACCAAATGCTCGGGTTGTCGAACCCGTTGGCCGACGAGTATCGGTTGGAAAGGTGACCTCCGGCGCAGGTTTCGCGTTCAGGGCAAGCCTGGCAGCCTGAGGGCAGCGGCAGGCCATCCATCACCGCGGCGTGGAACGGGCTCGCCTGGGCGATCTCGGCGAAGTCGGCGTCGTGCACATTGAGCTCCATGCCCGTCATCCCGTCCTCGCAGGCTCGGAGCTTGTCGAGTCCCTGCATGGATCCGTCGGTCTCCACGCAGACGAAGTGGAGGGGAGGGTTTCCGATCATCTCGAGCCGGCTGGAGCCGCCCATGATCACGAGCCCGAGGTTCCAGAATTCCCGAATCGAGACATCGAGCGAGCTGTTGAACCACCAGTCGTCGAAGATCGGGATCAGGAAGTCCGCGCACGGTGTGGGACCGAACTCGCTCCGGAGGCCGCCGATGGTGTCGTGGGTGTCCGCCGGGAGGAGATAGGAGATCGACGTGGATCCCAGTTCCAGGAAGTGACGGTGGATGAGGAGCGGATCGGCACCCGGTCGCACGACCGAGAGGATCCCGAACGGCATTCCCTCCTCCCTGAGCAGCGCGATCCCGCGGACCACCGCCGCATATGAGCCCTGGCCCTTGTGGTCGACGCGCGCCGAGTCGTTGATCTCCTGGGGACCGTCGAGGCTCACGCCGATCTGGACGCCGTGCTCGCGCAGGACCGAGACCCATTCGTGATCGAGACGCGTGCCGTTGGTCTGAATCGCGAGAATGACCTCGGCCACATCGCCGAGCTCCTCCCGCGCCGCGGCGCACATCCAGGCGAACCGGGCAGGACCGACCAGCGTCGGCTCACCGCCGTGGAAGGCGAGCGCGACCGTCTCCTGCCCACTGCGCACGCAGTGACGCCGGATGCGCCCGAGCATGGCCGTGAAGGTCTCCCTCGACATCAGGGACGGACGGCCACGCCACGACGTGTCCCCCTGGTTATAGACGTAGCAGTACGAGCAGTTCAGGTTGCACCGAGATGCAACCTTCACGATGTAGTTCAGCCCCGACTCAGAGCGCATCGCGCCGGGAGCCGCTATGTGCGTCGCGCGTCCTCGCTGTCGCTACGAGGCGAACGTGCCCTGGGCGATCAGGAGGTCGGTGAACATCGGGACGCCGGGCACGTCGGGTTGACGGGCCAGCTCGTCCTCGAGCCGGGCGCGAAGCTGGTCGCGGACTCGCGGCGCTTCGGCGCGCTCCTCGATGGTGGTATCCGGCCGTGGACTGGGCATACGCGCTCCTCTTGTCAGTTGGTCCCGAGCTCGGGTGCAAAGCCAACTTAACCAATGCTGATGAGCCGTGTCAATTCCCTGACCCTGAGAGAATCGTTCCCGTGTTCGAGCAGGCTCACCGCGTGCGCGTGCACGAGCCGGAGATCGGGGAGCACGAGGCCCGCTTTCGCTGGGAGGTCACGCCGGCGACCGAGCTCTATCACCGGACCGATTTCGGGCTCTCCTTTCCGGGCGACCTCGACCTGACCGCCGTCCCGCGCGCCCTCTGGTGGCGGATCGCGCTCATCTGCCTGCACACGCACTGGGCCGTGCTCCGGCCCTGCCAGGTGCATCTGCCCGTTCACCTGGGCGCGGGCGAGCGCGAGTTCTGGCTGCGCTTGATCGACAACGTGGCGGTGCAGCTCGAGGCGTACGGGAGCGCCCCTCGGCCCGGCCGGGCCGCCGAGCTCGTGGACGTCGGTCCGACGCTGGCGCCGGTGCCGCTGGCGGCCGACGGCACCCGCGCGGCGCTGGCCTTCAGCGGCGGCCGCGACAGCCTCACCCTCGCTGCCCTGCTCTGCGAGCTGACCGAGCGCCCGATCCTCGTCACCACGACCTCGCCGGTGCCCTGGGCCCGCGACAACGTCGGGCGCGCGCGCGAGGAACTGCTCTCGGACATCGTCGAGCGTGCGCCCGTCGAGCTGGTCGAGGTGCACTCCGACTACCGGACGTGCTGGCGGCTCGACTTCTCGGCGCGTGACGGCTGCCGGCTGGGGGTGCACGAGCTCAGCGACATACCGCTTTTCCAGGCCGTCACCCTCGCCGTGGCCGCCGCGAGCGGAGCCGGCCAGACCTTCATGGCCTCGGAGGCCGACCTGCAATACAACGCCGCGCGGGACGGCGAGGTGATCCTGCACCCCGAGTTCCTCTCCTGCGCCGCCACCCAGTCCGCGCTCGACCGCCTCGTGCGCGGCTTCGGCCTGCGCCAGGGTTCGCTCACCTACGCCCTGCACCGCCCTCAGGTGCAGCGCCTGCTGGTGCGCCGCTACCGCCACCTCGCGCCGCTGCAACTCTCGTGCTGGCGGGCGCCGGAGGGTGCCCGGGCGTGCAACGGGTGCGGCAAGTGCTTCCAGGGCACGCTCTTCCTGCTCGCCGAGGGAGTCTCTCCGCGCAGCGTCGGCATCGACGCGATCGAGGTTCTGTGCGCCTATGGCGACTGGCGCCTGGACGAGCCGCCCGTGCACGAGGGCCCGGCATTGCACGAGCTCCGATCCGCGCGCCACCACGCCGTGCGCTGCCTCCAGCAGACGGCGACGGCGCGGGTCGCCTCGATCTTCGGGAGCGACGCGCTCACCGCCGACGATCCCCGGCTTGGAGAGGCGCTCGCGGTCTTCGCGCGCATGCGCGCGGAAGCTCTGGCCCTGAGCGTCCCGCCCGCGCCCGGGTACATCGCTGGCTTCCTCGAGCTCCTGGAACCGGAGCTTTGCGGAAGAGTGCGGACGATCTTCGATCAGCACTTCTCGCCCGCGCCCCGCGGGGAGTTCGCCGAGATCGTCGGTCGCTCGCGAGCGCTGGCGGCGTGGATCGGCCAGCCGCTCGCGGGTGTCAGCGACTCAGTGACTCGCCGGTAGCAGCGGCGACGCCGGCCGGCACGCCATCCCCCGCCCCTCGGCGAGGCGCTCGAGCATGAGCGCGGTGTCGGCGATGGGGATGCCGGTCAGGTGCTCCTCGCGCCCCTCGAAGTCGGCCACGATCCCGCTCACGGCGGCGGCATACCGGTCCTCGTCGCGCTCGGCCAGGCCCTCGATCGCCTCGGCGGCGTTGGCGAAGGGCGCTGACCCACCCCTCATGCCGGCGCTCGCCGCCTGCGCGAGGGCGTCGTCGCCCTCGACCAGGGCGGCGATGGCGAGGGCGTAGCTCGCGGACGGACTCTCGACGGGGTCGGGAAGCTGGGTGCGCGCGTAGGCGGCGGCGCCGGCGGCATCCCCGGCGATCACCGCTGCCTTGAGCATCCCGATCAGGCGTCCGAAGGCGGTCGGTGACGCCAGCTCCCAGGACTCGCGGTAGAGCCGCGAGGCCTCGAGCAGCGCGGCGGCGGCGGCGGCGTCCTCACCCGCGAGCAGCGCCTGCTGTCCCCGCGCCTCAGCGGTGATCGCCGCGCGCAGCAGGTCGAGATGCGGACCGTCGGCGAGCGGCATGGGCGGTCAGGCGGCCTCGCTCTCGCGGAGCGAAACGACCGAGCCCGGGTTGACCCCGATCCGTTCCCCGCGGGTCTCGGTCAGCCATGCGAACTGAAGGATCGAACCGCGCGAGGCGGCGATGATCAGCGCCTCGACCTCGTCGAGCGAGCCCTGGATGGAATACCGCTCGCCCGTGACCAGGGTTATCTCAGTTGTGCTCAGGGCCGCATCACCGTCCATCAGGCTACCGGCCCGGCGGTCAAGCCCGTATGGGGGCAACAACTACCTCCGGTGTAGCCGCGAGACGGCCGGCCAGGAGCCGGTCGGTCACGGCCCAAGCGGCATAGCCCAGCGACCCGACGGTGCCCGTCGCGGTGAGCAGCACCCCCGCGGCGGCGGTGGCCGCCAGGCCATGCGAGCCCAGGATGAGCACGGTGGCAGAGGCTCCGACGGCGGGGCCGATCGGGAGCTGACCGAGGGTGAAGAGGGCGATGAGCAGGGCCATAGCATCGAACACCGACACGTGGACGCCGATCGCCCGCAGGACGAGCCAGTTGCGCGCGATCTGGGCGCACACGGCCACGAGCACGAGGGCGACCATGCGGCCGCGACCGCTGTGCATGGCCGCTAGGCCCGACCACAGACCGAAGCGGTGGCGCTGCGAGAAGCGCCTGAGCGCGAACACGGCGCTACCGGTCACGGCCACGGCGATCAGAGGAATCCACCAGGCGAGCCGGAGCGGCGAGATCAGGGTGAAGGAGAAGATGGCCACGAGGGCGACCTCGACGGTGATGATCGGGATCTCCGCCGCGAGCAGCGCCGGTACCCGGGGGGTGTCGCCGGGGGCCGCGCGCCGCAGCGAGGTGATGCGAGCGGCGACGCCGAGCGAGCCGTTGAGCACGCTGGCCAGGTAGCCCACCCCCGCCGCGCGGAAGAGCACCTTGCGCCCGACGGTCCCGCCCGCCGCTCGGACGCATGCGTACCAGGCCTCGGTGCGGGCGAGCAGGGCGACGACCTGGAGCAGCACGGCGATGCTCAGAATCCAGACCGGCGCCGAGTGCAGGGCGGTGGTGAACTGACCGCGACGGCTGGCGAGCTCGGCCCCGAGGGCGCCGGTGACGACGACGAAGCCAACTACGCTCAGCGACACGCGGCGGCGCAGCGACAGTGGTCGCGAGCTATGGCGGTTGATGCGCAACAGAGCTCTTAGGCGATCAGGCCGTCGACGGGCTCGGGTCATCGATGAGCCATGATCGAACTCCGAGCTTAGACGCTGTGGCAAATCGGCGCGCATGGTGGCGCCGATGGGGCTATCGTGTCGAAGGTGGACGAAGACGCGATACGCGCGCTGTTGATGAGGCTCGCGCGTCCTCACCCGTCGGGTGGAAAGGTCATCGAACGCGCCGCGATCCTCGCCGAGGGGGCGGACTTCCCCGAGGTGATGGAGTGGATCTTCGACCACGCCGGAAAGGCCGACACGGTCGTAGCGTCCGCCGCGCCGCGCGGGCTCCACGGCGCCAGGACCGGGGAGCGGGTGCGGACCGAGCAGCCCCGTGCGCTCCGTTACGTCCTCCCCGCCGAGGCGCTGGCGTGACCTCGATCGCGGATCGCGGTTGACGCCGCTCATGCGATTCAGGCAGGATTCGCCGATGGACTTCAACCTGGGGGCCAGTGCCCTCGGCACCGAGCTCGGCGGCGACCCGCCCAGCGGCCTGCTCGAGGTGCTTTCTCCGGCCGAGCTGCAAACGCTCGCCGACAGCCTGGGGGCAGCGAAGCGGCGCCAGTCGCAGGCGCTCGATCGCGCCATCGAGGATGCCCTCCATCATGTCCCCTTCGTCTTCCGCGGGGCCGTCGCCCTGGTCCTACTATGAGCACCGCGCTCGAGACCCGGGCCGAGGTGATCAAGCTCGCTCGGGTGCTCGGCACCCCGGCCGATCAGCTCCGCTACCTCGAGCGCGCCTCGCCAGAGGATCTGCGCGCCCTGCGCGAGCAGGCCACCGACAGGCTTTTCGAGGGCGACCAGGACCGTCTGCACAAGCTCGCGCTCGCGAGCCGGCTCCTGCCCGCCTCGATCGGGGCGGTGATCTCCCGCTGGGCCCTGGGGGCGCTGCTCAGCGCTCGCGTCACCGGGCTGCTCGTCCCTTCCAAGGCGGTCGATATCGCGAGGCACCTGCCGGCTGCCTTCCTCTCCGACATCGCGGTCGAGCTCGACCCGCGCCGCGCGCGCGAGGTGATCGAGCGCATGCCCGCGTGGCAGGTCGCCGACGTCGCCGAGGAGCTCACCCGGCGCAACGAGTACGTGGCCATGGGGCGGTTCGTCGGCTTCCTCGGGGACGAGGCCATCTCCGCCGCCATGACGCAGATCGACGACGCCGGGCTCCTGCGCATCGCCTTCGTGATGGAGGGCAAGGACCGCCTCGACCATGTCGTCTCGCTGCTGCCCGAGGAGCGCCTGGCGGGAGTCCTGCACGCCGCCGATCAGGGCGCGCTGTGGCCCGAGGCACTCGACCTGCTCAACCACCTGGGCGACGAGCGCAAGGGGGAGCTGTCGGAGATCGCCGCCGCGGAGGGCCTGCTCGACAGCCTGTCCGAGGCGGCGAACGCCGACGGGCTCTGGGACCTGGTGCTCCCGGTCATCCCGCTCATGACTGAGTCGAGCCGGCTGTCCCTCGCGCGCCTGCGCGTCGTCGAGGACCGCGATGCGCTGGCGGCCATCCTGGATACCGCGGGGCGCTATGACCTGTGGGCCGCTCTCCTCCCCATCGTCGACCATCTTCCCGCCGCCTCGCGGGACATCGTCGCCACGCTCGCCGCCGGATTCGACCAGTCGGTGCTCGAGCGCATCGTGGGCATCGTGCGCGACGGCAACATGTGGTCGATCCTCCTCCCGCTGGTTGCGCTCGGCCCCACGCTTCAGCAGCGACTCGTGCCGGTAATCGCAGCGCTGCCCGCCACCGATCGCTCGCGGGTGGCGTCCACGGCCGGCGCGCTCGGCCTAGTCGGCCGGCTGGGCCCGCTCGGCTCGGTCCTTGCCTAGCGGGCCCAGCTCTACTCCTGTTACCAGCCGCGGTGGTGCTCCTCGCGCACCGTCACCGTGAGAATGTTCCGGTAGAGCGCCGGGTCCGTCGGTCCCGGCGTGTAGGTGAAGGCGGGATTGATCCCGAGCGGGATCGCGGCGCTGCCCGTCGAGGGCAGGGGCTTGGCCGCCCGGTAGCCCGAGAACACCATGGTCAGGGCGCCGTCCCCGTTCTGGACCACGGTCGGGTCGTAGACGCGACCCTCGTAGTAGGCCGAGACGCCGAGCGGGTTATCGATCCCCATGTCCAGGTTGGCCTCCTGCTCCGCCGAGGCGTAGAAGGTCTGATCGGTCTTGACCAGCGGCACCGGCGTCGTCCAGTCCAGGCCGTTGGTCGAGGTCGAGTAGAAGACCTGCTCGAAGGAGTCGCTGTCCCCATCCTGGCAGTCGGCGCCGGACATGAACATCGTGTCCTCGCCGCGGGCGTGGATGATCGTCCCGCGTGAGGCGACGAAGCGGAGCTGGTCGGTGCCGGCCGCGCTGTCCACCGCCGTGTTGTCGCCAGCGTTGCCCTGGTAGGTCGGGCTGTTTATGCCGTTGACGATCCCGAGGTCGTGGAAGTTGATTCCGTCGGTCGTCCATGCCGCCCGGATCACCGTGTAGTCCTGGTTGTTCTTGAACAGCGTCTTGGGGTTGGTGCTCCCCTCGCCCGTCTCCTGGAGGACCGAGCCCGGGGCGTTGCACGCGCCCGGGGCGCCCACCGTGTACCCACCGAAGGCGGTGACGGTGTCGCCACTCGGAAGGCTGGGCACGGTGCAGCCCAGGAGCTCCGGCGTGCCGCCGGGTCCGGCGGTCGCCGACTGGCCGGTGCAGGTCACCGACGCGATGCCGGTCTGCGCCGCCGTGCTCGGCGTGGCGGCGTCGTAGCCGAGCTGGACGCCCGCCACCGGGTTGGCCGCGCTCGGTGCAGCGGCGTTGGTCAGGCTCGCCTCCTCCTGGCCGCCCGTGCCCGTGTAGCCCAGTGAGGTCACCGGCAGGGCGACCGGCGTGGTGGAGCTGAGGACGTAGGCCACGCTCTTCTTCTGACTCAGCGTCGCCGGGGTGTAGTAGTCGACGATCTTCTCGCCGTAGACGATCACCTTCGAATGGGCCGGAGCGCCGGGAACCTCGTGCGCCGGGACCGTCCCGATGACGCCGTCCGGAGCCTGGAGGCCCGGGCTCGTGGTGCTGCCCTCGGTGGCCGGATCGGTGACCTCGGCGGTGTCCGGCACCTCGGGGAAGGCGGCGATGTTGTCGCCCTGGGTGACGGTCACCGTCTGGGTTCCCGCCGCGCCGTAGGCGTTGACGGTGACGCAGCCGGTGAGCTCGGCGCCGCCGTTGCCGTCGATCACGGGACCGCTGTCGTCGCCCCCCGCGCAGTGCAGGGTGACGTTCGGCGTCGCATCGCTCACCGCGCCCGCCGAGCCGATGTCGACGACCTCTCCGCCGGGAGCCCCGGTCAGGTTGGTGAACGGGGCGATCGTGGACACGCCGATGCTCACGCCGCCGGCCGGGTTCGTCTGGTAGTTGGGGACGGTGATCGACTGGCCGGCCGCGCCGGTCCCGATCTCCGCGGAGGCCGGGCCCGAGGGCTGGACCTCGCTGTCGTAGCCGATCGTCCCCTGGAGCGGGTTCGCCGGGTTGGGGCCGGCGTCGGTAGGCTCGGTCGCGGGCAGGCCGGCGATCGGGTCGCCGAGGGGGTTCTTCCAGGTCGGCCTGAAGTCGAGCTTGTGCACGAGCAGGCCCTGGCCGAGCGTGTCGCCGCTCACGCGGTTGAGCGTGTAGAGGTAGTAGGTCCCGTGGAGCTTGAGGACGAACGAGTGGCCCTCGCCGTTGTCGTTCTGGATCAGGTCGCCACAGACGTTCGGGTTGAGCTCGAGCTTCTGGTCCACGTAATGCCACGTCCGGCCGTTGTCGAACGAGTTGGCCACCACCAGCGACTCGTCGGTGTCCTTGGGCCGGTAGTCGAAGAACCCGGTCAGGACGCGCGGGTCGTTCGGGTTGCGCATCACGAAGGGGAAGTAGTACGGCGACATGGGCAGCACCGCGCCCGCGGGCTCGCGCGAGAGCGACCCGGTCTCCGGGTTGGGGCCGCCGCTCGTGCAGTAGCCCGAGAGGGGACCGGGCGTCCCCGCGAAGCCGGTGTCGTAAGGGGCCGGATTATTGGTCGCGCCCGCCACGTCGATGCCGGAGCCCGGATAAACCGAGAGGTTGGGGTAGGTCGTTCCCGTGGCCGCGTCGGAGAACGCCGGGCTCCCGCCGGGGGTATAGGTGGGCAGCGAGCGATCGTAGGGGGCGCCCACGGTGGGGTCGCCCTGCGACAGCGTCCACGGCGCCGGGTTCGAGGCCGTGCCGATGACGGCGTCGACGACCGGAGTCCCCGCGACATAGGCCGGGCCCGTGCTCGCCAGCGCGCCGGCGGTGCCGAAGGCGGCCGGGATGAGGACGGTCGCGGCGATGAGGGCGCTCGTGAGCGAGATGGATCGGTGCATGTCTCGTTGCCTCCGGAAGGGTGCGTGCTCGGTAGGCGCGACGGATTCGTCATCGCCCGTCGCTGCCGCTGGCGCAAGTCCCTATCCCGCTGCCGGGCTCGCGACGGCGACAATGTAGGGGCAGCCGAGGTCGCAAATGTCACGAAGTTGTAATTCGGTCGCCCACCGACCGTGAACCGGCCCGGGTGTCGCTACCGTATGGAGGACATGAGCTTGTTCTCGACCGTGCGCATGTACCTCCGCCGGAGCCCGAAGCTGAAGGATCCGACGGACATCTACGCCCATCACGTCAACCTCCTCGACGGCTCAGAGCTCGACCTCGAGGCCCTGCGCGGACGCCCCACCCTGATCGTAAACACCGCGAGCAAATGCGGGTACACGCCCCAGTACGCCGGACTCCAGGCCCTGCACGAGCGCTACGGCGCACGCGGACTACAGATCCTCGGCTCGCCCTCCCCCGACTTCGCGGGTCAGGAGTTCGACGAGGCCGAGGAGATCGGCGCCTTCTGCACCAAGAACTACGGCGTTGGCTTCCCGCTCACCGAGCCAATGTCCGTACGCGCCCATCCCCACCCGCTCTGGCGCGACCTCGCCGCCCAGCCGGGGTCCGGGCCGCCGGTGTGGAACTTCACCAAGTACCTCGTCGGGCCGGACGGGAAGCTGGTGGCGCGCTGGGCCACCAAAGTGCCTCCGGAGGATCCGCAGATCATTGCGGCGCTGGAAGCCGCGCTTTCAGGGTCTTCTTAGCGGTCGGGGGCTCGGTCGCGCACGCCTCGTCTCGCGCCAGGCGCCGGGGGCTCGGCTCGACGCCACGTCTCGCGCCAGGCGCATGCCGCCGGCTCGGGAGCGGCGCCTTGGATGCGCTTAACGGCATGCAACTGGCGCGAGCCGGACGCGCGAGCCGGCCCTCGCAGCGCTTACGGCCCGTCGTGCGAGCCGGCCCTCGCAGCGCTGTGAGGGCCCGCAGCGATCATCCCGTGACCGTCCGGTGACGACTGAGCAGCCGCCGCACCCTGCGCGTCATATCCGCTTCGCTCCCGCCGGGGCCGAGACACTACGGGGCCTCGTAGCTTCGCCGGCTAGGGCGCCCCGTGAGCCGCGCTATGAGTCGAAGCGTTTGGAGCTCTGTCACCGGGGTACCCCGTGCTGAGCTGAGCTTTGAGCCGCGGCCTCGTCCCCGTACCGTGCCCGGTCAATATCTCGACAAAGAAATCGCCGCGCGTGGAGACCATGCCTTTCAAGACGGTCGGAGAAATCTTCGGCCGCACGCAGCCGCTCGGACGATAGTGCTCACCAAGCGAAAATAGGATTTCCCCGAGGTCACGAGGGGCCTCACCGGTGTCACCGATACCGACCGCCGCGCTAGCTAATCGATCACGTCGGCCTCACCCCGCCTCCGCCAGCCGCTCGGTCAGCCGGCCGTGACGCCGACCCGTGTCCGCGGTGCGGGCAGCTCGGGCTAGGACTTCGCGGGTACCGACGATCACGGTGGCCAGCTTCGCGCGGGTGATCGCCGTGTAGAGCATCTCGCGGCGCAGGAAGAAGGCGCCGGCGGCGGGGTGGGCGACGATGACCGCGACCGGGAGCTCGATGCCCTGGCCGCGGTGGACAGAGCAAGCGTAGGCGAGCTTCAGACGCTCGGCGTCCTCGGGGGGCAGGCGGAAGATGGACTCCTCGGAAGCGAGGATGAGGGCCGCCTCCTCGTCGTCGCCCGCGTCGGCGGCGGTTACCTCGTCGATGAGGCGCAGGAGGGTGCCGTTCATGAGGCCGAGGTCGTGGAGGTTGCGTCCGGTGAGCATGAGCTTGTCTCCGAGCCGGAGCCGGCCGCCGCGGACCGGGGCGCCGTCGGGGTTGAGCGCCTCGCGCAGGGCTTCGTTGAGGCGGTCGATCCCGAGCTCCCCGCGGTAGACGGGGGCGAAGACCTGGATGTCGGTGATCGGATCGATGCCGTAGTGGGCGGGAAGGCGCTCGGAGACGAGGTTGACGATCTCCTGGCGCGCGGCGGCGGGATCGCTGCGTTCGATCAGGAAGAGGTCGCGGCGCATGTCGCCGCTGGCCGTGAAGTCGGGCGCCTCGCCGCGCCGGATCGCGTGCGCCCCCTGGACGATCATGCTCCCGGCCGCCTGGCGGAAGATGTGGGTGAGCCGGGCGGTGGGAACGAGCTCGGAGATCACCAGCTCAGCGAACGGCTTCCCCGCCCCCACGGGCGCGAGCTGGTCGGCGTCGCCGACGAGCACGACGTTCGTGTCGCGACCCACGGCCCGCAGCAGGGTCAGGAGGAGCTCGAGATTGGCCATCGAGGTCTCATCCACGATCAGCAGGTCACAGCGGAGCGGATCGTCCTCGTCGTGGGTCGGCCCTTCGCCGGGGATCCACCCGAGCGCCGAGTGCACGGTCGAGGCGCGCATTCCCGTCGCCTCGGTCATCCGCACCGCGGCGCGTCCGGTGGGCGCGACGAGGAGGATCCGCGCCCCCCGTCCCACCGCGAGCGCGCCGATGGTGCGGATGCTCGCCGTCTTCCCGGTGCCGGGCCCCCCGGTGATAACGGAGAGCCGCTCGGTGAAGGCGGCGCGTACCCCCACCCACTGCTCCTCAGATAAAACGTCGGCGTCGGCTGGCGCCGGGACGGCCGCGCGCGCCGGCTCCTCCTTCGGCGGCTCTCGCAGCTTCCGCGACGGCGAGCTGTCGAGCAGGCCGCGGATGAGCTCGGCGAGCTCGGCCTCGAGGCGGGCCGTCTCGGCGCGGTAGATCCATTCGCCTGCCCGCTCGAGATCGCCGCGCTCGACGAGCTCGTCGAGGAACTCCTCGCGGGGAGGCTCGGTGCCCAGGAGCTCGCCGCAGGCGGCGAGCAGCGCGCCGAGCGGGAGGCAGGTGCTCCCGCTGCGCTCGGCCTCCGCGAGCACGTGCAGGATCCCCGCGCGCGTGCGCTCGGGGCTCTCGCGGGGAATGCCGGCGGTCGCGGCGATGCGATCGGCGACGCCGAACCCCACGCCGAACACGCTCGTGAGCTCGTAGGGGCGCTCGCGCACGACGCGGTGGGCCGCGTCGCCGAACTCGCGCTGGATCCCCGTGACCAGATAGGCGAGGCCGTGGGGCGCGAGCAGGAGGTGCAGGCGTCGGGTGACGCGCAGCGCGTCCCAGGACTGAGCGGCCTCGCGCGCGCGGCGGGTTGAGAGCCCGGCGCGCAGGAAGGAGCCGCCGGGATCGCGGTCGATCGCCTCGAGCACGCCGGCCTCGCCGTGACGCTCGAGCAGCTTCGCGGCCCGGCGCGGACCGATGTGGCGAACGCGCACGAGGTAGGCGAGCAGGGCCTGCTCGTCGGACGGGGGGAGCGGATCGGCGCGGGTCACCTTGACTTGGGGACCGAAGCGCGAGTCGTCCTGCCAGGTGCCGAAGACGTGAGCGCGCTCGCGCTCCTCGAGATGGTGGAGCGGCCCGACGAGGATTACCTCGTCGCCCGATTCGTCGACGGCCTCGAGCACCGCCCACCCGGTGGCGTCGTTGGCGAAGCGGGTGCGCCTGACGGTGACCTGGGCGTTGTAGTCCATCCCGGCACGACGTTACCGCGCTGGGTGGGGCCGGGAGCGCGGGCGTGTCCAAGTTGTTTCGCCGCGGTTGCCGGCTGGCTACCGTATTCGCGCGGCGCTCACTGCGCGCTCGAGCCCCTCGCTGCCGATGAGCTGGTGGGAGGCGACGATCAGGGGCCGGACCGCGGCCAGCCCGAGGCTGGCGAGACGGTCGCCGGCCCCCACCCTGGTCTCGCTCACGAGCGCGGTCCTGGCGGCGCCGGCCGGCTCGACCCAGTTGGCGAAGAGCACGCGGACCGTCCCTCGCGCCGACCAGTGGCGGAACTCGTCGGGGTCGGCCAGAGTCGGGTAGTCGCGCCTGATCGTCCAGATCCGACCGACGATGCCGGCCAGGAGGGCGTGCTCATCCTCATGCAGCACGGTGAAGGGCGGCGAGCGGAAGAGCTCCGCGTAGGAGATGTCGGCGGGCAGGCCTGGAATGCGCAGCCGCAGGAGCCTTCCCAGCCGCCGCGTCTCGGACAGCCGCACGCCCTGGGCCGCCGCCCACAGCGCGTCGGGCTCGGCCTCGGTCTCGCGTCTGTGCGTGATTCGGACCGTGGGCCGGTCGAGCCAGTGATCGAGGTCGGGTCTCAACGCCGCGAGATGTTGCGAACATTGCGCTCCATGAAGCGCTTCAACGTACTGACGGGCGATCTCGATCACCAGTCGGTGCGCGCCGGATATCGGTGGCGCGGAGCACGTGGGGTCGGCGAGCGGCTCGGCGCCGAGCGGATCGGGGCGAGCGTGTTCGAGCTCGAGGACGGCGAGCTTTCCTTTCCCTACCACTTCCACCACGGGGTCGAGGAGTGGCTCTACGTGATCGCCGGGTCCCCGTCGGTGCGCACGCCCGGCGGCGAGCGGCTGCTCCAGGCCGGCGATCTGGTGTGCTTCCCGACCGGCCCGGAGGGCTCCCACACCGTTCGTGGACCGGGTCGCGTGATGATGGTCTCAGCCAACCAGGTGCCATCGATCTCCGTCTACCCCGACTCGGGCAAGCTCGGCACGCGCCCCGCCCCCGCCGGGAGCGAGGACCGGCTGAACTTCCGCCGCGCCGACGCCGTCGACTACTGGGAGGGCGAGTGAGCGAGCGCCCGACCGTGAACGCTTTCGGCGTCGAGCTCGAGCACCAGGCCGGCAGCCCCGCCGGGTACCGGCCGCACTTCGCGCTCGTCGGACCGCGCCTCGAGGCCGAGATGCTGGGCGCGACCATCTATGAGCTCGATCCCGGCGAGAGCATCTGCCCCTACCACTACGAGCACGGCAACGAGGAGTGGCTGCTGATCCTCTCGGGCCGCCCGGCGCTCCGACACCCGGACGGCGAGGACCTCCTCGACCCGGGCGACCTCGTCTGCTTCCCCGACGGACCCGAAGGCGCCCACAAGCTCACCGCGAGCGGCGAGGGGCCGGTACGCCTGCTGATGCTCTCGACCGTGCACGAGCCCGCGATCTCGGTCTACCCCGACAGCGGCAAGATCGGCGTCTGGCCGCCCGGCAAGCTCTTCCGTGAGGACGATGCGGTGGATTACTGGGAGGGTGAGGGGTAGGCGGGCTGCGTTACGCCTGACTGTCCGGCGTTTCGCAGCACGCCCTCCGCTCGCATGCGCGCCCCGCTCCGCCACGCCCTCCCGGCCCTCGCCCCCGTGGTCCCCGGCGTGGCCGCGCGCCTGGGCCTACCGCGGACCGTGGCTACCCATCCCGGCCCCGGCGTCGCCCTCACCTTCGACGACGGCCCCCACCCCGAGGGGACGCCGGCGATCCTGGCCATCCTGGCGCAGGAGGACGTGAAAGCGACCTTCTTCCTCGTGGGCGAGCAGGTGGAGCGCCGGCCGGCGCTGGCGGCGGAGATCGTCGCCGCCGGACACGCGGTCGGTCTCCACGGCCACCGCCATCGCTGCCAGGTGCGCCTGACCGCTACAGAGATCCTCGAGGACTACCGGCGCGGCACCGCGGCGATCGAGGACGCCGCCCAGCGCTCACCCGAGCTCCATCGCCCGCCCTACGGGATCTACACCGCCGCGGGGCTCGCCGCGGCCCGAGAGCGCCGCCTGCGACCGCTGCTGTGGTCGAAGTGGGGCAAGGACTGGCGCAAGTTCACCACCCCGGAGCGGATCGCCGCGCGGGCTACGGCGGGGATCGCCGACGGCGACGTGATCCTCCTGCACGATGCGGACTTCTATAGTTCTCGGGACTCGCACCGGCGCACGGCGCGGGCGCTCCCGCTCGTGATCGGGGAGCTGAAACGCCGAGAACTCGGTACCGTCCTAGCAGTCTGAGAGCCTTGACCCGTGGCTCGCGGGGCTGGGTGCCCGCCGGTCGGTTGCCGCAGCCGACCGAAGAACCCGGCAGAGCGCGGGGCCGCACAGAAAATATGACCATCGCTTCCGATACAGGCGCCCCCGATCGTCTGCGCCCAGCCGCCCCCGACTACTCGCGCTTCGCGATCGGCTTCGACGATCGGGATCGCGCGCGGGTGCACGAGCTCATCGAGGGCGTGTTCGACTCGGGCCGGTGGTCCGAGGGCGAGCTCACGCAGCGCTTCGAGGCGACGTGGGAACAGTGGAACCAGGTTCCCGCTCTCGCCACCTCGAGCTGGGCCGGTGGGGCGCTCGCCGCCCTCGAATTCGCGGGCGTCCGAGGGGAAACCGTCCTGTGCCCGTCGAACACGTTCATGGCCACAGCGCTCGCGGCAGTTCACGCGGGCGCGCGCGTGGAGTTCGTCGACTGCAACCGCGAGGACCTGTGCATGTCCTTCAGCGACTTCGAGGCCAAGGCCGAGCGCCACCGTCCGCGCGCGGCGATGCTCGTCCACATCGGCGGGCACATCGCCTTCGAGGCGGAGAAGATCGCCGCCTACTGCGCCGAGCACGACATCTTCCTGATCGAGGACTGCGCCCATGCCCACGGGGCGAGCTGGAACGCGCGCCGCCCCGGGAGCTTCGGCGACGCCGGCGTCTACTCGCTCTACGCGACCAAGACGATCTCCACCGGCGAAGGCGGGGTGCTCGTGTCCAAGCGACCCGAGGTCCTCGACTACGCACGCAAGTTCCGCAACTACGGCAAGCCCGATTACGACGTCACGGGCCTGAACTTCCGCATGAACGAGTTCACGGCCGCCCTGGCGCTGGTGCAAATCGAGCGGCTCGAGGAGATTGTCGCGTGGAAGAACGAGGTCGCGCGCGAGTACCTCGACCCGGCCCACCCGAGCCGCCTCGAGCTCCCGGAGGGCATGACCTCGGGCCTCTACAAGTACATCGTCTTCGACTGGCTGGAGAAATCCACGGGCCGGGTATACGACGAGCCGTGTCACCGGATCATGGGCCACGACGTCGAATTGCCCAACACCGACTGGGTGGCGCAAAACCATTCGTGTGTGCCCTTGTACTACCGGCCGGGTACGTAAGGCCGGCATGCGCGTCCTCGTCACCGGCGGCTCGGGGTTCATCGGCTCGCACGTGGTCGACAAGCTCCGCCTGCGCGGGCATCAGCCGATCATCTACGACCTGCGGCCCTCGCCGTGGCACGAGGCCGGGACGGTCGAGACCGTGCTCGGGTCGATCACCGACCGCGAGGCGCTCGAGCGCGCCCTCCAGGGCTGCGACGCCGTCGCCCACCTGGCCGCGGTGGCCGACGTCAACGACGTCCACGCCGAGCCCGAGGACGCCGAGCGCGTCAATGCCCGCGGCACGGTCACCGTGCTCGAGGCGGCCCGCCGCTCGGGCGTGAAGCGGATCATCTACGCGAGCACGATCTGGGTCTACTCCGACTGCGCCGAGGACGACGTCAACGAGGACACGCTCCTCCCGCCCCCGAGCCACCTGTACACGAGCACCAAGCTGGCCGGCGAGCTCTACTGCAAGGCCTATCAGGAGCTCTACGGGATCGACTACACGATCCTCCGCTTCGGGATCCCCTATGGCCCGCGGGCGCGCGAGGCCGCCGTCATCCCCGCCTTCGTGAACAAGGCGCTCAAGGGCGATCCCCTCACCCTGGCCGGCGACGGCATGCAGTCGCGCCGCTTCGTCTACGTCGAGGACCTGGCCGAGGGTGTGGCTCTGGGACTCCACGAGCTGGCGGCGAACCGGGTCTACAACCTTGCGAGCAACGAGACGGTGACGATCAAGCAGATCGCGGAGACCGTCCAGGAGCTCATCGGCAACGTCGAGATCGTCTACACGCCCGCCCGCCCCGGCGACTTCGGGGGGAAGATCGTCTCCAGCGAGCGCGCCGAGAGCGAGCTCGGGTGGACGGCGGCGACACCGTTCCACGAGGGCGTGCGCCGCTACGTCGCCTGGCGCCACGAGCGGGCGGCCGTGGCTGAGCACGAGGTGGCGCAGGCGGTGATCCCGGCGGGCGAGCCCGACACCGAGGCCCAGCCGCGCAAGGTGCTGATCATCTCGGCCGACATCGGCGAGGGTCACGACCTGCCTGCGCGCGCGGTGGCGCGGGAGTTTGCCGACGAGGACCCGGACGCGCGCGTCTCGATCGTGAACGGGCTGCCCGCGATGGGGCCCCTGCTCACCAAGGTGCTGCGCGAGAACTCGGCCTTCATGTTCCGCTGGGTGCCGTGGCTATTCGACATCCAGTACTGGCTCTTCATGTACTTCGCGCCGACCCGCTGGCTTTCGCAGCGGCTGCTCACCGCGTTCGGCCACCGCGGTCTGATGCGCCTGATCCGCGCCGAGAACCCGGACGTGATCGTCTCCACCTATCCCGGCGTGACGGCGATCCTCGGCGAGCTGCGAAAGCGGGGCAAGCTCAAGATCCCCTGCTACTCGTCGATCACCGACCTTGCTGGTCTGCGCTTCTGGGCGCATCCGTATATCGACCTGCACTTCATCACCCACCCCGAGTCACTCGAGGAGGCGGAGAAGATCGCCGGCCCCGGGAGCGTCAGGTGGGCCAAGCCCCCCACCCTGCCCTCGTTTCTGGCCCCCCGCGAGCGGGCCGAGGCCCGGCGCGCGCTCGGGCTCCCCCTCGAGGCACAGGTGATCGCGGTCTCCGGCGGCGGTTGGGGGGTGGGTGATCTCGCCAGCGCGGTCGAGGCCTCGCTCGCGGTCCCCGACGCGATCGTGCTCGCCCTGTGCGGACGTAACGACAAGCTCCGGGCGCGACTGGCCAAGCGCTTCCCGAACGAGCCGCGGCTGCGCCTGATGGGCTTCACCGATCGGATGGGCGACGTGCTCGCGGCCTCCAACGCGCTCGTGCACTCGAGCGCCGGGCTCACCGTGCTCGAGGCCATCATCCGCGGCTGCCCGGTGGTGTCCTTCGGCTTCGGCTACGGCCACGTGCGCGCTAGTAACGCCGCGCTCGAGCGCTTCGGCCTCGCCGAGGTGGTAAACCAGCGCGGCGCGCTGGGCCCGGCCATCGAGCGCGCGCTGGCCAAGCACCCCGAGCCCGACGGATCGTTCGCCCGGCGCCCTTCCACTGCCTCGCTCATCTTCACCGACGAGCGCCGCGTCAAGCCGGTGGCGGCGTGGCGGCTGCGCACCGTGCGCGCCACGGTCGCGCTGGCCGCCATCCTGCTCGTCGGCGCCTGGACGTTCACAACGACCGACTCCTACACGCTGCTCTCCGGCGCCTTCGGCGCCATGAAGCCGGTCAACGCGGTCCAGACCAACTCTCGGGTTGTCGGCGTGCTCATCGACGCCCCCGGGGCGCAGGTCCCGACGCTGGCCAGCGCCGCTTCCGAGCAGGGCTACCAGGTCACCTTCTCGCTCGAGCAGGCGCCGTCCGCGAGCGAGCTCGCCGGTCTGCGCGCCGACGAGGAGCAGGCCGTCCCGCTCCTGCCCTCGAGCGGCCTCGTGCGCTGGCTGGGCACGCGCGGGGACCTCCATCGCCTGATGCACGCGCTCGGCTACGAGCACCACTTCTTCTACGCCTCGCGGGGCTTCAGCATCGGTCAGTACCTGTTCGCCCACGGCGCCGGCGGACGTCCGATTGCCGGCGCCGTCAAGCTCGACGCCGACGACGCCATCGGCGCGCTCCACGCCGGCGAGGTCGTCGAGCTCACCGTGCGCAACGAGCAGAGCCTGATGCCGCTCCTGGTCGCGCTCCACCAGCGGCTCCGCGAGGAGGGCCTCCACGCGGTGCCGGTGGGCGAGCTCATGCGCGACGCCGGGCGCAAGGCCCAGCTTTAGCGCAGCGTCTTCGAGGTCCGGTAGGAGCCGGTCCGGGCCGTGACCTTCAGCGCCACGGCGCGAGCGTGACGCACCATGGCCGCGATCGCGCTCGGGCGCAGGTGGAGCTTGACCTGCTTGGTCGACCCGCCGCGGAGGGTGGTGGTCGCCGAGCTCTTCTGCTTGCCGCCCTGGGTGGCCGTGACCGTGGTCTTGCAGGTCCGGCCCGCCGAGGCCGTGCAGCGCAGAGTGACAACGATGACGTCGCCGCGGCGCTGGACGCGGGAGATGGTGGCGTGCCCGGAGTGACTCGTTCCCGGGGTGCCCGTGCCGCCGCCCAGGCCCGTGGTGCCGCCCAGGCCCGTGCCGCCGCCGAGGCCCGTGGTGCCGCCGAGGCTGGTGCCGCCCGACCCGGTCGTGCCGCCGGTGCCGCCCGTGGTCCCGCCGGTACCGCCGCCGCCGGTGCCGCCCGTGCCACCGCCGCCGGTGCCACCCGTGCCGCCGCCACCGCCGCCCGTGCCGCCGCCGCCGCCCGTCCCGGTGAGCGAGCCCGCTCCCGAAAGGATCCCGGCGAGATCGGTGACCACGGTGCTCAAGGGGGCGGGGAGCGATGCGCCGACGCTCTCGAGCGTGGTGATCAGGGTCTGGAGGGCCGCCGGTGCGAGCGCGCCGCTGGTCAGGGTGGCCGCGAGGGTACTCAGGGTCGAGGCCGCCGCGGTCGGGACTCCCGGCTGCGCGGCGATCTGGGTGAGGATCCCCCCGACGGGAGCGAGAAGCCCGCTGGCGACCGAGGAGCCGGCGGTCAGGCCGGGCAGGTCGGAGAGCGCGGCCAGGGCGCTGGTGACCTGGCCTGAGCTCAGCCCCGGGACGCCGCCGAAGATCGAGCCCGACGTCCCGAGCGCGCTCGTGAGTCCGGAGACAAGCGTGCCCAGGGGCGCGGGCAGGCCGCTGACCCCCTGAAGGCTGCCGAGGAGCGAGAGCAGGGTAGTGGGATCGAGGGCTCCCGAGTTCAGGTCGGCGGCGACGGTGTCAAGGGTCGTGGCCGCCGCCGTGGGCACGCCAGGCTCGCCGGCGAGGATGGTGAGCACGTCGGCGATCGGAACGAGGGCACCGCTCGCGACCGAGGCTCCCGGCGCCAGGGCGCCCAGTCCGCCGAGCCCGGTGAGGGCGCCCGTGATCGAAGAGCTCGACAGGCCGTTGCCGACGCTCGAGAGCTCGCCGAGCAGCGAGGTCGAATCGGAGAGCTGAGCGGCGAGCGCGCCGGCGACGCCCCCCAGGGGCGCGGGAAGGCTGGCGGCCGCACTCTGGACCTCGCCGATCACGGCGAGGAGCTGGGCCGGTGAAAGGGCGCCGAGGCCGGACAAGGAACCGGCAGCGGACGTGAGCGAGGAGGATGCTCCCGAGGGCACGCCACCCTCGCCGGCCAGGGTCGAGAGGACGGTGCCCACAGGCGCGAGCGCCCCGGCGGGCACGTCGCCGCCCAAGGGGAGGCCCTGGAGGCCGGCCAGCGCGGACAGCGCCGAGGTGTTCTCATCACTCGTCAAGCCGCCGAGCTGGGACAGGAGCTGACTGAGGCCGGCGGTGGTGAGCGAGGCAGTGAGCTCGTCGACCGCCTCCACGACGGCGCTCGAGGCGCCGCTGGCCGAGCCGATCTCCTCGAGATCGTTGAGGGTCGCCGTGAGGTTCGAGGGAGCGGCCGGATTGAGCGCCGTGAGCAGGGTTAGGATCGGGGTGAGCAGGGAGCCGAGCAGCGAGCCGTCGAGCGTGCTGAGTGCGTTGTCGAGCGTGCCGAGCGAGAGCAGGCCCAGCAACCCGCCGGGTGCGACGCCCTGGAGGGTGCCGAGCTCGGAGAGGATCGCGCTCGCGTTGGACGAGCTGATCCCGGCGTCGGTCAGCGCGGAGCTGACGTCGGGCAGGGCGGGAACGGTGCCGGCCGCCAAGGCGCTGTCGAGCGTCGGGGTGGCGAGTGAGGCCGCGAGCACGGTCGTGCAGAGGGCGACCTTCAGGCGCGCGTGAATCATCGGGATCCTCCCATCGTCGTGGGTCGTGCCCGTCGCGCCGTGCACCTGCGTCGGGCCAAGCGCGTGCGCGCCGCCCAACCTGTTGCCCCTGATCGCGAGCCGAGGCCGACGATGTTGCTATCGACGGCCCCGGCCCAAGCTTTAGCGACCGATGGAAATTTCTATAGACCCTAAGCGCGTGTTCTATACCTCAGACCGCGGACAGCTCCCGCACCTCGGTGAGGCGCAGGCTGTTGCCCGACGGGTCACGGAACCCGCAGTCGATTCCGTACGGCCGATCTTCCGGCTCCTCGGTGAACTCGAGCCCGCGGCCCTTGAGCTCCTCGTAGGCGGCGCGGCAGTCGTCGGTGGTGAGGAAGACGGTGCCCGCGAACCCCTTGGCCATGAGCGAGCGCACCTGCTCGGCCGTGTCGGCGTCCATCACCGGCGGGCCCGGGATGGCCATGAGGACGACCGCGATATCGGGCTGACCGGCGGGGCCGACGGTGAGCCAGCGGAAGTTCCCCATCTCGGCCATGGTGACGTCGACGCGCACCTCCATGCCGAGCTTCTGGGTGTAGAAGGCGAGCGCCTCATCCTGGTCGTGGACCCAGAGCTGCGCGGTGGAGAGCTTGAACATCGGAGTTACCTCCTGTAGACGGACCGGACTTATCGCCGGTCAAGCTACTCCGGCGCCGAGCCGCTGTCTTCTCGAAACGTGCTGCGTTGCGGGCGCCCGTAGACCCGCAGGACGCAGGCCGGGACGCGCGCGTAATGGGCTGCGGGCGGGAACGTCGCCCGGTAGGCGGTGGGCGACATCCGGTAGGTGCGCGTGAAGCTCGTGGTGAACGAGCCCACACTCTGGAGGCCCACCGAGAAGCAGATGTCGGCGACCGAGCGGTCGGTCGTGCGCAGGAGCGCCGCAGCGCGCTCGAGGCGCCGGGTCAGCAGGTAGGAATGCGGCGGCTCGCCGAAGGCGCGGCGGAACTCGCGGCTGAAGTGGGCGCGTGAGAGACGCGCGGCGCGCGCGAGATCATCGACGCCCAGCGGCTCGAAGTAGCGCGCGTCGGCCAGGTCCTTGGCGCGCAGCAGGTGACGAGCGGGCGGGACGTGGGCCGTCATGCCCCCTTAGGTCCCGGGCCCGACGACCTCGGCCGCGGCGGCCTCGGCGGCGACGAGCTGGTCCTCGACGAGCGCGAGCCCGGAGTCCCAGAAGCCAGGATCGGCGAGATCGATGCCGACGATGGCGCCGAGCTCCTCGGGGCTCTTGGACCCGCCGGCGGCGAGGAGCTCGAGATAGCGGGGGACGAACGACTCGCCCTCCTCGATGTAGCGGCGGTACACCGAGAGGGCCAGGAGCTGCCCGTAGGCGTAGGCGTAGACGTAACCGGGGGTGTTGATGAAGTGGGGCACGTAGGACCACCACATGCGGTAGCCGTCGGTGACCTCCACGGCGTCGCCCAGGAGCTCGGTCTGGGTCTCGGTCCAGAGCTCGTTGATGCGGTCCACCGAGAGCTCGCCCTCGGCCCGGCGGCGCGTGTGCACGAGGTGCTCGAAGCGGTTCATGGCCATCTGCCGGAACACGGTGGCGATCATCCCCTCGAGGCTCTCGGCGAGCAGGCTGAGGCGCGCCTGCGGGGTCGCCGCGGCATCGAGCATGCGCCCGAAGACAAGCTCCTCGCCGAACACCGACGCGGTCTCGGCCAGGGTCAGCGGCGTCGACTGGTGGAAGATCCGCTGGGGTTGGGCGAGCGCGGCGTGCAGCCCGTGGCCGAGTTCGTGGGCCATGGTCAGGACATCGCGCCGGCGCGCGGTGAAGTTGAGCAGCACGTACGGGTGGACGCTGGGGACGGTGTAGGCGCAGAAGGCGCCGCCGCGCTTGGCCGGGCGCACGGGCGCGTCGACCCAGTGCCCGTCGAAGAACCGGCGCGTGACCTCGCCGGCGACGGGCGAGAACGAGGCGTAGGTGTCGAGCACGAGCTCGCGGGCCTCGCCGAAGCCGAAGGTGACCTCCTCGGCGATCACGGGAGCCGCGCGGTCATAGTCGGCGAGCTTGGGCAGTCCGAGGAGCCGGGCCTTGAGCGCGTACCAGCGCTGGGGGATGTCGTAGCGGGCGCGCACCGCCTCGATCAAGGCCATCACCGACTCGTCGGAGGCCTCGTTGGAGAGGTTGCGACTCGCGAGCCAGTGCGGATAGTGGCGCAGGCGATCCTCGACGGCCTTGTCGTGAACAAGAGTGTTGTAGATGAAGGACCGGGTGCGTATGCCGGGCTCGAGCGCGGTCGAGACGGCCTCGGCCGCCACCCGCCGCACCTCGCGCTCGGGCGACTGGAGGCGGCTGAGGGCGAGCTCGAGCTTGACCTCCTCGCCGTCCAGGGGGACGTTCAACGTGGAGGTGAGCTCGCCGAACAGCCGGCCCCACGCGGCCTGACTGGAAATCGCCTTCTCGGCCAGGATCTTCTCCTCGGGCTCTGAGAGCAGGTGCGGGCGGTAGCGGCGCGCGCTGCGCAGGTGATGGGCGGCGAAGGCGAGCTCGTCGGAGGTGAGCAGCGCGTCGGCGGGCGCGTCCTCGACCGCGGCCCACTCGAGCTCGAAGAAGAGCAGCTTGGTCTCGAGCTCCGTCCCGCGCTCCTGCACACGCTGAAGCAGCGCACCGCGTTCGGGGTCGGCGGTGTCGGTGGAGAAGCGCAGCGCGGCGTACGACCCGGAGCGCCCGACCAGCTCGTGGATCTCCTCGAGCTTCCGCATGGCGACGGCGAGCTCGGAGGCGTCGAGTTCGGCCACGCGGCCGGTATAGGCGGGCGCGAACTCGTCGGCGAGCTCGATGGCGCGAGCGAGCTGGCGCTCAACCCCTTCCGCACCCTCTCCCTCGACGAGGTCAGAAAGGTCCCATCCGGTGCTCTGGAGCTCGGGATCGGCGAGCAGTTCGCTGGTGGCGGTCATACGGGGAGGGTATCCACCTAGCGCGCACATCCTCCGGGCGCGAGCGGGCCGGTCAACTCGAAGACCGAGATCGCCTGACCATAGGCGGCCTGGCGGAAGACCAGCCGCGCGGCCGGGTCCGAGGCCGTCCACCCCCCTTCGGGCGAGTACTCGAGGCCGTGGGGGTGCCACGGGTCGCGAGCCGGCGTGGTGACCACGTAGCGGTAGCGCCCGGCATCGACCGCGGTGCGCCAGGCGCGGCAGGTGCGGATCGGGGCGAAGGAGCCGTGGGACCCGTGCCGGGCGATGTACTCGACCCGGTTGGAGTCGTCGAGGCCAAGGAGCGGATAGGAGAAGAAGCCACCGAACGTCCCCACCAGCCCGAT
>Ga0302325_10007465_pt1 | contig 24244 bp, 21 predicted proteins | sample Palsa_T0_2_FD_201948 | JGI IMG/M metagenome (GOLD analysis project Ga0302325, IMG submission 201948) | Peat permafrost microbial communities from Stordalen Mire near Abisko, Sweden - Palsa_T0_2 | ecosystem: Environmental > Terrestrial > Soil > Palsa > Peat permafrost | place: Sweden: Abisko... | reverse complement strand
CAGCAAACGGAGAGACACGATGGCGAATTCCCTGCTTCCCCCTGAAGAACGCAACCTCACCCCCCACCAGGTTGAGGCGCTGGACAAACGGCGCGACCTGGGGCACACCTTCCTGGTCATGGCCGGCCAGTTCGCCGTAATTGCAACCATTCTGCTTTTGTGGATCGGACAGGATCTGGAGTATTCGCCAGGCTGGGCGCACCCTATGTTCTATTACTTCTCGATAGCGGTCGGGATTATTGTGGCCTTTGGCGTCACGGGGATTGCCCTGCGCAAGGGAACGCCGCGCATCGATTGAGGCCCGGGTGGGGGCGGATCACGGCTTCGCGATGGGACCGGGTGCAGGGTGAGAATTCGCGCAACCTCGCGAAACAGTGTAGCGTCTAAATTGCGAATGGCTGCTGTTTCCCCAACTCTTTTACCCGCGATTACGCCTGATGCGCGTCTGACCGACAGTCACGGCCGCGTTATCCACGATCTGCGCGTCTCCATTACAGATAGTTGCAACTACAAGTGCGTCTATTGCCGTACGGGCGAAGTGGGGGCGCAGTATCCGGAGCTGCGGATCGAGGAGTATCTGCGGCTGATCGGCTTGTTTGTTTCGCTGGGAATTACCAAGGTCCGGCTCACCGGGGGCGAGCCACTGCTACGGCGCGGAGTGGTGGAACTGGTCGAGGCGCTGGCGCGCATGCGGACCGTGACTGGGGAGCCGCCCGACCTGGCGCTCACCACCAACGGGCATCTTCTGGACGGACTTGCTGATCGGCTCAAGGCAGCCGGACTGAATCGCGCGACGGTGAGCATGGACGCAGTGGACGCGCCGACGTTCGAGCGCATCACTCGCGTTCCAGGCAGCTTTGAAAAAGTTCTTGGCGGCATTCGTGCGGCGCGGGCCACGGGGCTGACGCCGCTCAAGATCAACTGTGTGCTGCTGCGCGGCTTCAACGACGACCAGATTGAGGCCTTTGCGCACTTTGCCCGCCGCGAAAACGTGGTTGTTCGCTTCATTGAGTTTATGCCGCTTGAAGAAGGCCGCCTGTGGACGCCGGAGATCGTTGTCCCGCTGGCCGAGATTGTGGCCCGCATCAGCCGCGTGCTGCCGCTGGTAGAACTGGCTCCGAGGGAAGCCAGCGAAACGGCGCGCCGCTACGGCTTTGCCGACGGCGAGGGCGAGATCGGCATCATCGCTCCCGTAAGCCAGGCCTTCTGCGGAGCTTGCAGCCGCGTGCGCCTCACCTCCGACGGCAAAATTCGCACCTGCCTCTTCTCCCAGGTGGAGCACGATCTTTATGGACGATTGCGCGCGGGAGAGTCGGATGCGGAGCTGCGCGCTTACATTGTCCGCACGGTGCAAGGCAAAGAGGCTCGGCATCACATTGGCGAGCCGGGATTCATGAAGCCTTCGCGTTCGATGGTGCACATCGGGGGCTAATCGCAAGCGCGAATTGTTACGGCAGTGCAAACGCGCCGGGGATTTGTCCGGCGTGCTTTCGCGCCAGCGCCGGATGTGAAAGAATGCACCTGAGTCTCCCCCCACACTCCGGCCAAGAAAAATGACGAACGAGACGGAAAACCGCATCCCGCTCGCAGACCTGCTTGTTTTTCACCAGTTGACGCGTTCGCTCACCTCGAGCTTCGATCTCGATACAATTCTGCGCACCATTCTTGAACATATGGAGCGCACCATCGAAGCGGAGTTGTGGACGCTGCTGATGCTGGATGAAGGGGGACAGGAGCTCTACTACGCCATTGCCGCAGGCGGGGAGCAGGAGACACTGCGCGGCCTGCGCGTGAAGATTGGCGAGGGCGTGGCCGGGTGGGTGGCCGAGCACGGTGAGACGCTGATTGTTCCGGAGTCGGATCACGACCCGCGCTTGACCAGCGAAGAAGCCGTCCAACAGCAGAAGGTGCGCTCTATCATCGCCATGCCGCTGCGGGGGCGCAAAGGGACTCACGGCGTCATCGAGATCTTCAACCCGCGTGCCGACCGCATGACCGACTACACCATTGCCTTTCTGCACATCCTTGCCGACCACGCGGCCATTGCCATTGAGAATGCGCGCGACGTGGCCCGCATCCAGCAGTTGAGCATCACCGACGACTGCACCGGCCTCTTCAACGCGCGCCATCTATATGATGTGCTCGGCCGGGAACTGGAGCGATGCACCCTGCAGGGAACGCCGGTAAGTCTCGCGTTTCTCGATCTCGACTGCTTCAAGCTGGTCAACGACAAACATGGCCACCTGGTGGGGAGTGAGCTGCTGGCCCACACCGGCCTGCGGCTTCGCGCGTTAAGTCTGAGCCGCAAGCGCGACCGGTGCTTTCGTTACGGCGGCGACGAGTTTGTAGTGCTGATGCCGGAGACCGGCGCCGATGAGGCCGAAGCGCACTGCACTGAAATGCTGCACGAGCTGATGGAGACCTGGTTTCCCATCAGGCCCGGGCTGAATTTGCGCGTGAGCGCCAGCCTGGGCGTGGCTACCGCACCCGCAGACGGACTGACTGTGCATGGAATCATCGGCGCGGCGGATGCGCGGATGTACACCGCAAAGATCAGTGGGCGCGGCCAGGTGCGAGGCGTAAGGCAGCACTCCGGCGTGTAAGACAGGATTGTTGCACGATCAAGATTCATTGCGAATGAAAAATAAGCTTCGCTCAGGCTACTGGAACTTCCTCGCGGGGCTTGCGGTGACCGGCGCGCGCGGCAAAATACAGGGAGACAACCGTGATGTCGTCGGTCTGGCCGAAGCGCTTGGCGGTCTGCGCAATATAGCGCGCCGATTCGTTGCTCACCTGTTGGGTGCGCTCAAAGCCGAAAAGTTCGCCGTGCGCATTGGCGGCCTCGACCACTCCATCGGACAGGAAGATGAGCCGGTCGCCGACATTGAGCTGAAAAGTCGCCTCCTCATATTCAATGTTGGGAATCACGCCCAGGGGTAGATCGGCTACCAGGTCCATCTCGCGGCCATCGCGATAGGGATGCAGGTGGCCAGCGTTGGCAATTGTCATCGACCCGTCGGGATAGACGCGCGCGCAGAGGCAGGTAGCAAAGCTGGCCGCTGCTTTGGGAGCCAGTTTCGCATCGAGCCCCGAATCCGGCCCTGAGGTTGCGCCCAGCAGCACGTTGTTGAGCCGGTTGAGCACGGTTGCCGGATCGTGCGACAACTCATTGCGCAGCGCGCCCACCAGCGTACTGGCATTCATGGCTGCCTGCAGGCCTTTGCCGCTTACATCGCCTACGACGATCAGCATGGATTCGTCTTTGAGCGGAAGCACCTGAAAGAAGTCGCCACCCACGCCGTTGGCCGGCAGATACGCGCTTTCCAGCATGAAGTTGTGGTTCGACGGCAGCGCAGTGGGAATGAGCATGGCCTGCACGCTGCGCGCGGCCTCAATTTCCGCGGAAGAACGCTGCTCCTCCTGGCTGACATGGATGAAGCGATAGAAGATAACCGCAAGCAGGCTGCCGAGAAATACCGAGTAGCTCACGATGCTGATGGGGAATGCGATGGGGCCGAGATGGAATTCGTGGAAGGCGTATTGTTCGGGAATCCAATGCTTTTGGACCGCGTAATCGAGAACCGTGTCGAGCGAATCCGCCGTGGCCGCGAGGAAGAAGGGCACCAGCATCACGCCGGCGTCAGGGCGTCCGCGGCGCCAGGCGCGGAAAAGTAGAATCGAAACGAGGATGCTGAACACCACTTCGGAAGAGACCGCCAGGTACTCGTATGTCTGCGTGAGGTGAACCAGGGCGAGAATCGGCAACAGGAGAACCCAGATCTGAAAGATGCGCACGACCCTGCGATACTGGCCTCCCGTGAAACGAAAAACGAACTCCAGCGTAGCAGCCATGAAGATTCGGCCACCCCAGAGGCTCAGCACAAAAAAAACAGAAAAGGGAAGCAGCGACAGTCCATAGAAGGTTTCGCTTGTGCCCATGAATGCCACCGACAGACAAAGCAATGCGAGCCAGAGGTATTCAGGGTGTTTGCGCTGAGCCATGAATAGCGTGAGGCCGAGCGCAGCCACGCAAAGAAACAGAAAGCTGACCACGATTCCGGCGATCAGGTGTTGGTCCCATCGGCGGTCCGTGGCCGCAGTGAGCTTTTCCGCGATGTCGTCCGGCACCCCGAGCTCGACCTTGTCGATCAGTCCGCGGTGAATGGTTGCGCTGGGTCCGGCCCATGTGCGAATGGCGAGCAGAATTGTGCCGTCCGCGGCTGGGTGCGGCAAATGCACCACCAATGGCGGCGATTGATACATGGCCGGGTCGTCCGTCATCCCTTGCGTATGTCCGGATTCGACTCCATCGACATACACCGCAAGCTGCCCAATGGAGTCGCCTGTAACCATGAGATCGAGCTGCGTATTTCCGGAAAGATTGAACTGCGAGAGCTGCTGCGGCTGCAGACGCAGACGGTACCATCCGTAGCCGGAATAGGCGTCGAAACCCTGCTCCGATAATGCTTTGCTCACCGTCGCATTGGGCCAGGCAGAATCGTCAAATGCAGGATCGGCCCAGCGAGGATCGTCGCCGACCTGGAAACGCCAAGGACCATCGAGTTCCGTGATGTTGTGGACCCGGACCTGAGACTGAGCCTGAGATTGCCCGCTCGCCGGACCTGTCGCCTGCGCGGCGGCGGGCGCGGCAGCCCCCGGCGCGGCCGGGACCTGGGCCGCAATCGGAATGATTCCCGCGCAGAGGGTCGCCACGCAAATCAGCGTGAGTCGCAAGGAGTGCTTCGCCGCTGCCGGAATGATCTTCATGCGCTTCCCAAGTTTAGTGCAGAAATCTTATTTGTGTTTCTCAGCAAGTGTGGAGAATTTCGCTTCCGGACTTTTTGAAGGAACGATGAAAAAGCTGGAGCCGGGCCTATCCGTTCCCCTCGACATCCGTCTCCGTACTCTGATCTACGCCCAACCGCTCCAATTGGTTCCGCCAATCGAGCGACTCGACAAAGCTCTTTGACTCGCGCCAGTTGGGTTCGACAATCACGTGCAGCTCAAGATACACACGCGTGCCCAGCAGCGATTCGATCTTGCGGCGGGCTGCGGTGCCGATTTCTTTCAGCTTCGCTCCACCCTTGCCGATAAGGATGGCCTTTTGCCCATCGCGCTCGCAATAGATGGCAGCGGCGATGCGGGTGAGGGGCAGGCGTGCTGGAACCGCACCCTTTTTTCTCGGGACAAATGGCTTGGGCTCTTCGAAGCGCTCAATCACCACGGCAGAAGCGTACGGCACTTCTTCGCCGGTTTCGACAAGGATGCTTTCTCGGATGAGTTCAGCCACCATAAAGCGCTGCGGCTGGTCGGTGTACTGGTCGGCGGGGTAATAGCGCTCGCCTTTGGGCAGGGCGTCGACGATTTTGCGCACCAGCAGATCGAGGCCGTCGCGTTTGCGCGCGCTGACAGGAATGATTTGCGCGAAATTGAACTGCTTGGTAAGCGTGTCAATGAGTGGAAGCAGATGATCCTTGGGAACTAGATCGATTTTGGTGAGCACCAGGAAGACGGGGCAATCCACTTTGCGAATCAATCCGAAGAGAAACTCGTCTTCGCTGGCCCAATTGGTGCGGTCGTGTTTATTCACCCTCTCCGCGCTGTCATCCTGAGCGGAGCGTAGCGGAGTCGAAGGACCTGCTTCTTCTTTCGTTGGCGTGGTAGCCGCTTCCAGCTGCACCTTGCGGGTCGCGTCCATCAGCACCAGCACCACGTCGCGTGTCTCCAGCGCTTCATAGATCTCCTGCAACATGCGGCGATCGAGATGCGAACCGGGCTTGTGCACGCCGGGCGTATCCACGAAGACAATTTGCGCGGCGGGATGAACGCCTTTTTCGGCCGGGACTTCAACCACGCCGGCGATGCGATTGCGCGTAGTCTGCGGCTTGGCGGAGACGATCGCCACCTTCTCGCCGGTAAGAGCGTTGAGCAGCGTGCTTTTGCCGGCGTTGGGCCGGCCCAGAATGGCGACGAATCCTGATTTCAAAGTGATGAAGCTCCTGACTTTCTATTATCGCGGATGCGCACGCGGGAGAATCGCGAGCGCGAAATCAGGATGATGCTCGCTCGACGATGGTGGGCGGAAATACGCGCAGCCGCTCCACGCGGCGATCGGTGGACGCGACAACTTCCATGCGCAGGCCGATGGGCTCGAGCAGAACCACCTCGCCGGCCAGCGGAATTCGGCCTTCGATTTCGCTGACCAGTCCTCCCAGCGTGGTGGCTTCATAGCTGTCGCCGGGTTCGACATCCACACCGAATAGCTCCGCCAGTTGATTCACGGGAAAGCTGCCGGAAACCACCCACACACCATTGGGCTCGCGCTGCGGCTCTTCGATGCTGGCTTCTTCTTCGTGCTCGTCGCGGATGTTGCCGACGATTTCTTCCAGCAGATCTTCGATGGTGACCAGGCCGGCAACGCCGCCGTATTCGTCGATGACGATGCGCATGTGCTGTTTTTCCCGCTGCATCTCGCGCAACAGCTCGTAGCCGCGTTTGGTCTCGGGAACAAACGCCGCCTCGCGCTCGATGCTGGCCACCGAACGGGTGCGCGCTTCTTCATCGGTGATCTGCAGCAGGTCGTGCGCAAAGGCGATGCCGCGGATGTTGTCCAGCGTCTCGGCATAAACAGGTACGCGCGAGAAGTTGTGCTCACGGAGCAGCTCAAGAAACTGCTCCAGCGTGGTCGACTCGGGAACCGCGAAGACCTCCGGTCGCGGCGTCATCACCTCGCGCACCAGCTTGTCGCCAAATTCCACTGCGGAGCGCACCAGGTCAATGTCGTTCTCTTCGAGAATTCCCTCTTCTTCGCCCGCTTCGAGCAGCGCCTCCACGTCTACCGCTGCTTCTTCTTCGTCGGTGACAGGCTCTTCCGCCAGCGATGCAACGGAAAAAAAGAAGCGCACAAATACAGCGATGGGTGTCATGAGCCAAAGAAGCAGACGAATGGGCCAGACCAGCTTGCCCGCCCAGCGGCCGCGCGTGCGGTTGAAGAGCAGCGAGGGCAAAACCTGGTTGCAAAACACGACAACGAGGACAACGCCGAGCACGGCCTGCGCAATCTCCGGATAGGTCGGGCGACCCATGTGCGGCGTGCGATCAAAGAGCACCGTGCCGAACTCAAGAGCGATGATGCCCAGCGCCAGTTGCTGTAGGACGGCCGCGCAAATAGCTGCGTGTTCGCGCGTCAAACCAAGTTGCGGCTCGATGAGTTCTTCCCATGCGTCGAGGTTTTCTTCGATCTCGCGGGTGAGGATTTTGCCGAACTCGGAGTAGACGCGGCTGATGTAAGACGCCAGTGTCTCCACCAGGGCCAGTAAGACAACCATCCCAATGGCAAGGGCGCTCATGGGCGTTGGGCCTTTGTTGGATGAATCGTCGCGGCACGCTCAATCAGTCCTTGCGGCAGCTTCAGCTTGGCACGCAGCCGGCGCTCGCGGCGCGCCATTTTCCCCTCGTCAATCTCGTGATCGTATCCGGCGAGATGCAGCAGACCGTGCAGAACCAGCACCTTGATCTCGGTTGAAAGGGAATGCCGCTGCTCGGCTGCCTGGTTCAGGGCGGTGGTCACGCTGATGGCCAGGTCACCGGCGATTCCCTGAGCGCCCAACCCCTCGGCCGGGAAGGACAATACGTCTGTCGCCTGATTCTTGCCGCGAAATTGGCGGTTGAGCTTGCGGATGGCTGCGTCGGTGGTCAATAGCACCGTGACCTGATCATTCAGGCCCACGGCCTGCTGCGCGGCGGCAAGAAAGCGGGAAAGCGTGCGCGCGGAGGGCAGGCGGAGATCACGCGGCTTTGTTGCGGAAAGGCGCTTCGATGCGGACGCGCCGGATCGCTTCACCAAAGTTGCCTTCGGTGTGGGGTCGGGGTCCAAATCTGGGTCGAGGAGGATCATCGTGCTCAGGGCCGGGGAGTGCGCGACCCTGATTCATCTTCAATTCTACGCGAAGTGGGGTTTTACTGCGGTTTTGGCGCGTGGAGCGGCTGCGACTGCGTCCGATCTTCGTGCGTTGGCGAGGATTTTTCCCAAGAGGCTACGAACTTGTAGCGCCGGCCTCCCGGCCGGCTGTGGCGCGGGCTTCCCAGCCCGCGCTCCAAACCCAAGTCCAGTCCTTCAGTCCTGCTTTGGCTGGGTTTTCGACGACGTACCGTATTGCGCGGTCAAATTCGTCTCCATTTCGGATCAAGCGATCGTAGCACTCTCGCTGCCAGAATCGACCCTTTCGTCCGAGCGCCTGGTTTGCGGCTCTTGCGGAAAAGTTCTTCCGGGCTTTGACGACCTTCGCAAGTTCCCGGCCAGGGAAAAGTCTCGCCACAACGTGAACATGGTTCGGCATAATGCACCGGGCGAGAAGCCTGTAATGCATGCCCTCGCGAAAGCGCAAAGCCGCGGCCATGGCGCCGGCGATGCGATGATCGTTGAATGCGCACGAGCCGATGCCGCGGTCGAAATACTCTTCGATGCGCGTGTGGCTATAGGCTGCGAGCAATGCCTTGTGCTCGGGAAGCAAATTGGCATTATTTTGTTTGGCGATTGCGAGGGTGTGGTGACGTTCAGCGATCTTCGCAAGCACGGAACGGGGGAGCGAATCAGCGAGATGAAAGGTGAGGAAGTAGGGGCCTTCTTCTTTTTCCCAATGAGGAAGGCGGCCGCGGTTGTGAATGTGAACTTCGCCGTAACGTGGCTGCACGGCGCCGTGGAGGCGCGCGGAAGAATATTCTTGCGCCATGGCGCGATTTTACTCCGGTCACTCGAGCGCGGACGAGGACGTCCGCGCTACAGCCGGCCAGGAGGCCGGCGCTACATTCGTGATAGTGCAAATTCGAGCGGTCATCGCACGAATTTCAATGTGCATAAAGCTATTGCGGTTTTGCAACGTGCGGCGCTTGCGACTGCGGGCGGTCTTCGCGCGGCTGAGCATCCACATCGATGGCCCCGGCCATCGCCAGCGGCAGCTCCTGCTGCTGCGGCTTGGCCGACTCATACGCGCGCACAATGCGCTGCACCAGCGCGTGGCGCACTACGTCGCAGTCTTCAAAGTGGCAGAAGTGAATGCCCTCCACGCCGCCGAGGATATTGATCGCATCCAGCAGGCCGGACTTGCGCGGATTGGGCAGGTCGATCTGCGTGATGTCGCCGGTGATCACGGCCTTGGAGTTGGCGCCCATGCGGGTGAGAAACATCTTCATCTGCTCGACGGTGGTGTTCTGCGCCTCGTCCATGATGATGAAGGCGTCGTTGAGCGTGCGGCCGCGCATGAAGGCCAGCGGAGCAACCTCAATGACATTCTTCTCGAGCATTCTGTCCACCTTGTCTGGCTCGAGCAGATCGTAGAGCGCATCGTAAAGAGGGCGCAGGTAGGGGTCGACCTTTTCCTGCAGACTGCCGGGCAGAAAGCCGAGGCGCTCGCCGGCCTCGACCGCGGGACGCACCAGCACGATGCGGCTCACCTTCTTGGCGTTGTATGCAGCCACGGCCATGGCCACGGCGAGATATGTCTTGCCAGTGCCGGCAGGACCCACACCAAAGGTCATGTCGTTCTGCTCGATGGCCTCGACATATTTGCGCTGATTGATGGAGCGCGGCTGCACCGTCCTCTTCACCCCCGCGGAGCGCTGCTTGCCGCTGTCGGCGAGCGAGCGCAGCGTGGTTGCCGCATCGGCCACCACCAGGCGCAGCATGCCGTTCAGTTCGCCGTTATGAGGATTGATGCCCTGTTTGCGCAAGGCCTCGAAGTCCAGGAAGATGCGCTGCACGCGCGTCACTCCTTCTTCCGGCCCCTCCACGTGCACGGCGTCGGAGCGCAGATCGATGCGCACGCCGAGTGAATCTTCCATCAGTCTGAGGTTTTCATCGCGGGTCCCGAACAGGGGCTCAAGGTTGGGTGTGATCTCCAGGGCAATCTTCAAAGGATTCGACAGCCTCCAGCGCGTCGTTGTTGAGTGGATGGGAACCGGCGGCGGCTCAAGGGAGCTACTCCGGGGGCGGCTATAAATAACCTATCGGCGGACGGCTGGCGGAAAACAATCGCCGCCGGCGAAAACTGCGCGATCGAGACGCGCAACCTGCAACTGAGGGATGCAGCAGAACAATTGGCTTTTTTGCGGTAACCGCAGAAGCGGGACGTAGCCGAGCCGAAGCTCTGGGCCGTCTGGCGAAACCGCGGGTTGGCGTTGGCGACCAAATCGGGTATCTGCGCTTGAGACTAGCGCCAAGAACGCGCGCCGTCAATCCGCTGCACAAGAATATTCGATGACAACTATGCCTATTCGGATACCTGTGCCCGATTATGTTTGTCGTGGCAGCTTCGACGGAAAGGAAGAAAACCCGCTTGGGCGCTCCCCGGTAGCGGATGGCGGATGAACGGCTTGTGGGCCTGTTGGGAGCATGAGAGCATGGACGGCATGGATCGTTTGTCAATCCTGCTTACTCCGGAGTACAGGTCGTTCCTGATTGGCGCCGGCTTCTTTTTGTTGGCTGTGCTTTCGGCCTATTTTGATGCATGTCCAGGGCGAGGTGGCATTGCATATCGCGCCAAAGACCCGAAATCGTTTTGGTTTGGCGTCTCCATATATTTTCTTGCTGGGGCCTATTTCTGGATAAGGTTCATGTATCAGCAGTAATTTCCAAACTTCACCAATACCCGCTTCCCGTAGACGTTGTCCGGCTGTTTGCATGGGAATACTATGTTGTGTACCTCGTTTGGGTACTTCGAGGCAATTCAAGTGACGACCAAGCCTGTTTTTCCGCAGAATATCCTTTCTTACTCTTCCACAAATCCAATCCCTCTTAACCAGGCCGCCGGCATCCGTAGCGCACCCAGACTTAGCCTGCGCCGCGTGCCCAGGATGCTCGCCGGAATCGCACTGATATTGCCGCTGGGCATCGGCTTTTCCGGGTGCGGCGGATCGTCGACGACGACGCCCACGCAACCAACCCAGCCCACGCAGACAGCCGACACTCGGGCTACCGCGCTCGAGGCAACCATGACCCAGGCCGAGAAGCTGCAACTGGTCGAAGGCGGTGTCACCTCCAACCTTACCTACGGTTACTCTGTGCCTCTGGGCGCAGGCGGCTTTGTGCCCGGGATTCCTTCGTTGAACATTCCCGAGCTGTATCTGGCGGACGGCAGCGTTGGCGTCGGCAACGGCGTGGGACCGGCCACCGCGCTGCCTTCATCCATCGCCAGCGCCGCCAGCTGGGATGTGAATGAGGCCACAAAGTACGGCAACATCATCGGCACGGAGCTGGCCGATTACGGCATCAACGTGAATCTGGGCGGCAATATCAACCTCATTGGCCGCGAGCCGCGCGACGGGCGCACCTTCGAGACCAAGGGCGAAGACCCCATTCTGGCCGGCAAAATCACAGCCGCGCATATCAACGCCATTCAGGCGCAGCATATTATCGGCGGCATCAAGCATTTCTCCTTCAACGACCAGGAGTCGGGCCGCACCACGGCCAACGCCATCATCGACGAGCGCGGCGGCCGCGAGAGCGATTTGCTGGCCTTCGAGATCGGCGTCAAGGACTCCAACGTGCAATCGGTGATGTGCTCCTACAACCTCACCAACAGCCAGTACGACTGCGAAAACAGCTATCTTCTCAACCAGGTGCTCAAAGGCTACTGGAATTTCCCCGGCTTCGTGATGTCTGACTGGTGGGCCACGCACAGCACGGTCAACGCAGCTCTCAATGGCCTCGACCAGGAACAACCCAACGAGCAATACTTCTCCGCCCTGGGAGCTGCCGTTACCTCCGGGCAGGTGCCGCAATCGCGGCTGGACGACATGGTGCACCGCATTCTGCGCGCCATGTTCGAAGTGGGCATCTTCGATTACCCGCAGCACATTCAACCCGTCCCCGCGGCAGCCGATGCGGCCGTTGCGCAGGAGATTGAAGAGCAGGGCGCGGTGCTGCTCAAAAATTCCAGCAGTCAGTTACCCTTGAATGCATCCACGATTCAATCCATCGCGGTCATCGGATCGAACGCCAACACGGCGGTGCTCTCCGGCGGAGGCTCGGCGCAGGTGCAACCCATCGGCGGCGCAATCACGGGACCGAATCCGTGCCCGCCGTGCTGGGCGCAGGTTGTCTGGGATCCGTCGTCGCCGATGAATGCTATCCAGGCCGCCGCGCCCAACGCCAAGGTGCAATACGCTGACGGCTCGGACGCTTCGGCAGCAGCCACGCTTGCCGCATCCTCGCAGGTCGCTATTGTGTTCGTAAGCCAGTGGGCCAGTGAGGGCATGGACGAGACAAGCCTCAACCTCACGGACCTGACCAGCGCAAACCCCACCGATCAGGACGCGCTGGTAGCCGCGGTAGCCGCCGCCAATCCGCACACGATTGTGGTGATCGAGAGCGGCAGCGCCATCGTGATGCCGTGGCTCGGCCAGGTGAACGCGGTGCTTGAAGCCTGGTTTCCCGGCCAGAACGGCGGCCCGGCCATCGCCGACCTGCTCTTCGGTGTTGCCAACCCCTCAGGCAAACTGCCCATCACCTTCCCGGCCAGCGTCAACCAACTCCCCCGACCCACAATTCCCCAGCCACCGGACGGCGTTACGCCCTTCGATGTGAATTACACCGAAGGCTACAACGTGGGGTATAAGTGGTACGACGTGAATGGGTTTACGCCGTTGTTTTCCTTCGGCTACGGCTTGTCTTACACGACTTTTTCGATCACCAATCCAACGCTGGTCAACAATCTGTCGTCGGCCACCAAGCCAAACTTCCAGGTGACCTTCACGCTGTCGAACTCCGGTCCGGTCGCAGGAGCGGAAGTGGCACAGGTGTACCTGGGAATGCCCGCCAGCCTCAATGAACCGCCGCGGCGGCTGGTCGGCTGGCAAAAGGTGCTGCTGCAACCCTCGACATCACAGTCCGTCACCATCGAGGTGGATCAGAATGACTCGTCTCAACCCATGTCTTACTGGGATACCGGGAGCGAAAGCTGGGCGGTAGCTTCAGGAACCTACACCGTCTACCTGGGCAACTCTGAAGCTGCAGCCAGCCTGACGACTGTGGGGACGATCACGGTTCCGTGAGATTGTCGCCGATTTGAGGCCTCCTTTGGCCGGCATGACCGTGGTACCATCTCGGCAAGGTCTGATTCCCGCAGCCCCGTCCGTGCCCAGCCAAGGAGGTCCCCATGAGCCCATTTTCACGCCGCGAATTCCTCAAAACCTCGGTCGCCGTTGGAGCGGTCGGCACCGCCGCCAGCACTCTGCCTTTGCATGCTGCGACTGCCAAAGCCACCGACGTGGTAACCCTTGGAAAATCGGGGATGCAGGTGACCAGGCTGGCCTTCGGCACCGGAAGCCAAAACGGATATGTGCAGGCCAAGCTGGGGCAGCAGGAGTTCTCGCGGCTGATTCATTATGCGTACGACCACGGCATCCGCTTCTTCGAGACTGCCGAGGCTTACGCGACGCCGGCCATGCTGGGCGAGGCGCTCAAACCCTTTCCGCGCGACAGCTATCAACTGATGCACAAGGTGACCACCGACGAAGGCGTCGATCCGCAGAAACGATTCGACGAGTTGCGGCGCGTTTCGCAGACCGAGTATTTCGACATCATGCTGCTGCACTTTCAGCACACCGCCAGTTGGGTTACCGATACCGGCCGCTGGCAGGACGGCGTGCTCCAGGCGCAGTCGAAGAAGATCATTCGCACCCGCGGCGCGTCGGTGCATGGGCTGCCGGCGCTGCGCCAGGTTCCGGGAAACAAATTTCTGGAAGTGGCGATGATCCGCATGAACCACAACGGGACGGCGATGGATGGGCCGGATTATGAGTCCTACAAGAATCCCGATCACGTGAGCGAAGTGGTGGATCACGTGAAGCAGGTGAAGAAGGAAGGCATGGGAGTAATCAGCATGAAGCTGGTGGGCAACGGCTCCTTCACCCGTCACGAAGACCGCCAGGCTGCGATGCGGTTTGCTTTCAAGAATGCGGGCATCGATTGCGCAACGGTCGGGTTCAAGAGCACGCAGGAGATCGACGAAGCGATCGACAACATGAATCTGGCTCTAGCGTAAGCTGCGTCGCGGCCGGTAAATGGCAGTCGAATCAATGCCATTGACCCGCCGCCCGATTTCCCGTAGACTAGGTAATTGCGTGGGATGCGGATCGAGTTGCATTCTGACCCCGCATCATCTTCCCTGACCTGGGCTTCAAGAAGGCTAAGGAAAACGGGACAAAAGATTAAGGAAGAAGAATGGCAAACCATGTATCGTCGCTGAAGCGCGCCCGCCAGACGGTTACGCGCACTGAAGTCAACCGCGCCAACCGCAGCCGCGTGCGCTCCAGCCTGCGGACTCTGCGCGAGGCACTTGTCAAGGGTGACGTAAAGGTTGCCCAGGCACAGTATCGCGAGACCGTTTCGGTGCTCGACAAGAGCGTGCAGAAGGGCGTTCTGCACGACAACACCGTTTCGCGCTACAAGAGCCGGCTCAACGCGCGGCTCAAGGCGCTGGTACTGGCCAAGGCTTAAATCCCTCCGCGACGCCAACTGAATTTGAAGACAGAAACAGCCGGGATCGCACCCGGCTGTTTCTGTTTTTGCGCGATCTTTTCGCAATTCAGGGTACCGGGTCGACGGTTCCCATGGGGACGCTTGGCGTGCAGGAGACGATGCGGCGCAGACCCATCCAGCCGCCTTTGGCGATACCGTATTTGCGCACCGCCTCCACGGAGTATTCCGAGCATGTGGGCGAGTAGCGGCAGCGGATGAACCGGCCCGTCAACGGATGAATGAAGCGGTGATAGCCGCCAACCGATGCGGCGAACAGGCGCACGCTGACCTGGTGCTGCGGCGGACGCAGGGCGTCCGCCGCAAAAAGTACGGCCAGAAGCAGGACGACCCAGAGCCATGGCTCCGGCCTTCGCGCCAGGCCGCGCAGTCCCGGGCTTCCACGCCAGCGACGAAGACCCGTCGCCGGGGACCCCGGGCTTACCCGCCGAATCCGCAATGTGGGCATTTCACGCTGGCCTGAAGACGCTTGTTGCCGCAGTTGGGGCATGGAACCAGAATGCCTTGCGGCCGGGACAAAAGGTAAATGATCAGGCCGATAAGGTTAGTGCAGAAGACCAGCAGCATCCACAGCACGGCGCTGTCCATGCCGCGGGCCTTGGCGTCGCGAGCCACCCACACCAGCAGGGCGATGCCGATGGCCAAGAACGCAATGGGAATAAAAATGAAGGTTCCGCAACAGCCGCAGCCGGCCAATGTGCTGGCTGGATCGTCGTTGTTTTGCGCCAGGCAAACCAAGGGAGTGAGCAAGACTGCGATCAGAGACAGTCGTAACAGCTTCATCGAAGATTTCATCGGGCCACGAACTTCCTTGAATGAAGTGATTGGGACCCAATGGTATGGAAAGCGATTTGGCCTGTCAAGAATGGGCAGCTGACGCGCAGGATTGCCTAGAGCCGCTCAAAAATCCCCGCCGCGCCCATGCCTCCACCAACGCACATGGTCACCATGCCGTAGCGGAGCTGGCGGCGCTTCATTTCGCCCAATAGCGTGGCTGTGAGTTTTGCTCCGGTGCAGCCCAGCGGATGTCCGAGAGCGATGGCGCCACCATTCACGTTGACGCGCTCCGGATCGATGCCGAGCACGCGGATCACGGCCAGCGCCTGCGCGGCGAATGCTTCGTTGAGCTCGATCGATCCGATGTCGTCGAGCGTAAGTCCGGCGCGCTTAAGTGCCAATGGAATGGCAGTCACCGGGCCAATGCCCATTTCCTCGGGCAAGCAGCCGGTAACCGCATAGGCGACAAGGCGGGCAAGCGGCTGAATTCCTAACTCCTGTGCGCGGACGGCTTCCATCAGCACCACCGCTGCGGCGCCGTCTGAAGTTTGTGATGCGTTTCCGGCGGTGACCGTACCCTGCGCGTGAAACACCGGCTTCAGCTTGGCGAGGGCCTCGGCAGAAGTATCTGCGCGCGGGCCTTCGTCCGCCGCAAATACCTTTTCGGTAACAACGGGTTTGCCGGCCTTTGAGCTTGGAACCGCAGACGTAACCGTGACTGGAACCAGTTCTTCGTTGAACCGTCCAGCAGCCTGCGCGGCAATGGCGTTCTGGTGGCTGCGAAGCGCGAATGCGTCCTGGTCTTCCCTGGAAACTTCATAGTGGCGAGCAACCCGCTCCGCGGTCAGTCCCATGGTGAGCAGCGCTGCAGGATAATGCTCCGCCAGCCAGGGATTGGGCATGCCCTTGAGCCCGCCCATCGGCAGCAGGCTCATGGTCTCGACGCCGCCGGCCACCACCACGCGTGCCCCGCCGCCGCGAATGCGCAGATCGGCCAGCGCAATGGCTTCGAGCCCCGAGGAACAAAGGCGGTTGACCGTAGCGCCGGGAATCTCGACCGGAAGGCCGGCGCGCAGAATGGCCATGCGCGCAATGTTCCATCCCGACTCGCCTTCAGGTTGGGCGCAGCCAAGAATCACGTCGTCGACTTCGGCCCTGCTGAGACCGGGCGCCCGGTCCAACGCGGCGCCGATGGCGAGTGCGGCCAGATCGTCGGGGCGCGTGGTGGATAAGGCTCCTTTGGGGGCGCGGCCAACAGGGGTGCGAACGGCGCTGACGAGTACGGCTTCCGGCATGAACTGCCCCCTCTCATCTGATGCAGACAGCTTCGATTCAGGCTCTAGTCTGCCGTTTCCAGAACAAACCAGTTGCTCTTTGCATAAAAGTGATAGATGGTGCTGTGCTCGACAGTTGAATCCGCCAGGGCATCGTGGTCTACCTGAGCGGGGCGATGCTTTATGCCGCTCTGCGCCTCATGCACCTGCTGCGGCGTTGCCGGATCGATGCCCCAGTTGAAGCCGAGAACGCCGCCTGGGTCGTGCGCTTGCAGCCGCTCCGTCTCAAGCGAGGTGGCAAGCACGACTGGCTGCGCCTGTTCGAGTCCGCTCCCGACGTTGAAGAACACCAGCAGAGACACCTTTCCCTGCGTCGAACACAGTACAGCCCAGTCCGACGATCCGGCGTGTTCCAGGCTGGCGTGGACGACATTCTCAGGCCGGTGTGCCTCGTAGGTTTGCGGAATGGTGCAGCCGCGGCGGGTGAGCAGGTCCACAATGCCCGCAGGCAGTTCTGGAAATGAACTCACGGGAAGATGGCGGATCAAGTATGGCGTCGAATGGCCGGCGACCATGACCTGGCCTTGCTCCGTGAGCTGGACCTGCTTCTGCGCCTGTGGAGCTGACGCGTTCTGCCCTCGGGCCGGAAGTGATGCCAGCGCCAGAATTGCAACCGCAAAAGGGCTGAAGTGGGCTTTCATGATCAGGTCCGTCAATTCCGCAGCGGCTTTCCAGTTTTCAGCGTGAAGGCGATCCGCTCCTGCGTCTTGCGCTCGCCGCAGAGGGAGAGAAACGCTTCCTTTTCCAAGTCGAGCAGGTACTGCTCGGTCACCAGTGTTCCCGGGGTCACGCGTCCGCCGGCCAGGATGTACGCGTCCCAGCGCGCCACTTTCTGGTCATGCTCCGAGGCGAAGCCGGCCTCGCCCATGAGGAAGACGCCGGTCTCGAGGGTAGCCAATGCAGCCGTGCCGGGCGCGGGAATATGCGTGCGCGGTTGTGGAGCGATGTAGCCGGCAGCAGCCAGGGTCAGGGCTTGCGCCTTCGCGTCCAGCAACAGGCGCTCGCGGTTCAGGGTGATGCGATCGGCGGAGGTAAGCATGCCGAGGGGCCGAGCTTCGGCAGCCGAGGTGGAAACCTTGGCCATCGCGATGGTCTCAAAGACGCGCTTAAGGGCCGTGATCATTTCCGCGGATTGCGCGAACCGAGAAGGCGGATCTTTGGGGTCGGGCCGACCCAGTGCGGTAGCCTGGTCCACGGCCTGAAGCAGCATCTGCTTGGTGCCGCCTCCAGCGGGAATCAGGCCCACACCCGCTTCGACCAGGCCGATGTAGATCTCCGCATGAGCCTGGCGCCGCGCGGAGTGCAGGCATATCTCTGCGCCGCCGCCGAGCGTGAGCCCGAACGGCGCGGCCACCACTGGACGCGGGCAGAACTTGATGGTTTGGGTCATCTGCTGGAATGCATGAATGAATGCCGCTGTTTCGTCCCAATCGCCCTCCTGCATGGACAGCAGAAGCTGCATCAGGTTGGCGCCGACGCTGAAGTTATCGCGATCGCTGGCGATTACGAAACCGGCAAAGTTCTTTACCGCGTCGGAGTCCGGCTTCAGGGTCGATGCGATCATCGCGAGCACGTCGCCGCCGATGGCGTTCTTCATTGAGTGCAGCTCAATGCACCCGATCCCGTCACCGAGGTCGATGAGCGAGGCTCCAGGGTTCGACTTGACGACGCCGTTGCTGCGGCGGAAATCTGCAATGCGGGCGTGACCGGGCTCCGAAGCGATGGGTTCCCACGCGTGCGTGACGGGGCTGTAGCACTGCGGACCGTCGGGCGAGTACCAGGAGACTGGGGCGTTTCCGGGGATTGCGTCGAGCAGGCCCTCAACAGCGCGGCTGACGGGCAGGTTCAATGCCTTCATGCGCGTGACGGTTTCGCGAACGCCGGCCGCATCCCACATTTCAAACGGGCCCAGCTCCCAGTTGAAGCCGGCCTTCATGGCGCGGTCGATGGAGACTGCGTCGCCGGCTACTTCGCCGATGCGATCGGCGGCGTAGGTCCACAGCGCGGAGAGAAACGGCCACAGGAATTTGGCGGCTTTATCTTTGGCGGGGTCGTTGGCGAGGAGTAGACGCAAGCGCTCGGGGAGAGTTGCGGCGTTCTTTGCCATATCCAGCGCGGGCAGCGCGGGCTTGGCGGAGGGCCGGTACTCGAAGGTTGCGAGGTCGAGCACCAGGCGGGCTTCCTTGCCGTCTGTTCCTTTGCTCTTCTTGTAGAAGCCCTGGCCGGACTTATCGCCCAGCCAGCCGCGCTTCACAATTTCTTCCAGAACCACCGAAAAACCGCCCGGTGTGACGCCCTGCGGGAAGTTGGCAGCGACGTGGGCGAGAATGTCGATGCCCACCATATCCGCAAGCCGGAAGGTGCCGGTGCGCGGCCAGCCGATGGCGGAACCAGTCAGCGCGTCAACCTCCTCGATGGTCAGGCCCTGCTCAAGCATCAGGGTTGCGGCGGTAAACATGACCGCGACGCCGATGCGGTTGGCGATAAAGTTGGGCGTGTCGTTGGCGAAGACCACCTGCTTGCCAAGATTTCTGTCGGCGAAAGCTGCAAAGGCTGCCGCCACGGCCGGGTCGGTCTCGGCGGTTGGTATGACTTCGAGCAGCCGCATGTAGCGCGGCGGGTTGAAGAAGTGGGTACCGAAGAAGCGGTCGCGCCGCGCGGCAAGGCCTGCGGCAATCTGCTTGATGGGCAGGCCAGACGTGTTGGTGGTAAGCACGGCTTGAGGTGCAAGATGCGGCACAACACGCGCAAGCAGCGCCGTTTTGATGGCCAGGTTTTCGGCAACCGCCTCAATCACCCAGTCGCAAGCGGACAGCTTGGGCAGGTCGTCGTCGAAGTTGCCCGGCGTGACCAGTGAGGCCAGCGAATTGTCATAGAAGGCAGCCGGCTTGGCTTTGCCGAGTGCTTCAAGCGCCTTCTTGGCGAGATGGCTCCGGTCGTCATCGCCAGCCGGGACCATGTCGAGCAGCAGGACGGGGATTCCGGCGTTGGCCAGGTGGGCGGCGATGCGGGAACCCATGGTTCCAGCGCCGAGCACCGCGGCGTGCCGAACCAGCAGAGGCCGTGCGGCATGACTGACAGCAGGAATTGCGGCAGGTGCGGCGGTTGTCATGCGGGATCTCCCTTTAGCGGCTTCAACTCGAAACAACCCGCCGCGCGGAACCCATCGCAGCATACGGAAGAGCGCCGCGCCGGGTCAAGGAGCGGGTCAGAGCCGGCATCAAAGCTTCTTGCGCAATGTTTCAAAGATTGCATAGCCAATCATGGCGGAGACTATGGCAATCATGAAGTTGGTCCCGGTCAAGATGTCGTGTAGTGCGTAAGACAGTGTCTTACCGTCTCGATTGGACCGCGTAAACTCGCCCATTAACAGGTTGGAATAGAACAGAAAAATGATGAATGCGATCTCGACCACCGCTCGCAGGAGCGTCTTGAAGGGGCTGCGTTTTGTGGACGATGTGGGCATGGAGTCTCCAGAGTAACAAGAAAGTTGCTGCATCCGGCCCATGTTTCCGGCAACCGCTTCAATCTAAAACGACGATTTCGATGGTCATCTGAGATTCACTTGAACTGGCCCTGGCGTCCCGATGCATACTAATGCCATGAACAATCGATCTGTCCCCACCACCACATTGATTCCCCACTTGGTTTATCGCGACGTGTCCAAGGCCTCCGCGTGGCTCAGCAGGGTCTTCGCGTTCACTGAGCATTTTCGCTACGGCAACCCGGTGAGCGGCGTGCAGATGCGCCTCGGCGACGCATACATCATGCTCCACGGGCCTGGCAATGCAACGGAAACCCCCACCACGCTCGGTTTTGGAACGCAGATGCTGACCGTCATTGTCGAGGATGTCGATGCGCATCACGCTCAATCGAAGCAGCAGGGCGCAATCATCTGGGAAGACCTGCACGAAACCGTATACGGAGAACGGCAATACGGCGTGAAAGACCTGGACAGCCATCGCTGGATCTTTTCGCAGCACGTTCGCGATTTAAGCCCGGAGGATTGGGGAGGAACGACGGCTGCGGCTTCAGGCTGATTCAGCCGCCTGTCCGGTTCGCAGGGTAAACAGCGTGATTTCGGGCGGGCAATTGAACCGGAAGGGCAGGCCAATTGTCCCAATGCCGCGATTCACGTAGAGTTGCGTGTTTCCCAGGCGGAACAATCCCTCGACATACTTCTTGCCCAGTTCGGGGAGTTCCAGAGCGCCCAGGACGGGCAGGCGCACCTGGCCTCCGTGGGTATGGCCGCTCAGCATCAGGCTGATCGATCTGCCGATTGGGTCTTTCAGCAATTGGTCGGCGTAGTCCGGCGCGTGACAAAGCAGCACCACGGGTTCATCCGGCACATTGCGGATCGCGGGCGGAATCGCCAACTCCGGATAAGGGTGGCCCCAGACAGGATCGTCGATTCCTGCCAGCCAGAATCTGCCGCCTGAGCGCTCAATTGGCACGGAGGAGTTGCGCAGGACCGTGATGCCGTGGTCCCGGAGGGCTGCAGTTACTTCTTTTTCTCCCACTCCAATGTCGTGATTTCCCAAAACGGCATAGACACTCTTGCATTCAAGCTCGCTCAGGATGCTGGCGCACTGCGATGCCGCCTTCCGCGCAAATGCGTACGATGTGAGCCCATCGCTGACGTAGTCTCCTGTAAGAAATACCGCGTCGGGCTGCATCTGGTTCACCTTGCCGACCACGTGGCGAAGGTAGATGGGCTCGGTGAGGTTATCCAGGTGAATGTCGCTCAGTTGAGCAATGCGCATGCCGTCAAAACTTTGCGGCAGCCCGGGCAGAGCAATGTCAAGACGGGTGACCTCAGTCCAATGACGCTCAATCTCACTGGAATAGAGCGCCAGGGCGGCGGCTCCGAACAGGCCGGCCTTGAAGAAGCGACGCCGGGTCACGGGCCGCCGGAAAAGGGAAGAAAAAGACGTCATATCCAATCCTACACAGTCTCTCGTGGAAGAAGCCAGCGGCCGACGCGCGGTTTGACCCCCTCCGGCCAGGGGAACTAGCTTGAAGGAAGGCAAGGATTCCGGTTCTGCACGTCCCGGAGAGAAACATCGCACAAGGAGATTGGATGCAGAGCAGAATGCGAACCGCAGCCCTGACGATCGGACTGGCGGCGATAGTCTTTGCCGGCGAACACTTCGCGGCGGCCCAGGACCTGAAAGGCTTTGAACAGCGAATCACCACCAAGGTGCTGCCCAACGGACTTACTTTGATCCTGTGCGAACGGCCGGACGCGCCGGTCTTCAGCTATTCCACATATGTGGATGCCGGCGACGTAAACGACCCCTCCGGCGAGAGCGGCCTGGCGCATATGTTCGAGCACCTGGCCTTCAAGGGAACCAGCCAGATTGGCACCACCGACTACGCAGCCGAGAAGATCGCGCTGGCCAAGGTGGAAGCAGCCAACGACGCTTACGAGGCTGAGTATCTGAAGCCTGTGGGGCGCGACGAGCAGAAGCTGGCCGAGCTGAAAAAGGCCTTCGTCGAGGCCACGGACGAGGCGCACAAGTTCGTTATTCCCAATCAATTCACCGATATTGCCGAGCGCAACGGAGCCGAGGGCCTGAACGCCGAAACTGGTCTGGACGCCACACAGTTCTTCTGGTCGATGCCGGAGAATCGGCTCGAGTTGTGGGCGTATCTGGAAAGCAGCCGCCTGGCCGACACGGTGCCGCGCGAGTTCTACAAGGAGCGCGATGTGGTGATCGAGGAGCGGCGCATGCGCACCGACTCCAACCCCGAAGGCCGGCTCTATGAGCAGTTCCTTGCCACCGCTTACGTGGCCCATAACTACGGTCGCAGCAGCATTGGCTGGCCCAGCGAGGTGAGCCAGATCAACGCCACCGAGGCCATGGCCTTCCACAAGAAGTATTACGTGGGTGCGAACATCGTGGTGGCCATCGTGGGCGACGTAAAGGCGTCTGAAGCCATGCCGATGCTGGAGAAGTATTTCAGCCGCGTTCCCGGCGGGCCCAAGCCGGAGGACATGACCACCGTCGAGCCGAAACAGTTTGCCGAGAAGACCGTGGTCATCCGCGACCCGACCCAGCCGCTCTACATGGAGGGCTATCACCGGCCCGACTATCGCGACCCGGACGATGCGGTCTTCGACGCCATTAGCGACATAATGTCCAACGGGCGCGTATCGCGACTCTATCGCAGCCTGGTGCGCGACCAGCAAATTGCCGCGGATGCCGAGGGATCCAGCCCGTATCCTGACAGCAAGTATCCCAGCCTCTTCGTCTTTTTTGCCGCGCCTCTGCCGGGACATACTCCGCAGGAGATGCGCGATGCGATTCACAAGGAGATTGAAAGGCTGAAGACCTCCGACGTGACCGACGACGAGTTGGCCATGTACAAGACGCGCGCCCGCGCCGATCTGCTGCGCGGCCTGGCTGACAATCAAGGCCTGGCCAACGATCTGGCTGAGTACCAGACCCTCTACGGCGACTGGCGCGAGCTGTTTCTACAACTGGACAAGGTGGACAAGGTGACCAAGGCCGACATTCGGCGAGTGGCAAATCAGATATTTGTTGCGAGCAATCGAACGGAAGCGTGGATTGAGACGGAAGCGCCTGCGGGCCCGCCAAAAAAGGGCGAAGCGGCGAAGGATGGGGGCGCGCAATGAAGAGCCGTTCCCCCATTTTTCTCTCAGCCGCGATCTGCGTAGCATTGCTAGCGCCCGCCGTCCTGAACGCGCAACAGGACAAGCCGTGGGAGAAGATTCCCGTTCCCAAGCTGCATGAGTTCAAGCCGCAGCAACCCAAACGCATCGAACTTAAGAACGGCATCGTGATTTTTCTCGAGGAAGATCACGAATTGCCCTTCGTCTCTGGATCGGTGCTCATTCCCGGTGGATCGCGCGATGAATCTGCCGCCAAGGCCGGTCTCGTGGGAATTTACGGACAGGCGTGGCGCACCAGCGGCACCGCCAAGATGGATGGCGATGCCCTCGACGATCTGCTCGAAGCCAAAGCCGCACACATTGAGACAGGCGGCGACGACGACTCGACGGCGCTCTCCTGGGATTCGCTCAAGGGCGATGCCGATCAGGTGTTCGCGCTTGCGTTGGACCTGCTGCTGCATCCCAAGTTCAGCCAGGAAAAACTCGAGCTCGCGCAGCAACAGGAAGCCACGGCCATTGTCCGCCGCAACGACGATGAATCGGGAGTAGCCGAGCGCGAGGCGATCAAGCTGGTTTACGGCGTCAACAGCCCGTACACCCGCCAGCCGGAGTTGGCCACTATCGGGGCCGTCACGGTCGACGACCTGAAGGCGTGGCACGATCGGACAATCTCCGGCAAGCTAATCGTCGGCATCAGCGGCGACTTCGACTCCGCGGCAATGGAGGCCAAACTGCGCGCGGCGTTTGAAGGCCTGCCGCCGGTCAAGCCCACACCGTCGCGTCACGACGTTTTTCCCGGCCCCACGCCCGGCGTCTACTTCATCAATAAGGAAGACGTGAACCAATCGAATGTGCTGATCGTGGGAATGGGCATCGACCGGCGTAATCCCGACGTGCCTGCGGTGGCAGTGATGAATGAGGTCTTTGGCGGCAGCTTTGCCAGCAGACTCTTCCAGAAGG
>Ga0302325_10007464_pt1 | contig 24245 bp, 22 predicted proteins | sample Palsa_T0_2_FD_201948 | JGI IMG/M metagenome (GOLD analysis project Ga0302325, IMG submission 201948) | Peat permafrost microbial communities from Stordalen Mire near Abisko, Sweden - Palsa_T0_2 | ecosystem: Environmental > Terrestrial > Soil > Palsa > Peat permafrost | place: Sweden: Abisko... | reverse complement strand
CAGAGGGCGTGGTGGCCAGGGCGGCTCGGGCGGCGCTGGCCAGCTCGACGGTGGTGGAATAACGCTGATCGGGGTCTTTTGCCATACCAATGGCGATGACCTCATCAAGCCCAACCGGCAACCCGGCGCGCTGCTCACTTGGCCGGGGCGGGTCCTTCGTGAGGTGGCCGGCGATTTGCTGTTCCATACTGTCGCCGGGATATGGGATGTTGGCGGTCAGACACTCATGTAACACACACGCCAGCGCATAGATGTCGGAGCGGGCATCGGCAATCCCGTCGCTGAAGCGTTCGGGGGCCATGTAGGCCAGCGTGCCCATGAAGACGCCGGTGCTGGTCAGTTTGGTGGCCGTCGCACCACGCGCGACGCCGAAGTCGATCAGGTAGACGAAGTCCTGCCCAGTCACCAGCGCGTTAGAGGGTTTGATGTCGCGGTGCACGAGTCCGGCGCGGTGCGCGGCATCGAGCGCAGTGGCCAGTTGCTCGACAATGTGCACGGCGCGGCCGGGATCCATTGGACCGTCGCGTCCCAGCAGACCCTGGAGGTCGGTGCCCTCGATGATCGGCATCACCAGATACAGCTGGCCGTCGACGGCACCGGTGTCGTAGATGGGGATGATGTGCGGCTCGGTCAACCGGGCTGCGGTGTGCGCTTCACGGCGAAATCGCTCACGATAAGCCGGGTCGGTGCCCAGTTCGGCGGGCAATAACTTGATGGCGACATCGCGGTCGATCGTGGTGTCGTGGGCCCGATACACCTTGCCCATGCCGCCCTCGCCGATCAGCGACAGCAGCCGGTACCGCCCAAACACCACCTCATCCACCGGGCCAGCCCTCCCACATATCCCGGTCGGAGATGCTACCGACCCGCCGTCGCGCTCACGTCGTTTAGCAGCGACGTCCGCTTGGTCACTGTGATCTGGGCGCCGTTGCCGGGATCGTTGACTTGGCCCCACGCCACAGTGGAGTGATCGAAGGCGAATCCCCGCGCCCGCCGACGGTTGGTGGGCATGTTGGAGTTGCACGAGCTACCGATGCGCGCCAGTGGCTATAAGGTGAGACTCGGCGATATTCAAGCAATGTTCGAGTTGATCAATTGACCAGCTTTCTGACGTGTCGCTCTGTGGTGCCTCGCATTCCTGCCGGCCTTGACTCAGGTAGCTTTCGGCGTTGGCATAGCCGTGGTTCCTCATGTACTCGAGGAACCGTTGCGTGTCGGCATGAGCCGGTGTTGCAAGCAAAACGGCGGCGCTGGTCACCGCCGGAATCAGCAGCTTTTTCATGGCCACGAGTCAGACTCCTTTCTTGACCGCTCGGGGTGGAACTGCTTCACGTCGCTGAAGTCTCAGGCGGACTTCTTGGAGGTTTCTTGGCGCGGGAGGCAATGCCAACGTAAGCCTGTTGTCGAAAAGTTCTTGCTCGCAACAGGTCCCCCAGGTCCGCGACATTAAAAACGCTGCGCGGTTAGCGGCAGCTTCAGTTGTGGCGACTCATCGACAGTCGCCGTGCGCGGTCGCAGATACCCAGCGCCGGGGTCGGCCAAAAGCTCCTCCAAGAATTCTGCAAGGCGTCCACCGCAACCTTTGCCCTACCTGGCAGCAACCGGGGACAGGAAAGAAACGGTCGGCCAGAGAGGAATTCGGATGAAAAAGATATTGATGGTGAGCGCTTTAGCCACGCTGGCCGCCGGCTGCGCCCAACACGCCGCACCGCCGCAGCCAGACGTCACCCGTAGCACTCAGATCCCGGCGGTCTCGGATTCAGCGGCGCCCGCCGCGGCTCCGATGCCACATGACCTTACGGGCGCCGGCATCACGTTGTCGGCTAACTATCCGACCCAGGATCAGGTGTTTACCAACATCGTGAACGGGACGGTTCCGGCCCACTGGGCGCCGGGCGCATTGCATAGCGTGACGGGACGCCTGGTTCAGGTGAACGCTGAGTTCGAGGTGTCGGCAACCCAGGTGACGGAAACATTTCTGATGAATGCACGCTTAGGGACGGGCGCCTTCAACGGACCGGTCTACAAGTTCCAGGGGGCACCAAAGATCGCGAACGTCACGTTCGACCAGCAACAAAGTGCTCCGGGAGTGGCACCGACCAGTATTTCCTTCACCAATGACTCGATCAGCGTGAACGACAGCGGAGTCTCGGTGACCAACGGCGCCAAGCAGGTCCTCGACGTCACATTCACGCAGTAGAGAGAAGGTTGACAATGATCAAGACACGCACTCGCGCAACGAATTTGCCCACTCGGTGGTCCCTACCTATCGCGGCCGCGATCGTGGTTGCTGCGGGAGCCGGCGCCGCAGCGTCGGCGCCAGTAGCCGACGCACAACCTCCAGGTACCCGCTGCGGTCACGTCCAGAACAGCCTGGGGACTTTTCTACCCGTGATCGTGCTCAACGGTAATCCCGACTGTGTCAACGCGGTTCATGCTGCGTCGGACTATTTGACTGGACCACCTCGCGAAGATGGCGGCACTCTTCAGCTCGAGAACGTTGACGGTTGGAAGTGCTACGCACCTTTGCTTCCCGGGCGCTCGCACGCCGACTCGTATCTGGAATGTGACGGGGATGGCGGCGCGGTCAAGATGGGAAACTGAGGGAACCGCTGCGTCGAGTTTATTCGAACGGCGACAAGGAGATTCAGCATGGCCAAAGTAAAGTTGATGCCGCTCGAGGTGCTGCTGGGCAACCCGGAACGGGCCAGCGCACAGATCTCGCCGGACGGAAAGCGATTGTCCTACGTGGCGCCGCTGGACGGTGTGCTCAACATATTTGTCGGTGACGTCGGAGCGGGTAACGAGCAGCCGGTGACCCGCGATGTCGGCCGCGGGATCCAGGGATACCTGTGGGCGCAGGACAACCGCCATCTCATGTATGTGCGGGATAAGGACGGTAGCGAGAACTTCCGGTTGTACGACGTCGACTTGGAGTCCGGGGCCGAGCGCGACCTAACCCCGCTCGACGATGTGCAGTGTCGGCTGATCGCCCACCGTAAAAGGTTTCCCAATGATGTGCTGGTCGGCCTCAACAAGGACAATCCGCAACTGCACGACGTGTACCGGTTGAATTTGACGACGGGTGTGCATGAGAAGGTCGTCGAGAATCCCGGCTTCCTCAGTTGGGTGGTCGACTACGATCTCCAGGTCCGCGGTGCCGTGGCGCCGACGCCGGACGGCGGCATGGTGCTTATGGTGCGCGATGACGAGTGGTCCGACTGGCGGCCGCTTCTGGAAGTACCTCCGGAGGACGCAGAAACGACTGGGCCGCTGGGTTTTACGAAGGACGGCTCGGGGATCTACCTCCAGACGTCTGTCGGCTCGAACACCGGACGAGTAGTGAAGATGGAGATTGCGACCGGCGCCATCGAGGTAATCGCCGAAGATCCGAATTACGACATCACCGGTGCAATCATGAACCCGGACACCCGCGACATCGATGGCGTGATCGTGTACGGAGATCGGTTGCAGTACCGCATCTTCGACGACTCGATGCGCGCCGACGTAGAGGCGCTGCAGGAGCTCAATCCCGGCGACCTGGTGATCAGCGGCCGCGACAACGACGATTCAACTTGGCTGGTTGCGTTCGACAGCGACTCAGGGCCAGTGAAGTTCTACACCTGGAACCGTGCCGACAAGACCGCGACGTTCTTGTTCGACCATCGGCCCGAGTTGAACGAGTACCCGCTGGTGCCGATGGAGCCCTTCACCTTCACGGCACGCGACGGATTACGAATCCATGGATACCTCACGCTCCCTGCACAAGTCCAGCAAGCTCATCTTCCCGCGGTGCTGGTCGTGCACGGCGGCCCGTGGACGCGTGACGGCTGGGGGCTCGACCCCGAGGCGCAGTGGCTGGCGAACCGGGGCTATGCGTGTGTGCACGTGAACTTCCGCGGCTCCAGCGGCTACGGCAAGGACTTCCTCAACGCGGGTAACCACGAATGGGGCGCCAAGATGCATGACGATTTGCTCGATGCCATCAATTACCTTGTCGCACAAGGTGTGATAGATCGCAGCCGAGTGGGGATATACGGTGGATCCTATGGCGGCTATGCCGCGTTGATCGGTGCGAGCTTCACACCTGATGTCTTCAAGTGCGCGATATCAATGGTCGGCCCGTCCAACTTGAACACGCTCATCGACTCATTCCCCGAATATTGGAAGCCGATGATCGCGACGTGGCACAAGCGAGTCGGCGCAGACCGGGACTTTTTGTGGTCGCGTTCACCGCTGTCGCGGGTTGACGACATCGCGATTCCAATACTTATCGCCCAGGGTGAGAACGACCCGCGGGTGAAACGCGCCGAATCCGAGCAGATCGTCGCGGCTATGGCTGAACGCGGGATCGAGCACGAGTACGCGATGTACGAGAACGAGGGGCATGGTCTGGTCAAGCCCGAAAACCGCCTTGACTTCTATCACCGGGCTGATCGATTCCTGGCGAAACACCTCGGCGGCCGAGCTGAGTGAATGGCCCACATAAGGCCCAGTTCACTTTAAGAAAAGTCCAAGAAGCTCGCTTCAAACTTTTGCAGTCAGAGCCAGGAAAGATTGATAACCCGCTGATTAGCAGTTCCTGGGATATCGTACTTAGAGCTTGCGGTGGCTTCGTGTAGGAGGCTTTGAGTGCAACGCGCGGTGGTCGGAACGCGTCTCAGGTTCGGTCTGTTGGGACCGCTGCTGCTGACGGCGGCCGGTGCACCTGTCGCGTTGGGTACGCCGAAACAGCGGGCTGTATTCGCGATGCTGTTGATCAACCGCAACCGTGCCATTGGCGCGGAGTCCTTGATCGATGCGGCCTGGGACCAGTCGCCGGTGTCGGCAGCACGCACCAGCATTCATTCTTACGTGTCCAATCTGAGGCGAATCCTCGCCAGCGCCGGCGCTGATCCCTATCAGGTGTTGGCCAGCGCTCCGCCGGGTTATCGACTCAGCATCGCTGATGGCGAGTGCGATATGGATCGCTTCATCGCCGAGAAGACCGCCGGAATGCAGGCTGCCGCAACAGAACGATTCGATCAGGCCAGCGCCCACTTTTCGGCTGCGCTGGACGAGTGGCGTGGGCCGGCACTTGACGACTTGAGCAATTTTGCCTTTGTCGAGCCGTTTGCCACCGCGCTGACCGAGGACTACATGTTGGTCCAGATCGCCCGTGCGGAAGCCGAAATCGCGTGCGGACGCGCTGGCGCCATAATCGGAGAACTCGAATCACTGGCCACCAAGCATCCCTATCGTGAACCGCTGTGGGCCAAGCTGATTACTGCCTACTACGTCGCCGAACGTCAGTCCGACGCCCTGGACGCCTATCGGCGACTCAAAGCGGTGCTGTCCGACGAGCTGGGTATCGACCCCAGCCCCTCGCTTAGCGCCCTGCACGAGCGAATCCTGCGCCAGGAGCCCCTCGACACCAAAAGGGTCGCCAAGACCACTGCCAGGCGCTCAATGTCCGCGGCGCACAATCTGTCCACCCGCGGGTCCGTTGTCGCGGGATTGCGCGATGCGAGCGGGCGGCACTATCCGTTACAGGCGGCAGCGACGCGGATAGGTCGCCTGCCGGACAATGACATAGTCCTGGATGACGACAACGTGAGCAGGCACCACGCGGTAATCATCGACACCGGCGGAAGTTTCGTGATTACCGATCTGAGATCGTTGAACGGGGTGGAGGTCCGACACCAGCCGCTGCGTCCTAGTGTCACCCTGGCCGACGGCGATCTCATCTGCATCTGCGGTCACGAGTTGACCTTCGAGATTCAACGACGCTGAGCTGCAAGATTTTTCCAGCGTGAGTCGATTTCTGGCGATGCCTCTTAGCTGAGTTCGTATCCACCCAGGCCTCGTACCATCCATCGTGCCAAGAATTTTCCAAGCCGTAGGCCGCAACCTGTCTGGAGCCGGCCGCAAGGACCGGCCGTAGCGACCCACTCAGGTACTCCGACCCGGACATGGTCCGGAGACAGGCAAAGACGATGATGGCGTCACAACCACAGCCGGCTGGCTGGTACCCCGACCCCACTGGCAATGTCGGTCAAAAGTATTGGGACGGCAAGGGATGGGAGCAGCGCCAAGACTTGGCCCCCAGGCCCGGGGTGCAGTTTCCCGAAGCTCGGGCATCCGTTAGTTACGACCCTCAGCAATCGCCGGACAACCGGCACCTGTACAAGAATCCAGTCCTCTACGCGATTGGCGGTCTCTTTTTGCCGCCGCTGGTCCTTTTCCTCGTGGGAGGCAACAGGATTACCTGCGCGTGGATCCTAGGTCTGTGGGTTCTCTTCTGGATGACGGTCTGGTTCTTGGGTATCGGAGCAATCTTCGCGATTGCCGCCGACATTTGGTCGGTGACGGCCTGTTATCAGGAGGCCGTCAAATGGAACAAAGCCCTCGGCCTTGCTTAGAGTGTCGGAGTCGGCGCGGACTCGGCCCATTGACCGCCCGTCTCAGCGCGCAGGTTTTGCATTATTCGGAGCCACGCCTCCTTATGATGTTATTCCGATGACCTCTTCGCGGTCTCGTTTTTCGGCCCGCGACGGTACTGGCTCGGCCTATCGTGTTCTGAACGGCAGTTTGGCCGGGAGGCTAACTTGGAGGGCACACCGTTCGGGCGCTACCAGTTGCTCGAGTTGTTGGGCCGGGGCGGCATGGGCGAAGTGTGGCGCGCCTACGACACCGGCACTGAGCGTGTTGTTGCCCTGAAGCTTTTGTCTGCGAATGTCGCGGACGACGGCGTTTTCCAGGAACGCTTCCGGCGGGAGGCCCGGTCCGCAGCAGGACTCGACGAACCCCACGTCGTCCCGATTCACGATTTCGGAGAGATCGACGGACGCCTGTTTGTCAGCATGCGGCTGATCAAGGGCCACAATTTGGATGACCTCCTCGAGGACGGCCCGCTGCCGCCCGATCGTGCAGTAGGAATCATTGAGCAGATCGCCTCCGCGCTGCACGCGGCCCACGAAATTGGTCTGGTGCATCGCGACGTGAAACCATCCAATATCCTTGTGGCACAAGATGATTTTGCCTACCTCATCGACTTCGGTATCGCACGGGCCACCGAGGATAATGCGTTGACGGACACCGGAGTTCCGATAGGCACCTGGGCGTACATGGCGCCCGAGCGATTTCAAGGCGGAGTCCCAGACGCACGCACAGACATCTACGCGCTGGCGTGTGTGCTCTTCGAGGCGCTGACCGGCGAGCTGCCCTTTGCGGCCAACACCCTGGAACAGATTGTCGTCGCTCACATGCTGCAACCGCCCCTGCAGCCGTCAGAGCTACAGGCCAGGGTTCCAGCGGCGATGGACCAGGTCATCGCCACCGCCATGGCCAAAGAACCCGGCGAGCGATACGCCACAACGAAGGACCTCGCCAGTGCGGCGCGCGGGGCGCTGACAAACTCCGTTTCATCCGCGGCATCGCCGCGGATCACTGCACTGTCTACGCCTTCCATCACGCATGCCACTCAGACCGCTGAGTACAAACAGGTGACGGTGCTGTTCGCCGACATGGTGCACTCGATGGACATTGCCGCCAGCGTCGGCGCTGAGCGCCTGCGCGAAATCATGGTTGAACTTGTCAACCGCTGCGCGACGGTGGTGCAGCACTTCGGCGGCACGGTCGACAGAGTCACCGGTAGCGGGATCATGGCGGTCTTCGGTGCGCCTGTCACTTTGGAGGACCACGCTATGCGTGCCTGTTTGGCGGCGTTGGGCATTCAGGAAGACGTCAAGCAGCTCGCCGTCGACGTCAGAGAGCTCGACTGCGTTGATCTTCAAGTTTGCGTCGGGCTGAACTCCGGTCAAGTGGTCGCCGGTGACATCGGCTCGGGGCCCTTTTCCTACACCGCTGTCGGTGAGGACGTCTGGATGGCTCAGCGAATGCAGGCCGCTGCTCCGGCCGGTGAAGTGCTGCTCAGTACGTCGACCGCCCGATTGGTTCATGCCGCAGCGGTTCTCGGCCAGCCCGAGTTGATCCGGATCAACGGTTCCGAAAAACCGGTCTCGGCCCAGCGATTGTTGGGCATGGACGCACAGCATCGTGCGGTCGGACGTGTTGAGTCGGAATTGGTCGGCCGGCGGTGGGAAATGCTCGCCGTCGAGGAATTGCTCAGGCGTGCAGTTGAGGGCCACGGCGCGGTCGTAAGCTTTTTCGGACCGCCGGGAATCGGTAAGAGTCGTCTCGTACGCGAACTCTCCGCAATGGCGGCTGCTCGTGAAGTCGAGGTATTCGCGGCCTACTGCGAGTCGCACACCAGCCAGGTGCCCTTTCATACCGTCGCGCGACTGTTACGAGCAACCACCGGGGTCGAGGGTCTTGAGCCGCACCTCGCCCGATCGCAGATTCGAGCTCGCGCGCCGGACGCAGAGCGCGAGGACTTATTGCTTTTTGACGACATGCTGGGCATTGCCGAGCTGGGTGTCGAGCTGCCCAAGATCGATCCGGACGCTCGTCGACGGCGGTTGACCACGCTAGTCAATGCCGCGTCGCTCGCGCGCCGTGCCCCGGCGGTGTATGTCGTCGAGGACGTGCACTGGATCGATGAGGTCAGCGAGTCGATGTTGGCAGCGTTTCTTACGGTGATCCCACAGACGCCCTCGTTGGTCCTCGTCACTTATCGCCCCGAATACGACGGTGTGTTAAGCAGGGCGCACGGCGCTCATACCTTCGCCATTGCGCCCCTGAGCGTTCCGGAGACCGCGGCACTGGTTTCGCAACTGCTCGGGCCGGACCCCTCGGTTGGCGAATCGGCCACCGTCATCACCGACAAGGCCGCCGGTAATCCCTTTTTTGCTGAGGAGATGGTGCTTGATCTAGCCGAGCGCGGTGTGTTGGCCGGCGACCGCGGTGCCTACGCATCGACGGCCGGTGCTGGTGAAGTCGGTGTGCCGGCAACCTTGTACGCCACTATCGCCGCGCGCATCGACCGGCTCGAACCGGCGGCGAAACGTACCTTGAGCGCCGCAGCGGTCATTGGCACACGGTTCAGCCGCACCTTGCTGGAAACGCTAGGGATTGAACCCGTCCTGGAGGAGTTGGTAGGGGCGGAACTCATCGATCAGACCCGATTCACGCGCCAGCCCGAGTATGTGTTTCACCATCCGCTGATACGCAGCGTGGCATACGAAGCACAGCTCAAATCCGAGCGCGCTCAGATGCATAGACGGTTGGCCGCTGCGATCGAATCGCACGACCCGGACGCGGCCGAACACAACGCGGCGCTGATCGCCGAACATCTGGAGGCCGCAGGTGACGGGCACGCTGCCTATGGCTGGCACATGCGCTCGGCGGCGTGGGCCATGAACCGCGACATCGCCGCCGCGCGACTCAGCTGGCAGCGCGCCGAAACTATTGCCGACACCCTGGCCGACGATGCCCCGAACCAGGCAGCGATGCGCATTGCGCCTCGAACCATGTTGTGCGGCAGCGCCTGGCGAGTCCATGCCAATGTGGCCGGCGCGCTCTTCGACGAATTGCGCCAGTTGTGCACAGCGGCCGACGACAAAGCGTCGCTGGCCATCGCCATGGCGGGGCTTGCGCTCGATTACGCCTATCAGGCCCGAATGCGAGAGGCCTCGCCACTGGCATCGGAAGCCATGGCCCTCATCGAATCGATCGATGACCCGACCTTGACGGTGGGGCTGACCGTGCCGTTGATCTACGCCAAGATCGAGAGCGGCGAGTGGTCCGACGCGTTGCGCTGGTCGCAGCGGGTCATTGATTTGGCTGATGGCGATCCCGCCAAAGGCAACTTCATGCTCGGGATTTCTCCATTAGCCGTCGCGTTGACCTTGCGCGCTATGGCTCGTTATGCCGTTGGTCTTTCCGGATGGCGCGTCGACCTGCGCGACGGCCTGGCCCTGGCCCGCGACGCCGACCCACTCTCCTACACACTGGTGGTCGGCTACGTCTACTTCCCCGGCGTGATGATCGGCGTACTGGGCTCCGACGATGCCACGATAAGTGAGATCGAAGCTGCCGTACCGATCGCCGAACGATCCGCCGACGACCTGGCGCTCGCGTTCGCCCGCGTATCGCTGGGCGTTGCACTGGTGCACCGCCCCGCGGTTGCGGAGCGTAATCGCGGACAGGAGCTGCTGACCGAAGCCGTCGACGTGTTCACGCGCGGGGGGCATAACCTCGGCGAATTACCGATCCTCCATGTGTATTTGGCGCGCGAGATGGCGAGGCGCGGAGACATCGATGGTGCGATCCCGCTCATGCGCGCTGCGCTCGATGACCTTGTCCGCGAGGGACAACTGCTGGCCTGGGGCATCCCAGCGACCGGTATTTTTGTGGACACACTGCTCGATCGCAGGGACAATGCTGACCTGGTCGAGGCAGAGGCCGCGATCGAGCGACTTGCCCAGGCGCCGACAGAAGCCGGCTTGGCTTCCCGTGATATCTGGCTGGCACGCTCACGGGCTCTGCTGTCTCGTGCTCGTGGAGATATCACGACATACCCGCAGCTGTGGGACAGCTATTGCGACATGGCGAAATCCCTTGACTTCCAGGGGCATATCGCATGGGCGGAGGAGATGCATTGATGTCGGTTAGTGAGAAGCGCACTGGCGCAATAGTTTTGGTCGTCCTAAATACGACCAGATTTGGAGGATGAGTTGAGCGAGGATGCTGACGCGGAATTGCAGCAGGCCATCGACGACATCGATAAAGCACGCGACGTCGTGGAACTCCTGGTTGTGCTTCTGAAAATCTGCCGCCGGCACTCGAATGCACTGCTGGCTGCAAACCGAAATTGGCTACAGCTGCGCGATGAGGCAGGGCGTCTGGAAGCGATGGCGACGAAGACGTTTACCAGCAGGGTTCTGTCCCCGCAAACCAAAGGCCTCGCCAAAGAGACCCTTCAACAGGCTTCGGATTTCGCCGTGGCGGCGCGGGCGTTAGCCCTGGGCGTCGATATGGCGATGAAGTCCCACTACCCGCACACCTACCGAACGGTGTACAGGCAACTATGCGCCAAGGTTGCCGTGCGCGAGCTCGAGGCTGACGACCCATATCCGACCACAACGTTCGACCTCGGTCCGATGTACGGCTCTGCCGGGGGCTTTTCACGCCCGCCCAGCCGTAATGCCGCGACCGCAGTCGATTGCGTCGACGGCTTGGCGCTGTGGCCGTCCGGCCAACCCGTGAGAGTCATCTACGACACAGAGGCCGGCGCCCGCCTAGACCTCGCGTTGGACCAGGCTGTGAACATCCTTGCCGTTTCGCCCAACCAAAAGACCAGCGAGTTCGACTTCACGGTCACGGGTAGCAAGTTTTTCCCTGTCGCCGTGAGGAAGACTCAAAACCAAGACGAGATCGTCCAAAATACTCTTCAGATCGCGGCCGAAAGAGGCGTCAATATCGTTGTGACACCCGAGCTTTCGTCCACGACCGACACCGTCGAGTTGATCAAACAGAACATCGCCGATGGGTGGCCACCGATCGTGATCGCGGGCGGACGCCATACTCGCATCGAAGGGCAACACGTCAACAGGCTGACGACCATTTACACCGGTCCCAATCCGCTTGTACGCGAGCACGACAAGATAGGCGCGTTTGAGTTCTTTGGTTTCGCGGAGGACATCAGCCTTTCGTCATCGCTGCGGATCCACGTAGGCACAAAGTGGTCGATGATCCCATTGATTTGCGCAGATTTTTTGGAACCCAAGGTCGTGCGCGCGGTCGCCGATCTGTGCCCGCGATTGGTGGTCGTGCCGTCGATGAGTAAGGAGACCGGCGACTTCCAGCGCTCCATGGGCGAGGTGCTCGGAAGATCGCAGCCGCTGATCCTGCTGGTCAACGGACCGCACGAGTGGGTCAACGGACCGCAGGAGTCGGATACCGACAAAGCGCCCGTCGTGGTGATCGGCTTGCCGTTCAAGGAGGACTGGATCCTCAAAAAGTCCCCCAATCCGTCGGACGCGGCACCCCACATGGTCCTTGTCAGCTCAGCAACTCGAGGGGCCGAATTTATCTATGCCGACCGAGATCAATGATCGGTCATGTATTATTGCGTAACCAGTCAGACGGTGCGAAGGGAATAGTCAGGTGAGCGAGACTGTCGCCTCGCTAGGCGAGCTGCTCGATTCGGCCGAAGAGGTGGTCGACGGCCCCACGTCTTACCTCGTCGGACAGCTCGCCGCGGAACTCATCAGTTCGGCGTCCGACGCTGAGCTGAACCAAATGATTGTCGCCGCCCACCAGCACAGTGGATCCTCTGATCGGGAAGTCACGCCGTCGGCTCGCCAGTCAATTCTCTCGATGCTGTTGGGTCTCTTGCAAGGTGTTCTGGCCGATCGGGAATCCGCGGGACATACTGCGTCGCCGCTCACGGTCCGCGAGCGCGTCCTAAATCTCCTTGCTACTGAACCGCGCAACCCGAAAAGCCTGTCCAACGAGATTGGCTGCAGCATGGCCACGGCTTCACGAGCGTTGCGGCGGTTGCACGACAGCGATCTCGTCGTAAAGACATCCAGCCCCGACCTCGCTGACGGTCGATACGTGATGTATGAGCTCACTGAAAAAGGTCAGAAGCGACAAGAGGACCGCTTCTTTGGGCGCCTGCCGGATGACGACCCTGTTTCTCAGGACATCTACAAAGACTGCGAGTACGACTACTGCGAGTCGCTCGCACGGTTGACGGACCTCGTCGCGGATCTGCGCAAACACGACCCAGTCATGGCCAGCGGCCTTTATTTGACGCTCGAACTGCTCAAAGACCAGGTTGACGAACCGAACCTGCGCGCGGACGCGCTGAGTGAACTGAGCCGTCACGATCACAGCAAGCTCGACCTTGAGTCCGCTGAACAGTCGCGCGGCTGGGTGGAGGAATTGTTCCTCCTCGCGCAAGAGGGAAATCCGCTTATCGCCGGACGTGCTCATTACGCGCGCGCCCGATGGTCGATGCGCAACGAGAGCACGGATGAGAGCGGCATCGAGGATGACCTGACCAGGGCGCAGCAATTCGCCGCCGCTGCCCACGGACCGAGAGGCGCAGATCTCCACGCCTGGTGTGTATATCAGCGCTCAAGCTGGGCGGCTGTGCGAGTGGATTGGACGCATGCCGAGTCGCTGGCGCGCGCGGCAACGAGCGAGTTCGACCGGCTTGGCGATCACTATGGCAGAATTGCAAGTCAGATCGTAGCTGCGCGAGCACAACTCGCGCTCCGCGAAGTGTTAGCAGCGGATGACATGCTCGCCGAGGTTGTCGAGTCGGCCAGACACTTTGGTTACAAATTGTTGATCGCCGACGGCTTGTTCCGGCAGGGGCAGGCCAAGATTTGGATTGACGACGATGTGGCTCGCGAAACCCTCGAAGCCGCAGTGGATCTGTACACCGAATTAGGTGACCAGGACAAGTGTGCGATGGCGAGAGCGTCGGCACAGATGGTGGGCTTCATCGCTGGCGACCGGACTGTCGCGGCCGCGCGGTCGCTCCGGGACGAGCTGGAAAGCACATCGGCGGAGATCGAGAAAGCCACCGGCATCTCTTCGGTCGCGCGTTCCTGGACTGTGGCCACCATCTACCGCCGGATCGGTGTCGTTTCCACGGTGGCCGGCGACCGAAAGCTTGCCGACCTGGCATGGGAACGCGCGGTGGAAGAGTTCGATGCGTCGGGCAGTGCTGAAGGCATCGCTGCGACGCTGGCCAGTATCTGGCTCACGAACAATGCTGACCCGACAGAATCTTTTGCCGGCGTGGCCTCTGACCTTGACATCCGGTCGGTCGCCATGGAATGGGATCTCAACCCTTCCGAACGGACGATCGGCCTCGCGGTGGCTGAGCTATCCCGAGTACCAAGCGATCCGGACGGCCGCTTTAAAGGCGTGCTCACCTACGGCTAGCCACGCCCCGGCCGAATGGTCTCGGGGCAGTTCAAGGGTGAATATCGTTGGGGTCCTTGGCCGTTGGGGCGTCCAGCAAGGCCACCACGGCGTCAATGATCTCGATCGTCATCGAGCCGAGTTTGCTCACCAGTGACGCTAATTCTTTGGAACGCGGTGCAGCGCGGCCTGACGCGGAAACGTCGCGAATAGCCACCCAACGGACGTCGGCAACCTCCTTCGAATTCACCGGTCCCGGGAATTCCGGACAAACAGACCAGGCCAACACTGGTGTCACGGTGGACTTTCCATCCGGATCGACAGTGGTGGGCAGTGAGCCCAGGATGTGCACACTGGTCCCGTCCAGCCCAACCTCCTCCCGCGCTTCGCGCAGAGCCGTCGCCGTGGAGTCAGCGTCGGTGGAGTCCTTCTTGCCGCCGGGGAAAACCCACTCGCCGGGATAGTGGCGGAGATCCAATGCGCGCTTTGTCAGCAGCACCTGCACGCCGTCGGGTCCGTCGATCAACAGGACCAGAACGGCTGCCTCCCGTGGGGTGGAGCCCCGCTTTCCGGGCTGGGAGCGAATGCGTTCCAGCGCAGCCGAGAGCGAGCCCACCCACTCGGGTGGATCCTGGTCACCTGATTCGTTGGAATTTGTCATCGCTCAAGGAATCTCGTCGTCACGCTGGTCGTCGCATCATCGTATCCGCATCGGCAGAAGTGGTATTGGAAACCCAGCCACGGCATGAGCATGTCGTCGGCCTTATCGAAGGCCCGATAGTCCGCATCCAAAGATTTCGCAGGCCTTGTTGACAGCCTCGAGGTCCGCTTCGGTCATGCGGTCAAGTGGCAGTGCCTCCGACGCCCGTGGTGGTACGTCAGAGCTCGGTCCCCGTCGCAACCGGCTGCCTATACGTTCGGGTATCCGAGTCATCGCTACTCCTTGATCGGTGTGTCTCGGCGAGGTAGATGAACCCCGCGACGAACGCTGCGCTCGGTAAACCGATCTCGAGACCCAGCGGTAGGTCGTAGAGCTCCCACAAACGAGGCCTCATTGGTCCCTCCTTTCTGGCGCACTCACAGAAAGGCTCGTGGTCGCCTCTTGGAGGATTCTTGGACGCGAATCCCGTTGTCAGGCGTCGCTGCTGCGCAACCGTTCCAACGCGGCACGCACCGCCGTCGCATCGGTGGTCGCCCAGAACGGCGGCAGCGACGCGCGCAGGTAGTTGCCGTAGCGGGCGGTGGCCATCCGCGAGTCGAGCACAGCGACCACTCCGCGGTCGTCGATGCCACGCAGCAGCCGTCCGGCGCCCTGAGCCAGCAGCAACGCCGCGTCAGACCTCCGCAGCTAGCCTGCAATCCGGATCGTGAGCCAAGTCAGGTGAGATGTTCAAAAGCTTTCTCGGCAATTCATATAGTGCCTATTGACGTAGGCCCTTAATTGGCACCAGATTGAACCCATGACAGTCACCGATCCCGAGACCGTCGTACGTGATTTCTTGAAGGCCTGGGAAACGCGAGACCTCGACAGCATCATGGAGTTCTTTGCCGATGGTGCCGTGTACGAAAATGTCCCGGTACCACCGGTAACCGGTCATGCCGATATCCGGATTTTTATCGGGGGTCTTCTTGACGCATTTAAGAATATCGAAGTAGTCATACATCACCAGGTGAGTAACGGCGGAGTCGTGATGAACGAGCGCACCGACACTATCCGCGCGGGAAACGGCACGGAAGTGCCGCTTCGTGTGATGGGAATCTTCGAGATCCGCGATGGCAAAATCGTCAAGTGGCGCGACTATTTCGACGGCACCGCCCTGAAGGAAGTATTCGATCCCTAGTCTCGGCCTCTGTTCCAGTCATTGTGAGGTCCAGGGAGGTTTGGCCAGTCTGGCGATCGGTGGCTGGCCTAGCTGGCGAAAAGCGCTCCGTGGCGATTGTGAAAGTGCAGCCATGCCGTTAATGCGCGCGTAGGCCCATCCGTCGGCCAAGGTTTGGTGGAATCGTCCGATCATCATCGTATTCGCCGCACTGACCCTCGGCCGCGAGTCAAGACCCTAACCAGACTGTCGCTACGGCGAATCCTGTGCGCCTAAAGCCCCTGCGATCGACCCCCATCGAAATCACCGGCGTGATCTTTACATTCCACCCGCACTCGAACCCGAAACCCAGGCGATGCTCAACGCACTGCAGGCCCCTAACTCAAGGCAATAGGCAAAATCACCCAACTCCAACGTGCAGCTCATGTGGTCAAGTTCTGGCGCGATGAATACAGCAAGCCGCGGGCATCACCGCCTGGAGATGTCTTGCGTGCGAGGCAAGGACGGCCCGCTGAGGAGGCGGACATATCAGGCCTTGGTCAGCCGCTCCAGCGCGGCGCGCACGGAGGCGGAATCGGTGGTCGCCCAGAATGGCGGAAGCGACGCGCGCAGGTAGTTGCCGTAGCGGGCGGTGGCCATCCGCGAGTCCAGCACCGCGACCACGCCACGGTCGTCGATGCCACGCAGCAACCGTCCGGCGCCTTGGGCCAGCAGCAGCGCTGCGTGACTGGCCGCGACGGCCATGAAACCGTTGCCCCCGGCGGCGGCCACCGCCCGTTGCCGGGCGGACAGCAGCGGATCGTCGGGCCGCGGGAACGGGATCCGGTCGATGATGACCAACGACAATGAGGGGCCGGGCACATCGACGCCCTGCCACAGCGACAACGTGCCGAACAGCGACGTGGCCGGGTCGGCGGCGAACTGCTCGACAAGCGTCGGGGTGCTGTCGTCGCCCTGACACAGCACCGGCGTCGACAGCCGTTCGCGCATCGCTTCAGCGGCCGCGCGTGCGGCCCGCATCGACGAGAACAGCCCGAGCGTACGCCCGCCGGCCGCGGTGACGAGTTCGGCGATCTCGGTCAGCTGCTCGGTCGAGCCGCTTCCTTCGCGGCCCGGCGGCGGCAGATGGGCCGCGACGTACAGGATTCCGGCCTTGCCGTGCTGGAACGGCGATCCGACGTCGATTCCGCGCCAAGGCATTTCGGTATCAGCCAGCCCCCACGCCTTGGCCATCGCGTCGAACGAGCCGCCGACGGTCAGCGTCGCCGAGGTCAAGACCGCCGTCGAATCGGCGAACAACTGTGTGCGCAGCAGTCCGGACACCGACAGCGGCGCCACTCGCAGCACACTTCGCGTCGACCCGCGGTTGTCCTCGTGGTCCAGCCAGACCACGTCGGTGCGATCCGGGATCGCCGGCCCGAAGGACACCAGGATTCGCGTTGCGGTGTCAGCGATTTCGGCGAGGCTGGCGACCGCCTCGGCGCGCGCCGACGCGGCTTTGGCGTCGGTGGGCGACGTGTCGATGGTGGACCGCGCGGCGGTGGCCGCGTCCCGCAGCGCGGCGAGGTGGGTGGTGAGCTCGTCGTCGAGGTGGTCGATGCGACCGGCGGACGCGTCCTGGATGGCCGTGGTGAAGTTGGCCGATGCCCTTTCCCATCGCTGCATGGGCTCCGGCTCGATCAGCCTGGCTGTGCGCCGCGAGGCGACGCCGAGCGCGGTCGCCGACAGCTCTCCGGTGGCCACCGCGGTCACCCGGTCCACCAGGTCATGCGCCTCGTCGACGACGAGTAGCTGATGTTCGGGTAGTACCGCGGAGTCGGCGACGGCGTTGATGGCGAGCAGCGCGTGGTTGGTGACCACAACATCGGCCTGAGCGGCAAAGGCGCGGGCTTTTTCGGCGAAGCATTCGGTGCCGAACGGGCAGCGGGCCATGCCGAGGCATTCCCGGGCGGACACGCTGACCTGTCCCCACGACCGGTCGGCGACGCCGGGCTTGAGATCGTCGCGGTCCCCGGACTCCGTCGTCGACGCCCAGGCGGTGAGCCGCTGCACGTCGCGGCCCAACGCAGTGGCTGCCTGCGGAGAGAAGAGTTCCTGAGGTTCGTCTTCGCCATCGGCTGCGGCGCTGCTGTGAATCTTGTTGAGGCACAGGTAGTTCTGCCGACCCTTCAACAAAGCGAAGCGTGGCTCGCGGGGTAACGCATCGCTGAGCGCGTCGACGAGCTGGGGCAGGTCACGATTGACCAGTTGGCGCTGCAGGGCGATTGTCGCGGTCGACACCACGACCGGGGCGTCGTCGGACACCGCGCGGTTGATCGCCGGAACCAAGTACGCCAACGATTTTCCGGTGCCGGTGCCCGCTTGCACGGCCAGATGCTCGCCGGTTTCGAAGGCGCGGGCGACCGCGTCGGCCATTTCCAGCTGACCGCTGCGTTCGCTGCCGCCCAGTGCCGCCACCGCAGTGGCCAGCAGCTGCGTGACGGGCGATGGCGGGTCGTCGGTCGTGGCTACTCCTGGGTGTCAGCCGGCGGGCGTCGGGCCGGGATCTGGGTCGTGGGAATCGCCGGGTCGCCGTACGACAACATCAGACCCTCCCACGGCAAGCTTCGCAAGCCCGACGCCACCAGCGCGCGTGCCACGCCAAGAGCTTCCGTGCCCAGGTCGATCACCGTCGTGCCGCTGCGCACCAACGGAATCGTCAGCACCCGCGACGGCTCGCTATTCGACGGCGGATGGCCCGCGGGATGCACGATCTCGTCGGTGATCGTGCCGGTCGAACGGGACAGCCGCAGCGCCTCTTTGCGGCCACCGTGGGATTCCTTGCGGACGCTGCGTTTCTCGACGGGCATGCCGTCGACTTCGACCAGCTTGTAGACCATGTTCGCGGTCGGCGCACCCGAACCGGTGACCAGCGAGGTGCCGATCCCGTAGCTGTCCACCGGTTCGGCGCGCAATCCTGCGACGGCGAATTCGTCGAGATCGCCGGAGACCACGATGCGGGTTCGGCTGGCCCCGAGCTGGTCGAGTTGTTCGCGGACCTGGCGGGCCAGCACGCCCAGGTCGCCGGAGTCGATGCGCACGGCGCCGAGCTCGGTGCCGGCGGCCGCCACCGCGTTGGCCACGCCGGTCGTCACGTCGTAGGTGTCGACCAGAAGCGTGGTGCCGGCACCCAGGGCAGCGACCTGTGCCGCGAACGCGCCCGGCTCGTCGGGTCCGTCCGGGCCGTCGTACAGCAGCGTGAAGGCGTGCGCGCTGGTGCCCTCGGTAGGCACGCCGTGGCGGCGGTGAGCCTCGAGGTTGGATGTCGCAGCGAATCCCGCGAGGTAGGCGGCGCGCGCAGCTGCGACGGCGGCGCGCTCGTGGGTGCGGCGCGAGCCCATGTCCATGATCGGCCGTCCTTGGGCGGCGCTGACCATGCGCGCAGCCGCTGACGCAACGGCGGTGTCATGGTTGAAAATCGACAGCGCCAGCGTCTCGAGCACCACACATTCAGCGAAACTGCCGGTTACCGAAAGTACCGGCGAGCCAGGGAAATACAGCTCACCCTCGGCGTAGCCGTCGACGTCGCCGCTGAACCGAAAATCGCGCAGGTAGGCCAAGGTCTCCACATCGAGGAATTCCGCCAACGATTCGCACGCGACGTCGTCGAACCTGAACTCGGGCAACGCCTCCAGAAACCGTCCCGTCCCGGCCACCACACCGTATCGACGTCCGTCCGGCAACCGACGAGCGAACAGCTCGAACGTGGACCGGCGGTGTGCGGTGCCGTCGCGCAGCGCCGCCGACAGCATGGTCAACTCGTACCTGTCGGTCAGCAGCCCGGTGTAAACCGAGTTGTTCACAGGGCAACGGTATCGGTTGCGCGGCGGCGGCTCGGTATCCTCGAAGTCATGGGTGCGTCAGCCCCGGCAAAGCCGGGAACGACCAGGCAGCGGGAAGCCGACGAGGTCGAAGCCACGGCCGCCCCCTGGGTGACGATCGTCTGGGACGATCCGGTCAACTTGATGAACTACGTGACATACGTCTTCCAGAAGCTGTTCGGCTACAGCGAGCCGCACGCCACCAAGCTGATGCTGCAAGTCCACAACGAAGGTAAGGCCGTAGTGTCGGCGGGCAGCCGGGAATCCATGGAGGTCGACGTGACGAAGCTGCACGCGGCCGGGTTATGGGCCACCATGCAGCAGGATCACTGAGATCGAGTGCGTAAGTGGAAGCGGGTTGAGACCGCCGACGGCGCCCGATTTCGGTCCGCTCTGGACGCGCACGAGGCGGCGCTACTGAAGAATCTGGTCGCGTCGATGATCGGACTGCTCGAGGAACGCGAATCGTCTTCTCCGCAAGACGAACTCGAACAAATCACCGGCATGAAGACCGGCAACTCCGAGCCGCCGGACAATGTGACTCTGCAGCGGCTGCTGCCCGATTTCTCCAAGCCGGACGACGCCGCGGCAGAGGTCACCCACAGCCTGAACGCCGCGCTGCGTAGCCTGCATGAGCCCTCGATCATCGATGCCAAACGTGTTGCGGCACAACAACTACTGGACACACTTCCGAATGACGGCGGCAAACTCGAGCTGACCGAGGACGCCGCGAACGCCTGGATCGCGGCCGTCAACGACCTGCGCCTGGCCCTGGGCACCATGCTCGACATCCGCCCCGACGGCCCTGATCGCCTGCCCGACGACCACCCGATGGCCCCGCACCTCGACGTCTACCAGTGGCTCACCGTGCTGCAGGAGTATCTGGTGCTGGCGCTGATGGGATCGCGATGAACACGATCACCGACGTCGCAGGCATCCTGGTCGGCCACCATCACCGACTGGACCCGGACGCGACGATGGGTACGGGCTGGGCGAGCGGGGTCACGGTCGTCGTGACGCCGCCCGGCACCGTCGGCGCCGTCGACGTTCGGGGCGGGGCGCCCGGCACTCGGGAAACCGATCTGCTGGACCCGGCCAACAGCGTGCGCTACGTCGACGCGGTGCTGATCGCCGGTGGCAGCGCCTACGGGTTGGCCGCCGCCGACGGAGTGATGCGCTGGCTGGAGGAGCGCGACCGTGGGGTGGCAATGCACGCTGGGGTCGTGCCGATCGTGCCGGGTGCGGTGATCTTCGATCTCGACGTCGGGGGCTGGGGCAATCGGCCCACCGCCGAATTCGGCTACGCCGCCTGCCAGACGGCTGGAACCGATGTGGCCGTCGGCACGGTCGGCGCCGGGGTGGGGGCGTGCGCCGGTGTGCTCAAAGGCGGTGTCGGGGGTGCATCGACGACGCTGCCGTCCGGGGTGACCGTCGGGGCGCTGGTCGTGGTGAACTCGGCCGGCAACGTCGTCGACCAGAGCACCGGCTTGCCGTGGCTGAGCTACCTGGTCGCCGAGCTCGGTCTGACGGCGCCGCCCGACGAGCAAGTCGCCGCCCTCGCCGAGCTCGAATCACCGCTGAGCTCGCTGAACACGACGATCGCGGTGGTCGCTACCGATGCCGCGCTGAGCCCGGCGGCCTGCCGGCAGGTCGCGAGCACTGCTCACGATGGGCTTGCCCGCAGCATCCGGCCAGCTCACACCCCCGTCGACGGTGACACAGTGTTCGCGCTGGCCACCGGCGCCATCGAGGTGGCGCCACCTGCCGACCTGCCGGCCGCGTTCTCACCGGAAACCGCCCTGGCCAGCGCCGTGGGTGTGGCAGCAGCCGACTGCCTGGCGCGCGCGGTGATCGAGGCGGTGATCGCCGCCGACGCCGTGGCCGAAATACCGACCTACCGCGGCCTGTTGCCCGGCGCATTCGGGCAACGCCGGTAACTTGGACAAAGCGGGGGGTGCTGTGGAAAGGCAGCTACGGCGATGACCAACCAGACTCAGACATCGGCGCGGCAGCCGAACAAGCGTTCGCCGATGCTTGTCGGCGGGGCCACCATCATCAGCTTCGTGGCGCTGCTGTACATCGTCGAGGCGTTCGATCAGCTCAACGGGCACCGGCTCGATGACAACGGCATCCGCCCGCTCGAGACCGACGGCTTGTGGGGCATTTTGTTCGCTCCACTGCTGCACGCGAACTGGGGGCACCTCGCGGCCAACACCGGGCCGGCGCTGGTGCTGGGCTTCCTGGTCACGCTGGCCGGGCTGTCTCGGTTCCTGTGGGCGACGGCGATCGTGTGGATCGTCGGCGGCTTCGGCACCTGGCTGATCGGCAACTGGGGATCGTCCTGCGGCCTAGAGAGCGATCACATCGGCGCCTCGGGGCTGATCTTCGGCTGGCTGACCTTCCTGCTGGTGTTCGGCTTCTTCACTCGCTCGGGCTGGCAGATCATCATCGGGATCTTGGTGCTGCTCGGCTACGGCGGGGTGCTGTGGGGCGCCGTGCCGGTGCTCAACGTCTGCGGAGGAGTGTCCTGGCAGGGCCACCTCTGCGGCGGCATCGCCGGCGTGCTCGCCGCGTACCTGTTATCCAGGCCCGAACGCGAAGCCCGCGAGCGTCGCCGCAAAGGGCCGCAGCGGTCCGGTCAATAATTGAGCCGACATGAGTAACGCACTGGCGCCCATCGGGGTGTTCGACTCCGGCGTGGGCGGGTTGACGGTTGCGCGCGCGATCATCGACCAGTTGCCCGATGAGGACATCGTCTATGTCGGCGACACGGGCAACGGCCCCTACGGTCCGCTCACCATTCCCGAGATTCGCGCGCATGCCCTGGCTATCGGTGACGACCTCGTCGACCGCGGCGTGAAGGCGCTGGTGATCGCATGCAACTCGGCGTCGTCGGCCTGCCTGCACGACGCCCGCGAACGCTATGACGTGCCGGTGGTCGAGGTGATCCTGCCCGCGGTCCGCCGGGCCGTTGCCACCACCCGGAACGGTCGCATCGGCGTTATCGGCACGCAGGCCACGGTCGCCTCCGGCGCCTATCAGGACGCCTTCGCCGCCGCCCGCGACACGGAGATCACCGCCGTGGCCTGCCCGCGGTTCGTCGACTTCGTCGAGCGCGGCATCACCAGCGGCCGTCAGGTGCTCGGCTTGGCCGAGGGTTACCTCGAGCCGTTACAGCGCGCTGACGTGGACACGCTGGTGCTCGGCTGTACTCACTACCCGCTGCTATCCGGGTTGATCCAGTTGGCGATGGGTGATGCGGTCACGCTGGTCTCCAGTGCGGAGGAGACCGCGAAAGACCTGCTTCGAGTGCTGACCGAGCGGGACCTGCTGCGACCGCATGACGCTCCGCCCGCCACCCGGGTGTTCGAAGCCACGGGCGATCCCGAGGCATTCACCAAACTTGCGGCTCGATTCCTAGGCCCAGCGGTCACCGGCGTTGAACCCGTTCGTCACACCCACGTCTCCTAGGTATGCGGATGATTTCGATCACCCAATGCGGCGATGTTTTCTCCATCGTGCTAGCGGGCATGGCACAGTAGTGACCGTGCGAATTACCGTGCTGGGCTGCTCCGGGAGCGTCGTTGGCCCGGATTCGCCGGCATCGGGTTATCTGCTCAGGGCGCCGGACACTCCGCCCCTGGTGATCGACTTCGGTGGAGGCGTGCTCGGCGCGCTGCAGCGGCACGCCGATCCGGGTTCGGTCCACGTGTTGCTGTCGCACCTGCACGCCGATCATTGCCTCGACATGCCGGGGTTGTTCGTCTGGCGCCGCTACCATCCGTCGCCGCCCAAAGGGAAGGCGTTGCTGTACGGCCCGAGCGACACCTGGTCGCGCCTCGGCGCGGCGTCGTCGCCGTTCGGCGGCGAGATCGACGACTGCTCTGACATCTTCGACGTGCATCACTGGGTCGACGGCGAGGCCGTGACAATTGGCGCGGTCAACGTCGTGCCCCGACTGGTGTGTCACCCGACCGAGTCCTACGGCATGCGGATCACCAATCCGGCCGGCGCGTCGTTCGTCTACAGCGGCGACACCGGCTACTGCGAGACCATCATCGACCTGGCACGCGATGCCGACGTCTTCCTCTGTGAAGCTTCGTGGACGCATGCGCCTGACCGTCCGCCCAACCTGCACCTGTCCGGCACCGAGGCCGGGCGCATCGCGACCGCAGCCGGGGTGGGGGAGTTGTTGTTGACCCACATCCCGCCGTGGACCTCGCGGGAGGACGTGATCAGTGAGGCCAAAGCCGAATTCGACGGCCCGGTGCACGCGGTGGTGTGCGGCGAGACATTCAACGTTGGGCGCTCCTGAGCGGTTGACTGCACGCTAGGGTTGGCGGCGTGTCAAAACGAGAAGACGGCCGCCTCGACGACGAGCTTCGACCGGTTGTCATCACCCGCGGATTCACCTCCCACCCGGCAGGTTCGGTGGTGATCGAATTCGGCCAGACCAAGGTCCTGTGCACGGCAAGCGTCACCGAGGGCGTGCCCCGCTGGCGTAAGGGATCAGGCTTGGGTTGGCTCACCGCCGAATACGCGATGCTGCCGTCGGCCACCCACACTCGCAGCGACCGGGAATCCGTGAAGGGCCGGCCGTCCGGGCGCACGCAAGAAATCAGCCGGCTGGTCGGCAGGTCGCTACGCGCCTGCATCGACCTGGCGGCGTTGGGGGAGAACACCATTGCCATCGACTGCGATGTGCTGCAGGCCGACGGCGGTACCCGGACCGCCGCCGTCA
>Ga0302325_10007463_pt1 | contig 24247 bp, 13 predicted proteins | sample Palsa_T0_2_FD_201948 | JGI IMG/M metagenome (GOLD analysis project Ga0302325, IMG submission 201948) | Peat permafrost microbial communities from Stordalen Mire near Abisko, Sweden - Palsa_T0_2 | ecosystem: Environmental > Terrestrial > Soil > Palsa > Peat permafrost | place: Sweden: Abisko... | reverse complement strand
AGTAGTTGGCGCTCCCGCTGACGTTGATAGGTCCCTGGGAGCTGCTTGCTCCATTGGCAAGATTGGTTATGTTGCTGAAAAGGGTGGGACCAGGGGGATTCGCGACAAAAGTGATATTGATCGCGACGCCGGAATTGTTGATGAATTCTACCGTCGTCCCCAGGCCATAGATGATGGCTTGTGGCGAGGCAACGAAGCTGGAGTTGATGGTAATCGTCTGAACTGCTTCTCCCATTGGGAATACGCGTGCTGCGGCCATGGCCGGCCTCCTTTTTGAATTGAATTCAGTACGACCCTGCTCGGAACCAATCATGAGACCTGTAACCCAGGATTACTTTCCGGTAGGGTGAAAATTGGGATCCAACAGCAAGCCCTGCAGAGCCGGAACGTTCTTCAGGGCCGCGAGAGTGTTGCCTGCTTGCAAGCTTCTTTCGATGTACTGCAACGCCTGGGCACGGTCTCCCAGGTCTTCGTATGCCTCGCCGACGGCTTCCAGGACGGTGACGTCGTTAGGCGAAAGCGCGAGTGCCGATTGTATGCGAGGAATAGCCTGTTCGCGAAGCTTTTTCTTGGCGTAAAGCAGACCCAGGAAGGACTGCACGACGGCGTCGCGCGGAGTGGCGAGGGCCGCCTGTTCGAGCAGCGGGATTTCACGATCCCAGGCCTGAGAGGCTTTTTCTTTGTTTTTGAGGCCCTCATAAGCAATCGCCAGATTGCCCCATACGACGTAATCTTTGTCGTTCATTTGCAAGGCTTTTTCCACTGCGTCCGCCGCCTCGGCATACATCCTCTCCTGGATGTATAGAAATCCGAGGTTGGCATAGGCGCCGTAGCTGGGCTCAAGGGCAATTGATTTCCTCAGCATCTGCTCGGCTTCAGGGAAATACTTGGGGTTTCCCGTGTCGATGTAAACCGCACCTAAATTGAGATAGAGCGGCGCGTTGTCGGGAGTGAGTTGGATGGCCCGCCGAAACTGCGCAATGGCTTCATCGTAGCGCTGGTGGTCGTCCAAAAAGGACCCTAAAAAGTTGTAGCCGTCCCAGGAATCGGGACGAAGCGCGATCGCCTTCCGGTAGGAAGCCTCGGCGTCGGCCATGCGTCCCGCGCTGTCGTAGGACTTGGCGAGGCCGATGACTGCGTCCGCACTGTGCGGGTCAAGCTGCAGCGCGCGCTGGTACTCCTGCAGGGCAAGATCGTACTTTCCCGTATTGCGATGGATGTGCCCCAGCGTCACATAGACCACGGGCAAGCGATCGTCCAGTTGCTGCGCCTTCTGGCAATTCGCCAGAGCTTCGTCGATCCACTTGGTGTTTTTGTCCAGCTGATATTTCAGGCGGTAGGCTTCGCCGAGCTGCGCAAATCCCAAGGCAAAGCGCGGATCCGCCTTTACCGCGCTATCAAGCGCGGCGATGGCCAGATCGAGATTTCCGGGTTTGTCATAGCGTTGGGTGTAGCCGAGCGCCTTCAGGTACGATTCGTACGCGCCGGCGTTGACCGCACCGCCCATGGCTCGAAGCATCTCCGGCGTCACCTGGATGCGCATGAGCTTGGCTACGCGCGCCACCGCTTCGTCTTCCAGCGTGGAGAAGTCTCCCGCGCGGTCTTCCAATGTCACCGAGCCGATCTGGCGCAGAGTCTTGGTGTTCACCAGATTCACCGTCAGGTGGATGGTCTGGCCCTCGCGCTGCAAACTTCCTTCCACCGCAACCGTGGCTCCGAGTTCATGCAGCGCCGACGCAGGATCGGCGATCTTGCGCCGACGCACTTCGCTGGTCGGCACCACCCATAGCGACTGCTTACCCACCTCGAGGTTGGTGAGGCGACTGGCCAAGCTGTCCATTAATCCGGCGGAGACCGCTTCGTTTGCCGGATCGTTCCCCACATTCTCAAACGGCAGCACCGCAATGTGTTCTTCCTGGCGGCTAAACCATCCCGCCACGCGGTCGCGCACCGGCGGCATAAACGAGAGCGCCGCCACCACAACCGCGGCCACGCCCGCTCCGGCGAGCCACCAGTTCCACCTTGCCGGTGCCGTAACCGGAGCCCAGGTTGGGCGCGAGGCCTGCTCAATCTGCTTCTTTAATTCCGCCGTCATAGACGCGGACCGTAACAACGACGACTGGGACGACGATTGGCTGACCGGGGACATCGTCGAAGCCGCGGGATCGAGATGGCTTCTAACCTCCTTCAGATCGGCCACCATCTCGCGGCAACTCTGGTAACGCGTAGCCGGCTCTTTCGAGAGCGCGCGGTAGATCACGCGCAGCAAATCGAGCGGCAAATCCTCCATCGGCCGTGGTGGCTCGTTTAGAATCGCGAAAATTGTGCCCGCCGGGGTCTCCCGCAAAAACGGATTCTTCCCCGTGACCATCTCGGCCAGCACGATCCCGAGCGACCAGATATCGGTGCGCTGCTCCACATACTTACCAACCGTCTGTTCGGGCGACATGTAGCCAACCGTTCCGGCTGTGCTGATGCTCTGCGTACTGACCGACGATGTAAGCCTGGCTAAGCCGAAGTCCACGATCTTGGCCACCCCGCTTTGCGTCAGGATGACATTGGAGGGCTTGATATCGCGATGCACGACCGTACCCGCATGAGCCGCCGCCAGGCCCTCCGCCATCTGGATGCCGATGTCGACGGCTTCGGCCACCGGGAGCGGACCGCGGCTTATCTTGCGCACCAGCGTTTCCCCCGCGTAATACGCCATCACGATGAAGGAGCGGCCGTCGCCGGTTTCCTCCAGGCCATGAATCACGCCAATGTTGGGATGGTCGAGTGAAGATGCGGTGCGCGCTTCCCGCAGGAAGCGCTCTTTGTCATCGCTGCTCGAAACCAGGTATTCGGGAAGAAATTTGAGCGCGACCGTGCGCTCCAGCTTCACATCCAGGGCGCGATAAACCACTCCCATGCCCCCGGCTCCGGCCAGGCCCAGGATTTTGTAGTTGCCGACGACAGCTCCAGCGGACAGAGTGGCGGTTGGATCAGACACTTCTCCCCCGGCAAGAAAGTGACCTTATAAAGACGTGATGTCGTTGCCCCGCGTTAATTCGTCGGCGCAGCGCTCGGCGCAGCATCTGTCGGTGTCGTCGGCGGCTTCGGTTTCACCGGTTTCTTTTTCACCGGCTGCTTCTTCGGAGGCTCCGTGTCATCCACGACGATCTTTTTGGGCGGCGGAGGGGGCGCCGCGGACAGCGTCTTGACTTGCGCACGCAAACGCGTCAACTCATCTTCCTTGCTGGCGGTGAGTTTCTGCATGCGCTCGGCAAATGTGCGACGCGCCTTCTCGAGTGCGGTCATGTCATTGCCCAAGCTCTGAAACTCATCTTTGGATCCGAACGCTCCCGCCGATTCCACCACCGAACCGAAGACATCGTACAGCGCATCGAGGTTGCGGTAGAGCTTGAAACTCGCGCCGACGTCTTCTGGCGCGTTGGTCACTTGGGCAACGGTGTCCGGGAGTGCCGACCGCAAGTTGCGCTGGATGGACTCTACGTTCGCCAGCGTCTGTTTCTTGGTTGAAGCATCCGTCTTCCATTTGTCGATGCGCAGCTTTCCGAGATTGGCTTGCATACTCTCCGCCGTCTGCTTTAACGGGTCCAGTATGCCGTTCAGTTCGCTGACCGACGCATACGCTACCGGCGCCTGCGACGGGGTTGGCGGCGCGCCGGCTGAGTCTTGCGCGTCCGCAGCGGCAGGCGCAAGTGTCGCTGCCAGCACGGCCATGAGAAGGTAAAGTGACCGAACGAAGATACTGCGCGAGTTCGACATGGGGCTCCGATTGTGTCCTGGTGGTTTGCCAAGCATATCCTAGTTGAGATGGACCACCGGAGTCGAGTTTGACGCAATGACAAACCTAAGCGAGAATTGAAATGTGGGCCTGTGGCGCAGCTGGGAGCGCGCTTCCATGGCATGGAAGAGGTCGTCGGTTCGATCCCGACCAGGTCCACCAGATCTCTGTTCGTCGTTAGTGTGGGGACGGACGTCTCGCCCGTCCAGCCGAGCGCAGCTTGGCCCGGCGACCGCCGCTTTCGTTGACTTGCCCGTTTCACCATCGTAAGATTCGCCACAAGTGATCGGACGAACCATCTCGCACTATCGCATCATCGAGAAGCTCGGTGGCGGCGGTATGGGCGTGGTTTACAAGGCCGAAGACACCTCGCTCGGCCGCTTTGTCGCGCTTAAATTTCTTCCCGATGATGTAGCGCAAGACGCTCAAGCTCTGGAACGCTTCCGCCGCGAGGCGCGCGCCGCTTCCGCTCTCAATCACCCCAATATCTGCACGATTTATGAGGTTGGACGGGAAGACAATGATTCCTTCCTCGCGATGGAATTTCTGGATGGGATAACGCTGAAACACCGCATCATGGGCCGGCCATTGGACCTGGACACGATGCTATCGCTCAGCATTGAGATCACGGATGCGTTGGACGCGGCTCATTCGCAGGGCATTGTTCATCGGGACATTAAGCCCGCCAATCTCTTCGTGACCAAGCGTGGCCATGCCAAGATTCTCGATTTTGGATTAGCGAAGGTTGTGACTGCTGCCAGTTCCTCCAGCCAGAGCGCAGCCGACCACACCCGCACGGCAATCCCCGAAGAGCATCTGACCAGTCCCGGATCGGCGCTGGGCACAGTTGCTTACATGTCGCCGGAGCAGGCGCAGGCCAAAGAATTGGACGCGCGCAGCGATTTATTCTCCTTTGGCGCGGTGCTCTATGAGATGTCGACAGGCATGCTGCCGTTCCGCGGCGACAGCAGCGCGGTCATCTTCAAAGCCATCCTCGATGCCGAACCCACGCCCGTCGTGCGGCTGAATCCCGACGTGCCCGCCGAACTGGAACGCATCATTAACAAAGCGCTGGAAAAAGACCGCGAGCTGCGCTATCAGGGCGCGGCGGAGATACGAGCCGATCTGAAGCGACTGAAACGAGAGACGGAATCACGCCATAGACCAGCCTCAAGTTCGGGAGCGATCGCGATCGCACACGAAAGCGGTTCTCAGACAGCCGCGCAGCAGCCCGCGTCGGGACCAGTGTCGCGGGAGGGTTCGGCGGCAACGACGCCGATGCCGTCCGCGCACTCGACGAGCAGTTCGACCGTCGCTGCGGCGAGTCAACATAAAGTTGGAGTGACTGCCGGGGCAATCGCTGCGCTGGTGGTTCTGGTTGCGGCGGGATTTGGTCTGTATTCCATGCTTCACCGCGCCGCTGCCGCGCCGTTCCAGAATTTCACGATCACGCAAGTCACCAACTCCGGCAAAGCAGTGATGGCAGCCATTTCTCCGGATGGCAAGTATGTGCTCAGCGTGCTGAACGACAAGGGTTTGCAAAGCCTCTGGCTGCGCAACGTCGCGACGGGAAGCGACACCCGCGTCGTTCCACCCGCTCCAGTTTCTTATCGCAGCCTGGCGTTCTCGCCCGACGCAAACTATCTATATTTTCGCAAAGCGGAAGACGCGCTTGAAACCACTTACTACCTTTATCGCGCGCCGGTGCTCGGAGGCACACCGCAAATCATCGTCCGCGATATTGATAGCGACATTGGATTCTCTCCTGACGGTCGCCGGATCGCTTACGCCCGAGGAAATGACCCCGAAATTGGCAAGTACCGGCTATTGACGGCGAACCTGGATGGCAATGACGAAAAGGTCTTGCTGATTGCGCCGGCGCCTGGTAACGCGTCACCGATTTCCTTAGCCTGGTCCCCGGATGGCAAGAAGGCTGTTATGAGCCTTTACCCGGTGGACAATGCCCTGAGCGCGATCTTGATCTTCGATTTCAATACCAATAAAGTCGCGCCACTTGCTACCTTCGAAGATAAATTAATCAATGAACTGAAGTGGCCACCCGATGGCAGCGGGCTATTCGTAAACTACCAACAAGCGGGCCCGAATTTCCAACGCGCGCAGATCGGTTTCTTGCCCATTGGCGGAGGCGCGCTCCAACCTATTACTCGCGATACCAACAGCTACTCGACTCTGACCCTTTCCCTGGATGGCAAGACACTGGCCACGGTCCAGGTGAAGACCGCTCAAAATTTGTATCTCGTTCCCGGTACTGGCAGCCAGGCTGCAGAGTTGCCAGCGGTGCTCCCTCCGGGAGAATACGTGAGCGGGTTCGGTTGGGACGGCACAGGCAATGTTTTGGCCGGCGAGTCTGGACATCTGTTGCGCATGAATAGGGACGGAAGCAATACCAGCCAGATTCTGGGCGATGCCGCGTCTCAAGTTCTGGAGCCATCGGCCTGCGGCGACCGTTACCTGGTTTTTACCTGGAGATTTCATGGAGGCACGCAAGGCAGAAGCCTCTGGCGCTCCAACGCCGATGGATCAAATCTTGTGAAACTGACCGATGTGGACTCGCGCTATCCGGTCTGCTCGCCGGATGAAAAATTTGTGTATTTCCTGAATGCAGCCGCTGACCAGATTTGGCGCGCGCCGGTGGACGGATCAGGCAAAGGGGAATTGGTTCCTGGAACCGCAGTTCCCAAGACTTTTACCGGAGGCGGCCGGCCTGCACTCTCTTCCGACGGCAAGTTTTTGGGAGTCGTCCTGATAACAGCATTGAATCCAGAAGTCATGAAACCGGAGGACAAGATCGCAATCGTCAGCCTGGATTCGGGGACGGGCCCGCGCCTGCTTAACGCCGATCCTCGAATCGCAGGCAACGGTATCCAGTTCGTTCCCGACGGCAAAGCATTGGCCTATGCCATCCGGGAAAACGGGGTCGACAATATTTGGCTGCAGCCACTGGATGGCTCGCCCGGGCGAAGAATCACCAACTTCAACTCCGAGCAGATTGTCGATCTCCGCTGGTCGCCGGACGGAAAGAACCTCGGCATACTGCGCACCCATTCCGATTCCGACGTGGTGTTGCTGCAGGAAACGAAACCGTAGTTGAAATGCTAGCCTGAGATCGTGATGCGCCAAAGCGTGTACCATTCCGCCGCAATGGCTGTGTTTATGCTGCTAGTGCTGAACGCGAACTTGTCGGCGGAAACTGCCACGCACTCGACTGCCAATAATTGGGCTGTTGTTAGCCAGCCCGCCCGTCTGGTCGACGGAAGTCCAGTTCTTTTCCGCGTCACCACTCCGAAGCCCGTCCGCACGCTTTCTGGAAACTGGCTGGGCCATGACATCGCGTTCAGTTTCGACGCTGACCACAAAGTGTGGTTCGCGCTGGCTGGAGTCAGCCTCGAAACCAAACCGGGAACTTATCCCCTTCAACTGCACGCCGAAACTTCGGGCGCAGGACCCAGCGGACAACCCGCCGCGGCTACAATTTCGTTCGAAAAGAACATTCGCGTGGAAAACCAGCGCTATCCACGCGTATTGCTGAAGGTTCCCGGACGCTACACTGCGCCCAGCCCCGATGACCAGCGCGAGATCGAAGAGGACAAGGCAACAAAAGCCGAAGCTTTCAAAACTCTCAGCGCCGACCGTGAATGGAGTGGGTCATTTGCGGCTCCGGTGAACGCCGAGATCTCCGATTTATTCGGAGTCCAGCGAGTTTTCAACGGGTCGGTGCAGAGCACGCACCAAGGGCTCGATTTTCGCGTACCTGGCGGGACCTCGGTCGCAGCCGTCAATCGCGGGCGTGTCATTCTCGCACGGGCTTTATTTTTTGAGGGAAATTGTGTGGTGATCGATCATGGCCAGGGTCTGCTGACGCTCTATCTGCATCTGTCAAAATTTTTGGTCAAGGAAGGCGACGATGTCGACAAAGGCCAGCCGATCGGACTCAGCGGAGGTACGGGTCGCGCTACGGGGCCGCATCTGCATCTGGCTGTGCGCTGGCAAGGTGTTTATCTGGATCCGCAGACGCTGCTCAAATTAAACTTACCCTGAGACAAAGTGCCTCTAGTAGCCGGAAGCCAGCAATACGTCTTCGGCGTCCCACACGCCATCGCGAAACGCAACGCTACGCCCCGAGATCGCGGGAATACGCTCGCCGGGGACGATGATTCCCACCAGATTCAGCGGATCGGCAGCGGCGATGACGACGCGATCGACGCTTGCATTTTGGGGTAATTTTCGCTGAGCTCGTAGCGATTCGACCGCCTCCGGAAGCGCGAACTGCTCTCCGACAAAACCGTCTACAAAGCGGCCGCCGCGCAATTCACCGCGATCTTCCAGGCGGCGATATCCTATTTGTAACTCACGCCATCGTGGCAGATTGGTTTCCCTCGCCAACAGGTCGCGAAAGACAACTCCATACCTGCGCAGTAACATCCAGCAGCAGGACTCGACGCTGTGGTCGCGATCCGCGCCTTCGGTATGCAGCAGCGACCATCGTCCCGGCGCGTGACGCGGACGGCGGACTTTACCCATTACTTTTGCAAGTCCGCTGCCAGACGCGCTTCTTGGCATCACCAGCGCGCGCAGATTCTCGAATCCGTCGGCGGTCACGAGGCCGGCAGCGACCAATTCCCACAATCCAGTTTCGACTTCGGCCTTGAGGCGCCCCGTCGCCCGCACCATGTCAGGGAAAAACAGCGCGCCCCGCTGCTTTAAGAGTTCGAGCGCCGCCTGTGCCACCGGGCTCAGGAACGAAGTACCAGAATTCTCCGCGCCGGGGTGATGAGCTCGCATCCAATCCGCGTCTTCCCGGACAAAGAATGCAATGGGCGCGACTCGCGTTGGGATGACCCGCCGCCGCCGAGTCTCGCGGCCGTTCTCATCGATTCCGCTTGCTTCCAGAGTTGCTGGATGCGGCGACAGGCGCCCCCATCCGACAGCTCCCGCGAGGCAGAGCTGGTCGAGGTGCGCTGGATCGTAATCGGAAATTCTGCGGGCGAGCACAAAACGCTCCCACGCGCTCGCCGGGATCTCAAATCCCTGCAGTTGCCGGATCACTTCCAGCGTTCCATGTTCACCGCGCACCTGGGTGCCCGGAGCAACATGCTGCCATTTCAAAAGCCAGCTCATGAACTGCGATGCTGTAACCGGAGCGATTTGTTTGCGCAACGTCGCCACCGTCAGACGATGGATGCGAGCCAGCAGACGGCGCTCGCACCATTCTGTGTTGAGAGCATTGGCGGATGCTGCAGGGCGTGAATTGGCGGGGCGAAAGTTTCCGCGCAGAATTGCTCCGCTTGCCTCGATACGCAGCAAGGCTTTCTCGACTTCAGAGGCCGGCAACCCGAGCAGCTCGCCAATTTCTGACGCTGTCGTGGGGCCGAGATGCGCAATCCATCCCTGAACCGCGGCCAGCAGCGCATCATCGGGCCTTACCGTAGAGACGAGGCTTGCCGCGTCTCCCCCTGCAAATGGGGAAACGCTGCGGGAGGGATGAATTGCCTGGAACCATTCGAGGCGCTCGGCGGCTACCCAGTATTTTTTACCGGCAGATTCCGCCACTGTCGCACGATTTGCGCTTTGCAGCCTGTCGAAGAATTCAGTCCAGTTGGCGGTAAGCTTCACACTATGAGCTTCGAGACGCGGATCTGTGCGCTGAAAGCTGAGAGCTGACGGCTGAAAGCTTTCCTCCACCGGCATCGGCATTATTACCAGCGTATGCAGTACGTCGTGCAGCTCGTCGGCGTCACGAACGTCCGGCCACGCCTCCTGCTGCACTTGCGCTATGGCTGCAGGATCGAGGGCGCCGACTTCTTCGAGCACCGACGCTGGCAATACTCGCCGCATCTCAACGGCGCGCGCCCGGCGTTCTTCAAGCGGCGCGTCATCGAGGTAGGCGTAGGGATTCGCATTGAGAATTTCGTGCGAAAATTGCGATGGCACGGGCGTATCCACCGCCAGGCAACGAATCCGTCCTTGCTCGATGCCGCGCAAAACTTCGCTCAGACCTTCGATATCCATTGCCTCGGTAAGCACATCTTTCATTACCTCGCTTACCAGCGGATGGTCGGGAATCTTAATGTCTCCTTCAATGTTTTCCTGGCACGCGGCCACGTCGGGAAAAACCGAGGCCAGCAAATCGTCGGAGCGCATGCGCTGAATCTGGGGAGGGACTCTCTTGCCACTCTGAAAGCGCAGCAGAGCCAAGGCACGAGTCGCATCCCACCGCCAGCGGGTTTGAAAGATGGGCGAGGCTAGCGCCGCCTGTTCGAGGATCGGAGGCATAGTCTCAGAATGCAGAAATTGAAAAACGTCGGCCAGCGGGAAACTATGCTGCTCGGCTAGCGCTATATTCAGGCCATTGTCAGTAGCTGCCGCCTGCAGTTCGAAATTGAAGCCTCTGCAGAAACGCTTGCGCAGAGCGAGTCCCCAGGCCTTATTGATGCGGCCGCCGAAGGGGGCATGGATGATCAACTGCATGCCGCCGCCCTCGTCAAAGAATCTTTCGGCGATGATAGTGGTCTGCGTGGGCACGTCGCCCAGCACTGTGCGGCCTTCGAGCGTGTATTGAATCAGTTGCTCGGCGCCGGATAGATCGAGTCCACATTCTTCCCCCAGCCAATTCACGGTATCGGTCACTAAAGGAAGATTGCGCCATCCCGCCGTTGGAACCACGCCGGGCAGGCGGTCGCTGATCTCCTTGCGCAATTCGCCTAACTGCTGCGAAAGCTCGGCCGTGCGCGACGGAGCTTCGCCGCGCCAGAAGGGCACGTTGGGCGGCGCGCCGTGGGCATCTTCCACCAATACTCGCGATGACTTCGGCTCCACGCGGCGTATGCGCCATGAAGTGTTGCCCAGCAGCATGATGTCGCCAGACAGGCTTTCGACGGCGAAGTCTTCGTCGACCGTCCCTACGGTACCGCCATCGGGTTCGGCGACGACTGTGAACAGGGCATTGTCGGGAATCGCGCCGCCGCTGGTGATGGCGGCCAAGCGCGCTCCGCGGCGCGCCCGCAATTTGCGATTGATGCGGTCGTGATGCAGGTAGGCGCCATAGCGCCCGCGCTGTGATGCAATGCCTTCCGAAAGCATGGCCAGCACTTCGTCGAAGGTCTGACGCGAAAGATTGCGATAGGGATACGCGAGTTTTACGAGCGCGAATAATTCGTCTTCATCCCATCCATCGTTATTCGTGCCATCCGCAACGTCAACATTCGAAGAGCTTCCTGATGCCGCGCAACAGGCGACGATCTGCTGGGCCAGCACATCGAGCGAAGCTTCAGGAAAAATCAGGCGGTCCAATTCGCCCCGGCGAATGGCGCGCACCAGCACGGCGCATTCCGCCAGATCATCGCGCGTCGTAACAAAAAACCTCCCTTTCGGGACGGCGCCTCGCCAGTGACCCGACCGGCCCACGCGCTGAAGGGCAACGGCGATCGAACGCGGCGAACTGATGTGGCATACGAGATCGACAGTACCCACGTCAATCCCGAGTTCGAGTGACGCGGTTGCCACCAGGACTTTTACCTGACCTTCTTTCAGCTTGCGCTCCGCCTCCAGACGCAGCTTGCGCGACAGACTTCCGTGGTGTGCCGCTACGTTCTCCTCCCCGAGTCGTTGTCCGAGCTGGTGGGCGATACGTTCGGCCAGGCGCCTGGTATTGACGAAAACCAGCGTGGAGCGGTGGGCATGCACCAGCTGTACGATGCGCTCGTAAATCTCGTCCCACATTTCGTTCGAAGCGACCGGTCCCAGTTCGGACGCCGGCACCTCGACTCCGAGATCGAGCTTGCGCTTGTGACCGACGTCGACGATTACGGGCTTGGGGCGTGGATTTTGGGAATTAGAGTTGCCAGCGAGGAAATGCGCGACTTCTTCGATGGGGTTCTGCGTCGCAGAGAGCCCGATGCGCACCGGCGGACGGTGAGTCAAGGCTTCCAGTCGTTCCAGCGATAGTGAAAGATGCACGCCGCGCTTGTCATCAGCCACGGCGTGAATTTCGTCGACGATGACGGTTTCGACATCGCGCAAGATGGCGCGGCTCTTTTCCGCGGTCAGCAGGATGTAAAACGACTCGGGCGTCGTAACCAGAATGTGCGGTGGACGCTTCAGCATGGCGCGCCGGTCTTTCATCAAGGTGTCGCCAGTCCGTACCGCGGTGCGGATCTCCGGCATCAGCAGGCCGCGATCTCCTGCCATCTGCAGAATTTCTCCGAGCGGGATTTCGAGATTCTTCTGGATGTCGTTGCCGAGGGCCTTGAGCGGGGACACGTAGAGGACTTCGGTGCGGTCCTCCAGTTCGCCTGCGAGGGCCTTGCAGACGAGACGGTTAATGCAGGCCAGGAATGCGGCCAGCGTTTTGCCCGATCCAGTTGGAGCCGAGATCAGCGTAGTGTGTCCGGCCAGGATGTGGGGCCAGCCCTGCTCCTGGGGCTCGGTCGGCGTGGAGAAGCGCGCGGTAAACCACTCCTGAACCAGCGGATGAGCCCAGGCTAGGGATGGCGAGACTGCAGACGGCATGGGAGTGATTGTAAATAAGTCTGGGAGTTTCGTAAAACGTTCGCCTGGGGTAGTGGGCGCTTATCCAGTCTCGGGTCTGCTGGCTAAGTCAGGGTATGCAGCCGCACGGGAAGCACCGAAGAGTAGTTCTGGAAATCCCGATCAGTGGTGAAAATGGCCCAGCTGCGCCGGTGGGCAGCGGCGCAGATCAGAAAATCGACCGCCGATCCAGCGATGCCCCGAGTGCGGCAGCGATTGTTCATGTGGGCGGCTTCCTCGTAGTCTGCCGCTTCGAGCGGCCGCTCCGGAAAAGCCCGCAGATAGTCACACAGCTTGCGAAACTGGGCCTCTTCGCGAATGCCGGAAAGCAGCTCCTGACGGATCGGCCCCAGCATCTGCACGCGTCCTTCACTAATCAGCTCGGCCAAGGCTTGGGTGAGCTGCTGTTCCTGATCGCTGAGATCCTCCAGCCGGCGTCGCAATGCGAGCGACCAGACAGGCGTATCCACCAGCACCATCATGAGCGGTGATCGCCGCCAATGCGTCGCGCACTTCTGCTCGGGCTTTTGCGCGCACTCTTGCTGGCATTCCGCTGCCGTTCGGCCTTGTAGTCGTAAGCGGGATTCTCCCCAGAGAAAGTGCCGAAGGCTTCGAGGATGCGCATCTGCTTGCGCTTCTCGACGTACTCATCCAGGGCGGCAGTGACCGCTTCTTTCTTGGTTTTGTGCCGTCCGGCCCGCCGCGCTTCTTCGATCAGCTGGTCGTCCAATGCAAGGTTCGTCGGCATGTGTAGAGTATTACACATGCCGATGTGTGAGTAAAGCTAGGATCTACAGCTCGTACTTCTTCATCAGATGCCGGAACGAGCGGTAAGAGATGCCGAGCACGTCGGCGGCCCGGACTTGCACGCCATTAGTTTGTCCGAGGGCAGACTGCAGGAGCGAGCGCTCGATCTGCGCGACATAGTTTTCCATGTTCACGCCCTCAGGCAGAACCGGGCTCGCGGCGGGGGTCATGTTCATATTCATCGCGGTTTCCGCGCCAGCGGCGACGGCACGCGCCTTGGCGCGCTCGGCCGGCAACTCGACGTGCAGCTCGCTCGTGGTTTCGAGCGCCACCGCCCGTTCGATCGTGTTCTCCAGTTGCCGCACATTGCCTGGCCAGTCGTAACCGGTGAGCCTTTCGAGCGACGCGGTGGCTACGCAGTGGATACTTTTTCCGGCTCCGGGCGCATATTTCTTCAGGAAATGATTGGCCAGCAGCGGGACGTCCTCGCGACGCTCGCGCAGGCCGGGCACGCGAATGGGAATGACGTTCAGTCGATAATAGAGGTCCTCTCGGAAGGTGCCATCGGTGACCTGGCGATCGAGATCGCGGTTGGTGGCGGCGATGACGCGCACGTCCACCGAAATTTCGCTGGTGCCGCCCACCGGCCGGACGGTGCGTTCCTGCAACACGCGCAGCAGTTTGACCTGCATGGGCATGGTCATCTCGCCGATCTCGTCGAGAAAAATCGTGCCCTGGTCGGCGACTTCGAACAATCCTCGCCGGTTCTGGTTCGCTCCGGTGAAGGCGCCCTTGACGTATCCGAAGAGTTCGCTTTCGAGCAGAGTCTCCGGAAACGCGCCGCAGTTGACCGAAACAAAGGCTTCGGCGGCTCGCGGCGAGCAGGTATGCACGGCGCGGGCGACCAGTTCTTTACCGGTTCCGCTTTCGCCGAAGATCAGAACCGTGCTGCTGGTGGTAGCCACGGTGCGGATGGTCTGCTTCAATTTCTCCAGCGCGGGGCTCACGCCGACAATGTTGTCCAGCGAGTTGCGCGTGCCCGCGTCGCGGCGCAGGGCGAAATTCTGACGGCTAAGCGAAACCCTGGTGAGGGCGCGGGCGATGGCGAGTTTAACCTCGTCCACGAGCCCCGGACTCTTGCGAATGTAATCGGTCGCGCCGCCCGCTTTCACCGCCTGCACGGCTGCTTCGTAGTCATCGACAGCAGTCATCAGGATTACCGCGGAATCAGGCGAGATCTGGTGCGCGTGGCGCAGGACTTCGACCCCATCCACGCCCGGCATTTTGATGTCCGTAACAATCACGTCGAAGAGCGCACTATCGATCTTGCGCTTGGCCAACTCACCGCCGGTAACGGTTTCCACCTTGTGGCCATCGCGGCGCAGGGCGATGTCGAGGAGTTCGCAGATGGAGCGCTCGTCGTCACAGACGAGAATATTACCCACGCGGGCCTCCTGCGGCTCCGGAAGTTGCCAACGCAGCGCCCGCGTATTCCGCCGCCGCAGGCTTGTTGGCGGCGAGGCCCTGCTCCAGACGCCGCAGGCGGACTACGAAGCTCGTACCCTTGCCGACTGCCGAACGAGCCCACACCTTGCCTTCATGCGCCTGGACGATCTGGTAAACAATGGCCAAGCCGAGACCGGTTCCACCTTCAAAGTTAGACTGGAAGGGCTCAAAGATTTTCTCCGTCTGCTGTGAGCTGATGCCAGGACCGGTATCGGCAAAGCTCATCTCCCAGTCGGGACCGCGCTCGGCCAGCGCCACGGTCAGGCTTCCACCTTTATTTTTCATGGCGCGCACCGCATTTTCGCAGAAGTTCCAGAACACCTGTTTGAGCTTGTCGCCATCGGCCAGCACAAAGGCTTCGGACTTTGGAAAACTGCGCTCGAGTCTGATACCCGCGTTCTCGGCGGTGAGGCGGTGTTGCAGCAAAGTGAGTGTGTCCTCAAGCAAAGGAATCAGATTCACCTTCTCGAAGCGATATTGCTTGCCCCGGGAATACGCCAGAAAATCAGTGATGATGTTGTTGAGGCGGCCGGACTCACGGATGACAATCTGCAAAAGATGCCGCTCTTCAGGGTTCAAGGAGGGTGCTTCTGACAACATGCTGACCGAGCCGGCGATGGAGGTCAGGGGATTCCTGATTTCGTGAGCGATAGCAGCGGCCAGGCGGCCCACGGCGGCGAGGCGATCCTGCATGCGCACCTCGCGTTCCAGGCGGCGGATCTCAGTAAGATCGTCAAAGGAATAGACAAATCCCAAATCACCGCGGGCGCTGACATTGAGCGCGGAAACCAGCACGCGGAAAGTCTTGCGGAAGCCGTTGACGGTCATGTAGCGGACCTCGGCATCGCCCCGGGCTCCGAAGTGGGGCAACGGATCCTGAAAAAGGTCGGGCATGGAGCGGCCGCGCAATTCAGCTTCGGAGATCTCGAGCAGTTGCTGAGCCGCTCGATTGACCAGCGTGATGCGTCCGTCGAGCCCGGTGGTTATGACACCGCCGCTCATGGACTGCACGATATTTTCGTGGAGCGCCTGCAGATTCTCGAGCGCTCCGCTGGCGTCCTTCAGCTGCAAATCCACATGACGCAGTTTGCTCATCAGCAAACCCGCCAGATAGGCAATGGCGAAGTAGGCGAACAGGTTGACGAAGATCACGATCTGGAGCGCCTGCAGCTTGGGGTGCGAGGTCGAATACGACGGAATCACCGAATAATATTCCAGTTCGATGGTAGTTCCGAACAGGATGAACGCCAGGGCCGCGCTTAGATAGGCCCAGACTCGCGGCAGCAGCATGCAGGCGACAACGATGACCAGGGGGTAGAGGAAATTGAGCGAGCTGTCGATGCCTCCGGTTACCTGGACGATCAGCGTGACCATGGCCAGATCGGAGAGCACCTGCAGAATGGCCTGCAGGCGGTGTTCGCTCCAGACCGAGACCAGGAAAAGAAAAAACAGCGATAGCACGAACCACAGCACCATTCCGGTGAGAAAGGGCAGTACCGGGAGCGGGCTGGGGGTCAGGCGGATTACGGCGAGCTCGATGACGAGCAGGACCATCAGGATCAGGATGCGAACCTTCACCAGCCAGGTCAGCCAGTTTCGCTCATCGGAGATGGAGTGCATGAGGTTAGTCGTCAGCCTTCAGCTGTCAGCCATCAGTCGCGCATCGCTGGCCCCTGACGTTCGGGGTTAACTGACGGCTGACGGCTGAGAGCTGACGGCTGTGTTTTTCTTATCCTGCCAGTTTTGCGATCATCGAGAACAGCGGCATATACAGCGAAATGACGATGCCGCCGATGGTGACGCCCAGGACACCGATGATGACCGGCTCCAGCATGGCCAGCATGTCTTTGGTGGCGGAGTCGACTTCGTCTTCGTAGAAGTCTGCGATCTTCTGCAACATGGAATCCATGGCGCCGGTGGCTTCGCCCACGCCGATCATCTGGGTCACCATATTGGGGAAGACGCCGCATTCGCGGAGTGGATCGACGATGGTCCGGCCTTCTTCGATCGCCTTGCGCACCTTCATCAGCGCTTCTTCGAGCACGGCGTTGCCCGAGGTGCGGGCAGTGATGGCCAGGCCTTCAAGAATCGGAACGCCGGAGGTGATCAGCGTGCCCAGAGTCCGGGTGAAACGGGCGACTGCAATCTTACGCAGCAGCAGTCCTATGATGGGCAGCTTGAGCAGCATGGCGTCGAAGTAATACCGTCCGCGCGGGTGCTTCCGAATCTGCTTGACGCCGAAGAAAACGCCAACGCCACCCACAATAAAGAACCACCAGAAATGGCCCACGAAGCCGCTGAGGCCGATGACAATGCGCGTCGGCAGCGGAAGGGCGACTCCCAGGCCGACAAAGAGGTTGGCGAAGATCGGCACCACCCACTTGAGCAACGCGGCCACGATCAGCATGGCCAATGAAACGACGGCAACCGGATAGATCAACGCCGACTTGACGGCCGCGCGCAGCTTGACCGCCTTCTCCACATAGATCGCCAGGCGCTGGAGGATGATGTCGAGAATACCGCCGGTTTCGCCCGCCTCGATCATGTTGGTAGTCAGATCGTCGAAGACAACGGGAAAGGTGCGCATGGCATTGGCCAGGGTTGCGCCGCCTTCGACGGTGGTCCGGACACCGAGCAAGGTTTTCTGAAAGGCGGGATTCTCCTGGTTGGCGCCCAGAATCTCCAGGCACTGCACCAGCGGCAGGCCGGCGTCAATCATGACGGAGAACTGGCGGAAGAACACCGCGACTTCCTTCACCTTGACCTTGCCGCTGCCGAAAGTGGGCATGGAAAATTCCTTGCCCTTCTCGCGGATGGAGCCCGGCGTGATGCGCTCCTTCCGAAGCTGCGTGGCCAGCCCGTCCTTGGTGTTGGCTACGCGCTCTCCCTGAATCTTTTCGCCCGAGGCGGTCTTCCCTGAAAACGTAAAAACCGGCATGGTAACTTTCTCCTTGTCCGTGTTGCGACGGCGTGAGCTGCCGATGGCGAGCGGCCCGCGCTTTCTTGTCTAATCGCTCTTCTTTTCCTTGTCTCTTGTCTCTTGTTCGTCTCTTGTGTTCGTCAATCTGCTGTCCTGCGCCCACCGTGCTATTGGGCATTCGCCGATGTCATCGCTTTACCGGCACACCTTTGGACACCGGAGCCGGATTGGTGCGATTCGTCAGGCTGGCGCCGCGCGCGATCATCTCCTGCAGTTCATCCTGATTGCTGGAGCGCATCAGCGCCATCTCCAGCGTGATCTGCTTCTGGAAATATGCGGTGGCGAGCGACTGGTTGAAGGTCTGCATGCCGTACTTCTCCTGACCGGACTGCATGGCGGAATAGATCTGGTGAATCTTGTCTTCACGGATCAGGTTGCGCACGGCGGCATTGGGCACCAGGATTTCCATGCACATGGCGCGTCCCTTGCCGTCGATCTTCGGCAGCAGGCTTTGACACATGATGCCTTCGAGCACCAGCGAAAGCTGGGCGCGAATCTGCGATTGCTGGTGCGCAGGAAACACGTCAATGACGCGGTTGATGGTGGAGGATGCCGAATTGGTATGCAGCGTGCCGAAAGTCAGGTGGCCGGTTTCCGCGATACGAAGCGCGGATTCGATGGTTTCGAGATCGCGCATTTCGCCGATCAGCACCACGTCCGGGTCCTCACGAAGCGCGGCGCGCAGGGCGTCGGTAAAGCTTTTCGTGTCCGAGTGCAATTCGCGCTGGTTCACAAGGCAGTTCTTGTTCATGTGCACGAACTCGATCGGATCCTCGATGGTAAGGATGTGCTCGTGGCGCTCGGTATTGATCTTGTCAATCATGGCCGCCAGCGTCGTGGACTTGCCCGAACCAGTGGGGCCGGTCACGAGCACCAGTCCGCGCGGCTTGTCGCACAACTTGCTGACCACCGGGGGCAGACCGAGTTGGTTAAATGATTTGATCTCGAAAGGAATCAGACGGAAGACGCACGCCGACGCGCCGCGTTGATTGAAGACATTGGCTCGGAAGCGAGCGAGGCCCTTCAGACCGAAGGAGAAGTCCAGTTCGAGACTTTCTTCGAAGCGGTGCTTCTGCGTATCGGTCATCACGCTGTAGGCCAGCTGCTTGGTTTCAGCGGGCGTCAGCTGGGGCAGATCGAGCGGCACCAGGTGTCCGTGCACGCGGATCTGTGGCGGAGAGTTGGTGGTGATGTGGAGGTCGCTTCCATTCATCTCCAGCATGCGGCGGAGCAGATCGCTGAGTGAGAGTGCCATAGTTTTCTTCTATCCTTCTAGTGGATCGTTTCGCGAGCCACTTCTTCGAGCGTGGTCCAGCCTTGCGCGACTTTGGTCAATCCGCTGCGACGCAGAGTGATCATGCCGCGTTCAATCGCTTTCTTTTTGAGTTCCAGAGCTGAGGCGCCCACCAAAACCAGTTCGCGGATCTCGTCATCCACTTCCATCACTTCATACAAACCAGTCCGGCCCTTGTAGCCGGTCTTGTTGCAGGTGGCGCAACCCTTGCCTTTCATAATCTGCACCGTCTTCGCTTCTTCGGGCGAGAAGCCTTCGTCGATCAGGGCTTGCACCGGCACCTCGACGGGCTCGGCGCAGTCTTTACAGATCCGCCGTATCAGGCGCTGGGCGCAGATGAGATGAACCGAGGTCGCGACCAGGAAAGGCTCGATGCCCATGTTCATGAGACGGGTTATGGTTTCGGGCGCGCCGTTGGTGTGCAAGGTGGACAAAACCAGGTGGCCGGTGAGGGCGGCTTTGATGGCGATTTCGGCGGTTTCAAAGTCGCGGATTTCGCCGACCAGAATGATGTTTGGATCCTGCCGCAGGAAGGCGCGCAGGGCCGCGGCAAAATTCAAGCCAATCTGTTCCTTCATCTGCACCTGGTTCACGCCCTGCAGTTGGAACTCAACCGGATCTTCCGCAGTCATAATGTTGGTATCGGGCTGGTTCAGCCGCGAGATGGAAGAATAGAGCGTGTTGGTCTTGCCGGATCCGGTGGGGCCGGTGACCAGAACCATGCCGTAGGGCTTCAGAATCGCTCTCTCGAACTTGACCAGCGACTCCTGCTCAAAACCGAGCTTCGTCATATCGAGGCGAAGATTTTCCTTGTCGAGCAACCGGAGCACGATCTTTTCGCCCCAGAGAGTGGGCAGGGTAGAGACGCGGAAATCGAGCTGCTTCTTCTTGCCGCCAATCTGCATCTTCAGCATGATGCGGCCGTCTTGCGGCAGCCGCTTTTCGCTGATGTCCAGTTTCGCCATGATTTTAAGGCGCGAAGTGATGGCGTCCTTCAGCTTCAGCGGCGGATTCATGATCAACTGCAGAACTCCGTCAATTCGGAAGCGGACGCGGAATTCCTTTTCGTAGGGCTCCATGTGAATGTCGCTCGCGCCGCGCTTCACGGCATCGGTGAGGACCAGGTTCACGAGCTTGACGATGGGGGCTTCGTCGGCCGCTTTCTCCAGTTCCTTGAGTTCCAGTTCCTGCTCTTCGTTCTGCAGCTCGACGTCGGTGCTTTCGTTGACGTCGTTCATCGACTGCATGACTTGCTCAAGCTCGGCTTCTTTGGAAGTGCCGTAGGCCTTGTCGATGCCCTCGATGATGGAGCTTTCTGAGGCCACGACCGGTTCGATATTGAAGCCGGTCATGAACTTGATATCGTCCATCGCAAACACATTGGTGGGATCCACCATGGCGATGGTGAGCGAAGCGCCAACCCGGCTGAGCGGCAAAATCTGATAGCGCTTCGCGGTTTCGTACGGAATCAGCTTGACGACCGCTGGGTCGATTTCAAAGTAAGAAAGATTAATGGCGGGCACGCCGTACTGGCGCGAGAGAAAGTTGGTGACATCCTCATCGGAAAGGAAACCCAACTTCACCAACGCGGAGGCGAGCCGAGTGCGCGACTCCTTCTGGAGCTTGGTCGCCTGTTCCAACTGTTCTGGGGTGATGACCTTTTCTTTGACGAGCAGATCACCCAGCCGCTGAGACATATCTCTCCTGTATTCCCACGAAGTCCTGGGTCCATGCGTAACCGCTGATTAACGGGGGATCAGCGAGGATGCTTTCGCACTGACACAAATTGTCAACCCAATGGGAATTCCGAAAAAGTAACTTAAGTACCTGTACCTTGAGGCAGCTTCGGTTTGCGTCCGCCGTTGCAGGCTTCTCTGCCGGAAATTCACTGTCTTGGCGAAAATAACCACGCGGCAGACCATGCTCTTCGGTTCGCTGATGGCGGGCTTTGTCAGGCGACGAACTCAGCCACTCGCCGCAATCGACACTTCGGAGGCCTGCGGCTCGTGGTTTCTGGCGCGCCTGGAATGGTGACGGCGTATCCAATACCTAAAGTCACAACCACGGTGTGACCAATGTCCTTTGCAGAAGTTCCTTCCCGAGGCAAAGTGAGTAGAAAAGTGAGTCCGCGGGAGTTACTTCATGGAATGGCAAGTTCATGTTTGTGTTTTGGCGGCCGCAGTCTCTTATCTCGGGTTTGGCGCCGCTTTCCGAGAGCAGTCGTTGCGTGAGGCCGCACAGGGGGCTGGAATCCTCATCGGCGCTGCGGTGCGTCCGGCGCAACTCTCTGAGGCGGCATACTCGTCGACGCTGGCGCGCGAGTTCAACATGCTGGAACCGGAGGATGCGCTCAAGTGGGAGGTGGTGCATCCCGAGCCGCAGTCTTATGATTTTTCGCAAGCCGACCAGATGGTGGATTTTGCCACGCGGCACGGCATGAGGGTTCGAGGTCACACACTGGTTTGGCACCGGCAGAACCCGAAATGGTTGACCGAAGGAAATTACACCTCCGGCGAGCTTGCTGAGATTCTTGAGAAACACATTAAGGCCGTGGTCGGGCATTACCGGGGCAAAGTCTTCGCGTGGGACGTGGTCAATGAAGCCTTCGACGAGTTGCATCCGGGAACGCTGCGGAGCACGATCTGGCGAGACCAGCGCGGAATCGACGTAACTGAAAATGCGGCTGCGAGCTACTCCTACCAGAACTACGCCTACATCGAGCGCTGTTTCCGCTGGGCGCATGAAGCCGATCCACAAGCTCTTCTGTTTTACAACGAGGCCGAGGCTGAGACTATAAATCCGAAATCGGACGCGATCTACGCCATGGTTCGCGATTTCCGGCAACGCGGCGTCCCGATTGATGGTGTGGGATTTCAGATGCACATCGCGAACCTGCACGCCGATGTCTCGTCCATTTCCGCCAATATCAGCCGCTTTACTGCTCTCGGCGTGCAGGTCCACATCACCGAGTTGGACGTGGCCTTGGCGGTGGATCCGAACGGCAATGCTCGCTTCGAAGATCTGCAAAGACAGGCGGACATCTATCGCGAGATTGCCGGCGCCTGCCTGTCGCACCCTGGATGCACCGCGATCCAGACATGGGGCTTCACCGACAAGTATTCCTGGATCGGATCGCACTCGAAGCGGACGCAGGGAGCGGCGCTGCCATTCGACCGGAACTATGCGGCCAAGCCTGCGTACGAAGCGCTGCGGAACGCGCTGGAGCAGCCCGGGAGTCGTTAGTGAAGACCAACGGCTGAGGACGCCCTATAATGGGGCAATCCTTGGCCTCATTGGATCCAATCCGCGACGAACCCCGCACTTCCGGCCGCCGGAAAGCGGTGATCGCGCTGGCGATCGGCGCGTTTCTGCTGCTCGCGATCCTGGTGTTGCAGGGCTCGTTCAATCTAAAGTTCATCAGCCCCGACAGCAACGAGCAGCGGCTGTTTTTCGCCGGACTGAGCGGCCTGATTTTCTTTGCCTTCGTGGCGCTGACGGTCGTCTTATTCCGCAACCTGCTGAAGCTGTATGCTGAGCGGCGGCAAGGCGTGGCCGGTTCAAAGTTCCGGACGCGCCTGGTGGTGGTGAGCCTGCTGCTTTCGTTCTTGCCCGTGATTGCCATGTTCTGGTTTTCCTATGGGCTGATGAACCGCTCGATCGACAAGTGGTTTTCGCAACCAGTCGAGGAAGTGCGCGCGGATACGGAGGCGATGTCGGCTTTACTCTACGACTATGCCGGCCAGAATGCGGCTTCCGAAGCACAATCGATTGCCCAGTCGGACGAATTTCGAAGAGCCTTTAACAGCAGAAATTTCTCCGAAGCGACCGAAGAACTTCGGGGACATATCCCGACACTGCAGGGCGGATTCGTTATGGCCCTGGCGAATGGTAATGCGGCTGCCAGTGTGAACTCCCCCGCGCTCTGGACCGACATGAAGGATGGCTTCCCTCTGGAGTCGGCTTTGCGCGGAGAGCATCCCCTTTTCCCGTGGGGGCAGACGGACTACATTGTCGCGGCGGCCCCGCTCCATGGTGGCGCTGTCCTGGTCGCCATGCCTCTCCCGCCAAAATTTGCCCAAACCGCCAGAGAGATTCAAGCAAGCCAGAAGCGCTATGTCGAACTGGCGGCCAAGAGAAAGTTGTTTCGGCGGACCTATATCGGATATCTGCTGCTGCTAACGGTGGTTGTGCTCTTCGCTTCAACCTGGCTCGCGCTTCTGCTTTCGAAACTGGTCAACCGTCCAGTGGCAGCGCTGGCGGCCGGTACTGAGGCCATTTCCAAAGGGCAACTGGACTACCGCGTCGATATCCGCGCCACCGACGAACTTGCCGAACTGGTGCAGTCCTTCAACAGCATGGCGGAGCAGCTCGAATCCAGCCGCCGCCAGATCGAGGCCTCCAGCCGAGATGTAGGCGCGGCGAACGAAGCGCTCGAAAGCAGACGCCGGTACATTGAAACGGTCCTCGAAAGTATTCCCACCGGAGTAATTTCAATTGACGCGGAGCGCCGTGTGACGCTGGCGAACGCCGCTTTCTCGCGAATGTTTTACCTGGAGCGAAGCGAGTACGTGAGCCCGGCGACACTGCTGAACCTTCCACTACGGGAGGTGGTGCCCACTGATTTGCTCGAGGATCTGGAACCGCTGCTCCGCCGTGCCGATCGTATGGGCATCACGGCAGCCAATATTGAGCTTTCCCTGCCGCGAGCTCAGCTGAATGTTGCGATAACCGTGTCCGCCCTGCGGCACGCCGCCGAAGGACTGGGATATGTGCTGGTGTTCGAAGACCTTTCGGACCTGCTGCGGGCTCAGAAGCAGGCAGCCTGGCGCGAGGTGGCGCGGCGCGTGGCACACGAGATCAAGAATCCATTGACGCCGATCGCTCTTTCCGCCGAGCGAATTCATCGCCATCTGACGCGGGGCACCGCCCCCGATCCTGCTTCGCTTGAGGTAATCCGCACTTGTGCGGATACGATCAGGAAGGCGGTCGAAACCGTGCGCGCGCTGGTCGACGAATTTTCCGTTCTGGCGCGTTTTCCCGCCTCTCGCCCACAGCCCGCCAGCTTGAATAATCTGGTGGAAAGCGCGCTCATCATGTTTAACGGGCGGCTGGAGGGCATCACCGTCCGCACGGAGTTGGCAAATGATCTGCCGGCGGTGATGGCCGATCCGGAAGCGATCAAGCGCGCGGTTGCAAACCTCGTCGATAACGCCGCCGAGGCCATGCAAAATGCGATTCTGAAAGAGATAACAATTTCAACATCCCTGCTCGGGAGCCGCGATGGTGTGGAACTGGTTGTCTCTGACACCGGCCAGGGAGTTTCGCGTGACGTCAAGGAACGGCTGTTCCTGCCGTACTTTTCGACTAAGCAGCGTGGCACGGG